>VOFD01000195.1_pt1 | contig 152000 bp, 147 predicted proteins | sample 5384101 | NCBI WGS metagenome assembly VOFD01 (sample SAMN12384723, study PRJNA508395) | human gut metagenome | isolation source: healthy gut C | host: Homo sapiens | reverse complement strand
TTGTCGTATTACTCAAAGAATTATCAATTCCGTCAATTCCCGGGATAATAGTGACTTTACCTGGTCAGAGAAAAAGTAAGCGTTCTCAACGTATTGAACGTGAACGTAGCAACAACAATCCATTTTTATCTGATAGTTTTTTTACTTCTACTCAACTATTATCTAGTATAGGAGAGATTCGCTCTAATGCAAGTAGGATATCTCGTTCTATAAACACTCTGACAAAGGAAGAATACGAAAAACTTCATGATAAGTTATATACGCTTGCTTCTGAGGAAACTCGCATTAAGAATGAGTTACAAAAGGAAGACTCACTCATGAAGTTTGACGATGAGGTTTTAGATAATGAAACTAGGGCGAAATATTATCAAGATTTCTGCAAATCAAAATTTGTCACAAAAACAGAAGAAGGAAAAAAGACTCTATTGTGTAAGTCATTTAATTGAATTGGATGCTTATGCTCTCAATGAAATAGATAAAACATATGGTCTGCTTAGACATAATTATCCATTAGGATTAAGTGCGTTTGAAAATGCGCATAAGAATATGACCAGATTGCAGATAATCAACCACGAAAATGAAATAAAAATTTACGAAGCGAATTATAAGCAAGTCAATAGTCAAAATGAGTGGGAAAATGCTCAAAAATATTTACTCAGGAAAGCCGTGATTTGAATAATTCTTTATTGGCTAATTACGGTTGTTATGTTTATGATATACCATTTCAGAAACTTACTTATGATGGTAAAATGGTTTCGGCTACATATCGTGTATGGCAGCATTTTTTGTGAATCATATTGTGATGTCGAAGATTTAGATTATTCATATTATCCAAGTGCACGCGAAAACTACAACAAATTAGTAGGCTTTAAAGCAAAATCGCGCTATTTCTATGACAGGGTTTATGATAAGATTATAGAATTCGTTGAAGCTCTTAGACAAAAACATAACAATATAGTTGTCTCTCTTGGAGATAGCGCCTTGGGCAATGATTCTGTTGATTTTAACAACTATCATTTTTCGCATCTAAAAAATCACTTGCCGAAAGAAATATAAATGTTTTCCCTATAGATGAGGTTATACACCAATTGGAGATATACTCATATATAGTAGTCGTTGAGTTAATCTCAACAAATGATGGACTTATAACAACATGTAAAAAGTTAATAGATTCATATAAAAAAGCCTGTCCCAAAATAACGTATGTGTCGCTCTGTAAAGGATATAGCAAATCCGAAATGACAGACTTAATCAACAGGGAAAAGCAGAAAAAAGAACAAGAAAAACGAGCAAGGATAGAAGAAGAGGAGCGCAAAGAATACGAGCGTTTAGAAAAAAAAGAGAAAAGAAGAAGAACGTCTCAAACTGAAGCAAAATCTACAACATTCAGTTCAAAACTGGGAAACGATATGTGGTATTATAAAATATTCTTACTTATTTAACTACTATCCCATTACTTGTGACTTCGATGCAACACAAAGTGAATGGGATAATCGATGGTTGGTGTGGAACTTTAAGAATACCCCGGTAAGACGTCAACCAGTGCTCATACTGATGCGTTAAATAATGTGGTTCCACGATTAAAAAAATTGCTTATAAATACTTTTGGGTTACATAAGCTCAAAGAACTTGTGCTTGTGTGTATTCCTGCTTCCAGTCAGCAGAAAACATCTTTACGATACAAGGAATTTTCACAAATGCTATGTTCTGAAACAGGTATGACTTCTGCATACGATAAAATGACAGTAACCAGTGAAAGAATTGCAAAGCACCTTGGAGGCACATCATCTTCAATGAATGGCATCGAATTTGATAACGATTTCTTCAAAGGCAAATTTGTGATACTTTTTGATGACATTGTAACCAAAGGTAACTCTATGTTGGCGTTTAAGCGTAAAATGGAAGAACTTGGTGCTATTGTTGTAGGAGGGGTGTCTATAGGTAAAACTACTCATATGAGGTAGTTATGTGGCACATAAGTGTTCATTTAACGAAGTTCATTTATAAAAATGGGGACACCTCCAAAATTTGCATTATCTTGCAATACTTGTTACCATAGTCTTTGCACACAATGTTCCAATCGTCCCAATTATCCCGGAGAGCATTATATATGATATGCTCTCCGGATGCTTAACATTATTTTTATCAATTCTTGAATACAAACATAATACAACATAACAGCGCATTATTCAAAAAAAAAAATTATTACCTTTGCAAATAGGAAAAACGTTCTTTTGAATTACTGCAAAACGAGGGTAAAATACAGAATTTTGCTGGTTTCTAAATCGTTACCTGTTAAGCTGAGATATTTGGTAAGTCATTGATTTCTAGTGAGAAAGAAAATCTATTATGTCTTCTTACGTGAAAGGTCACTTTCTTGTTCTTGATGCCGGCGGCTAAAGTCCAGCCTTTTAATACCTGACATATAATCGTGAGGCTAGGTAGATGGAATATCAAGCCGAGCCTGTCATTCTCATTCTCCCTTGCGGGAAGGTATTTTATCGCTTCCTCGGACAATGGGAGATAAATAGCCTCTTTCGTCTTTCTCTGTATGATCTGTAAACGGAATTTATCATTTCCGTCTTTTTTTTGCATATCTTCCCATCTAAGAGCGGTCAAGTCGCTGATCCGGAGTCCGCAGAAACAGCAGAACAGAAAAGCCTTTTTTACCTCTGGGCATGCGCAATCTGTCCAGATTAACCTCTTTAGTTCCTCTAGGGTCAAATAAGTACGCAGGCTGGTAGGTTTGTGAGGTTTTTCGTCTGTATCCAGCAAACTACAAGGATTCGAGAGGATCAGTCCTTTTTTTTGACCGCCTTATTGAGTGTGACATTCAGGAGCCGGTAATAACCGTGAATCGTGAAGTCGCTTTTGAGGTAGGGTTGTTTACGCAAGTGAGTGATGAAACCTTTCACGAAACCGGTATCTATGTCCTTAAGCAGGCATTGCGGCATATAGTCTCTAAGATGATTGGCCAGACTCCTTAATCGTAGGGAATAGGCTTTGTCGCCATGCGCGGATTTATCGGTGGACAATTCCGAGAGGAATTCTAAAAGTGTTTTTTTCCCGAGCCCGTTTATCATACGGACACCATAAATCTCGTTCTGAAGATCAATGATCCGTTGTGCCTTGATACTATTGGCCAAGCGCAAAGTGATCCGGTTCTTATCACGGTCTTCAGGGAAACGTTCCGGGGTGAGGTAGAGCTTGAGGAACTCATAATACCTCTTTCCTTTGTAATAGATGTCCAGATATATGGACTGGTTTGCGTTCGACAGTTTCTTGAACCGGAGCTTTACGGGCTCTTTCGCTTTCATCTCATTCTTTTTTCTTGCCATGATTTTGCTGAATTTAAGTGATTATGTATATTTGTTACTAGGATGATCCGAGTACCACCCCGGTAGCATAAAATACACGGATTGAGCCTGTTTTTGTAGGTGAAAGTTGCAAAAGGTAGGGAAACCTATCACTTTTATGAAATTGATACATTTGTCTCTTATTATAGAGAGTTCTGCCTATCAGCACACGATATATCCTTTTCTATTTTTGTCACATATTAATGTGAGAACAAAAAATATTATACTATGAGATTCAAGAAATACATTCTTTTTATCGTTGGTGCTATGCGGATTTGCCGCTTGTTCCGATGATAATGAAATAGAAATTCCAAAGGCTCCTGTCTTAGAGAAAGCTCAACTAGCTTTGGCTATCAAGAGTGAGGAAGGGGCGGTTACGAAGGCCGGAGAAACTACTCCAACGGATGCGGACGTGAATACGCTAACGGTTGGGGTGTTTGGAGTTGATGGATGGAGTGTGATATATACAAAAGATGCTACTCCTAACTCTGATGGGACAAAGGATGTCGGTCCGCAAGAAGTGTATGCGGGTGAAGCTCATGTAGTGGTTGTGGCGAACGCTGCCCCTGTTATCCAAACCGAATTGGCAAAGGCTAAGGATATAACTGACTTTATTGAAACAACAATCAATCTGTCTGACGAGACTTTGACAAAAGGCTTGACGATGAGTAGTAAAGTGTTTACCGTAACGCTAATTGCCAATACCATCAATTATATCGGTTATGCTGAGAATATTGGTGATATAACGATAAATGAGACTTTAGGTAAGGAAATTTGTGGGGGAGGCCCCGTTCCTTTGGTTCGTAATGTCGCTTCGATCGCTTTAAAAAAAGTAGAGACAAGCAATCCGGAAAACGCAAATTATAAAAGTGTATCCTTCCTTTTAAAGGAGGTCTTTATCGCTAGCGCTAAAGGTGTTTCAAGTGTGGCTTCTAAAGAAGAGTGGGGAGCGATAGAGAAAATAATTGATTTTACAGATCCGGTTCTTGGATATTTAAGATATATGGTTGGTCGAGAGTTTTCAGGGAATATTGACGAAGGTTCTTACAAGAAAGGGACTCAGTCGTTAAAAGAGATGTTAGTTCAAGAAAATACAACAAGTGATGAGGCTTTGAATCATGAATTTTATGTTTACGAGAATACAAAGGGTGAGGTGAAGTCCGGTGAATCTAACGTCAATGAGGCTTATGCCAACCATACCTTATTGATCGTAAAAGGTGATTATACCTATCTACCGCAAGGTGCGAAAGAATCTATTACGAAAGAGAATTGTTATTATGCGATTCCTGTCGGAGAAGAAGTGACGATTGATGGCACGGAAAAAGGAGTAAGTTTTACGTCCAACGTAACTACAAATACGAGATCTCTTTAACGATTATCGGCCCCGGTTCCGAGATCCCATACGACCCGATGATCTCCACCAATGTGAGCGCATCCGTGAAAGTGGAGCCATGGAACGTGAAGACTATCCATGAGGAAGTAGAATAAAGCAATATAGGGTAAAATAATTGATAAGAAAAAAATTAGGATTATGAAACACATACTGTTTACAAAGGAATTGCTTCTCTTGGTTGTGGCTTTGTTCGCTATTATAGCGACTAGCTGCATCAAGGAGGATTTGGATCAATGCTATACGCTCAAACTGAAGGTCGAGAATATCAAGGGAGACGATATAACGGAATACGGATGGATGGAATCTACCGATCTGTATATATTCGACGAGAATCTGAATTACTTGGAGAAACGTCGCTTGGATAAGAACTTTATCCGTTCTCGCAATGAGATCGTTTTGGATGGCTATACCGCCGATCGTAGTCTACGTATCGTGGCATGGGGCAACGTGAATGCCTTGGGTGAAAAGCAATCCGTATCGGAGGCCCAGACCATAGAGGACTTGAAAGTGATGTTGAAAAGCCAAGATGGTTTGGCGGTTACCCCGGATAGCCTTTATTATGGTAGCGAACAAGTGTTGACAAAAGCCGGAGGCGTAGCGAAGGAAACTGAGATCGTGATTCGTCCGAAAGTGGGTACGGTCACGATCGAGACCCGAGGGTTGCAAGAGCAACTCGGCAGGATGGGGTTGAGAAGTTCCGTGGATTGCGACTTCTACTTGAATAATACATTAAGTGGTTTTGATTACCGTGGCACGCAGATTGGCGATAGTGTATATTATAATCCGGAAGGTGCGTGGAACGAGTCCGGGGTTGAATGGATAACCCCTACTATGCAAACCGCTTGTCCGGGACAGGATATGGCTGTGTCGATAAGCGCCAATGGAGTCTCGTTAGGCTCGGCCAAGGTAGACGAGAATGGTGATCCTATTTATACGAGCGCGGGAGAGAATACCCATCTGATCCTTGAATGGGGTGAGGGCGGAACCTTATCCGTCCGGGCAACCGTTCGTCCTTGGGGAGTAGTGGAAGAAGATATTCCGATGCATTAAAGGGTACCTCATCATATATAATTAAGAAATACGATACGAATATGAAATTATTAGCGAACATATTTTTATCCGGTTTGGCGATTCTCGCTTGTGTGAGTTGTTCTAAAGATGAGGATCCGGTTCTTCCCTTGGAAGGCGCTAAGCTGTCCGTCGCTGTCAAGGCGTCCGGTACGGCTACGAAAGCCTATAACCCCAATGATGTGAATGAGTTGGAGGGTGAGGCTTATATCAATAATTTGGCAGTGGTAGTATTTAATGAGACCGGCACGGAACTGCTCGGTTATAAATGGGAGGCTCTTTCCGGGGCGGAACATTCCGCCATAATAGCCGATGTGCCGACAACGAAGGCTGTCCGGGCACGGATCATTGTCTTGGCGAACGTGCCGAGAGATTTATTATCTACCATTTCTACCTACGATGAGTTCCAGACTCGCTTGGTAGACCTCTCCTCGCAATCGCAAACGAACCTAACGATGAGTAGTCAAGTGATCGTTACAAAATCCGCTTTATCTGAGGAAGATAACTATTTAGGATATACGGATCTTGGCGATCAGAATGTGGATGGCATCTCCGACCCGATCCTTTTTGACCCGTGTAGCCGCACGTATTGATTTGGTGAATATATCCACTCGTTTTGCCGGAACGCCGTTCGCCGGACGTGAGGTGCGAATCGATGCGGTAGGCATCTACAATATGAAGACAAAGTCTTACTATTTCAGTGAGGCGGATTGGGGAGAGACAGAGGCTCCCGATGCCGTGCGAAATTCGGAAGATACCTCGTTCGAGGATCTGTTGGTAAATGATGGCGCTTCGATATCCAATACGCCATTCGTTCATTATGTAATGGAAAATATGAAAAGCGACGATCACACGATGATCGCCGTAAAAGCTACCTTACGGGGAAATTCCAGTTATCAGGACCATACGAAAATCTTCTCGGCGGTGATCAATGCGGGTGGCTTGCAGAACGGCTATGATCATAATTTCATCCGTCGCAACTACGTTTACCGTCTCCGTATTTATTTTGACGGCGAAAGTTTCGACAATATTCCCGTAACTCCTGATCCAACTCCAGATCCAGATCCGGAACCAGAGGTAGATACGAACCTGAATATCGCCGTACAGGTAGTAGGCTGGGGCCCGGTGGTACAACGTCCGGTAATAGACTAAATTATGGAATCATAGGGAATGAAATTTAGTATAAACAAGAAAAAACATAAGGATATGAAACTAAGACATTTATTATTAGCCTCCTTCGCCGCATGCGCTTTCGCCTCCTGCTCGGACGATAGCTCGAATGGCATCGAGATACCGGAAGAGAACTATCAGATGATAGATGCGAATGTCTCTCTTACCGCTACGGCTTTGGATGGGATACAGACAAAAGGTGCAACGAAAGAGGGCGGTGATGCTGTGCTAGAATCTGGCAGTAATAACGAGCAATTTATTAATGAACTAACCGCCTATTTGTTTTATGTAGACAATGGGGAGAACGAGGATGCATACAAATTCGCCGCAATGAAGACGGTATCCTCTACTGATGGTAATTCCGTAAAGACTATTGAAGATATTGTCGTTAAGGTAAAAGCTACGGCGGCCGGCGAACTTTCTGATACGCAATTGGCGGTGGTCTTTTTAGCGAATACGAAACTTGCTACGCCTCCTTCTAATTTGGGGGATGTGAAAACTGCCGAACTTGAAGATCTCGTTGATTTTACGCATGTGCATCCAGCGCCAGGTGTTACGCAAACGTATGTGCCGATGTTCAGCCAGATAGTTACGATTGGTGGAGGTGAGCATCAGTTGCTTGCTGGGACAAAGTATGATAACTGGGTGAAAGGATCTACGGCCCCTTCTATTATATATACAAACAATGCGACAGTAGGTGCAGCACATAATGAGATTGAGAAAAAAAAGTGAAGCGGTAGAATGGACTGAAAATGGTTCCTCTTATGATCCGGCAAATATTCTAGCTGCTGATAAAATCCCATTAACCCGCCATGTCGCCCGTGTCCAACTTCAAGCTATTGATTGCGACTTCAAGAACAATTATGCTGATGCGTCATTTGATTTGACACATGTATATATTGCGAACGCTAGCAATACTTCTCTTATCTATGCTGACGCAAAACCGTATAGTTTGGACAATGCTACCACATATTCTCATGGTTGTAGCTATAAGCGGGATGACTATTTCTTAGTGAAAGGTAAGAATGATGTAGCTCTTTACATTGGACAATGGATGGAGGGGTAGACATCAAAATGACGGGTCATAGTCATTCTTCTAATTTGAACGGCGATGGTTCCATAAATTATAATGGTGACAGTTGGTTCTCTTTTGATGATCAAACGGTTAGTGGTGATGAATATGGACATAAAGAGATGCCTCAATTTTATGTGTTTGAAATGAGGGGAATAAACAGATGTTTGCAGATGATCCGAATAACGGTGATTCTCTATCTGGAATGATACAGACCATGTTAATTCTTCAGGGCAATTGGTATCCAAATGGAAAAACGGAAGGACTCGGTAATGATATGGTTAAAAGAGATCGCTACTACCGTATACCAATTAAGCAAGATGCGACTAGTGGCATTATTGGTGTACAACGTAATACCATCTATAAGATATACGCTACGATAACCGGTGAAGGCTCTAAGGATCCCGACACAAGCGAGTTGAACGCTTGTATCAGTTTTAGCATTAAGGTTGAGCCTTGGACACTCATCACGCAAACTGAGACAGACGTGAATTGATAAAACTCTTTCATAACGATTAATAGCGAGAACGGGGTTCGGAATTTCCGGACTCCGTTTTTTGTCCTATGATGGATGGATTTGCGCCCTGCATAGGTATCCCTATCGCCTAAGATAGCTTTAGCCACACCCTCAAATGCCTATATTCAATATGCTAGTTTTACCCCTTAAAGTTGAAAGTTACGCCTATCGTGCCGAATAATGGATTCCTCTAATTTTGCTAGTGTAAAACAAGAGAAAAATTCAATCCATTATGAAAATAAAGAATATACTAGCATTATTATGCTTCCTTTGCATCGGAGTGTCCTGCTCCATGGAAGACGATATTTTGAGTGGTGTGGATACGAAAGGACCTGCAGGTATCGATGCCACAGAGCTTTATGCCTCATTAGATCTCTCTCTACTTGTAAGGAATTCGAATGTTACTACGAAAAGCTCTGAACTTACTGGGCCAACTGACGGAACGGAGGAGAATATGACGAAGGATGAGAGATCTGTTTCTGATTGTTACATCGCTATCTTTAAGTATGATTCCAAGACTAAGAATGTAGGGGACTTTTTAACTTCTTATTATTCCTCGAACGGATCGATAAGCGAATCCCTAATTTTTAAGATTCCAAAAGATAAATCAGAGCGTACGGATCTCAAGATCGTGGTAATCGCGAATGCGGCAGCGTCCGTATCCAGATCTGGCTTAGCTTCAGCTAGCCAGATTTCTTATGCGGATTTAAAGAGTAAGACCTTGGTTGAGGTTCCTAATGTTTTTGTAAAAGTAGGGGAAACTGAAATAGCAAAGGGAGATGGAGGAACCTACCCGGATAATAAAGGAGGTGTCTACGTGAACATATCCGAGAAGATTCTGGGTTTGGATCAACCCGCTAATACTCCTGTCGAGGTAAAACTTATCCAACGTACGGCGGCTATCATGTTGCAGCAGTTTAAGATTCTAAAGTCTGATGGGACTGAGTATGATAATGTGGAAATCAAAGGTTTATCTTTGCTGAATTCTAAGACTATAGGTCAAGTAGCGGGTGAGGTTTCTTCTGGTGAGAAATTATACGGAATGCAATCCGTTAATGGCAGTACAGAACGTTTGTATAGCTATGAAAATACCTCATCTAGTCAGCCAACAACATTGAAGATTGATTATGTGTATAATAATGGAGAAACAGGAAGTTGTAGCTTCCCGATAAAGTCCCGTTTGAGTGAGACTTCTGATCCTAGTATAGCTGTATGGGCTGGTTGTCTGTATAAGTTAGAGGTGACGCTTAGGAATGCTACTGTTGATGTAACGGTGCAGTGTGTGACACAGGATTGGATTTTTGATAAGGATCATGAATTTGAGTTTACATTTTAAATAATAGGGTAATAAATAAAAATATTGAGCTATGAGATTGAAAGTAATTTTATTTATGTTGACGTTGGGCTTATTGGGGGATTATCTGCCTGCTCCTCCGAAGAGCCGATGATTCTCAGACTTTAGATATGTCTTTAGTTTTATTGATGGGGGATATACAGACGAAGGCTTCGGCTCCTAATTACAAATATGCCACTACAGAGGAAATCATGATTCAGAATTGCCATGTGGCTGTTTTTGACACGGATGGAAATCGTATCCATTTTCAGGATTTTGCGAATATGGGAGATATGAAAGCTATCGATAATCTATCGGGTTATGAATTGGGGTTGGTTGGTGTGCGTACATTCGGTAAGGAAGATAAAGCGGTGTCGGTGTTGGTTGTGGCAAATGCGGATAATTCATTATTTAACGACTGTGCTACCTATGCTGATTATACCTCAAAAACAATACAAACAACATCTTTTCAATCTTCTCAGTTGGTGAAAATAGGAAAATCGAATACTACTTTAAAATATAATGGGACTAATGAAGCTATTAGAGTCTTATTGATTCAGCTAAGTGCTAAAATAGAATATAAAGGGATCTATAATAAGAATAACAATGACTTGATTAACGATCAATTCTCATTAATAAATGTGGAAGGCTTAAATGCTAGTTCGCAAGTCGCTATTTTTAATACCTCTTCTGTGGAAAATGGAGTTTTCGAGGCATTGACTTACCCTTCGCAAGATAAGCCGACGACGTTCTATACGTATGAAATTAGTGACGCGAATAAAAATATTCTATTGAGTGTACAACAAAATGGGTCAGAGACAAAAAGTTTTTCTTTCCCTGCCAATAAGTTTATAAAGGGCAACTATTACGAGATAAAAGGTCTATATGAACCTTCTACGGAAATAGAATGGATTTTAGAAGAGGTTGGGAACGAGAATGTCGCTCTTGACCCTTTTGAATAAATAGAAAGTATGTCTAATGGCTAAAAAATCAAGATGATGAAACAATATATTATGTTTTTATTAGGATTATTAATCCTAAGCGCTTGCACAAACGATGAGTATCTGGCTCAAAGAACAGAAGTAGAAGAAGGTATCCCTACGGTGGTGAAATTATCTGTGACGATTCCTATGAGCGGTAAGATTGAGACGAAGTCTTTTTTGTGATAGTGATGTTTCTGATTTATATGTGTTTTCTTTTAAAAAGAGTACTGATGAGTTTTTAGCCGCTCAAAAGTATACGGAACTTTCCGGATCTACCATATCTTTCTCTACCTTGTCCGGAGAACAACGGATTTTTGCGATAGGAAATGTGGATTATGATATGTTTCCGGGACTTTCGGAAAGATTAGAGTCGTGGTTGGGAAATAATCATCCTTCAAAATCTGATTTGACTTCTCTTTTAGCGGAAGTTGGAGGAGATAAAGCGGTCCAGTTTGCGAATACTACCTCATTGGTAAGTGGATTATGGAATAATGAGGATGATACAAAAGATTATTGTACTGTCAAAGTGGATGGGACATTGGTTGAGAAAGGCAAAATTTACTTAAAGCGAGTAGCGGCTAAGGTGACTTTTAAAATTGAAGTGGCAGATGGCCGGGAATTTAAATTGAAAAGTTACCAAGTTTGTGAAGTTCCTAAAAAGGTAAATGTATGGGAAGGTTCTACTTCAGAAGAGATTGTTTCTTATTCAACTCAGGAATTGACAATCTCAAAAGATGAAGGATTTTTTTTACTTTTTATATGCCTGAAAATATAGCTAATGGAAAAGAGGGTTGTAATTCTGCGGATGATCGTGAAAAATTATCGAAAGGGTCTTTAAGAAATTCACCCCCGGAAGGAAGAGTGTTCACATATGTCGATAAGCCGGCTACGTACGTATTATTGAAAGGTTCTTACTACGCAAAAGATACAGACGGAAAAGAAACGAGTGCGGAAGTTGTATATTGTATTCATTTAGGTTTAGGAGCGGGGAGTAGCGATAAGGTTGATCATAAAGATTTTTCAACAAAGCGTAATATGAATTATACATATAATATTCAGATAGAAGGAGTTGAAAGTATAAAAACGGAAGTTACAGCTACCGATAATAATGTTTGGCGGCAAGAAGGAGATGTAACGGTTTCGGGAGAAGGAAAATCAATTCAATTAGACGCTCATTTTGAGGCAAGAAAAATAACGTTTCATAAATCGGATTTTAAAACTACAGATTTGAGAGTTTACGTAAAAGATCCTCTGACTAATTTCCAATTAACAGAATTCTCGGAATTAAAGGAGGAGTCAAAAAAATTGGGTTTCTTTTAAATCTCTAAAAGATGTGCCTGTAGAAGAAACCTATAAATATCCTGATGAGAAGCACGTGAGTGAATTGCTTTCTGTTGAAGAATTATTGACTGAGTTGAATAAATGGGCAAAAGGAGAGAATTCTTCTTCTAGCTCCCACAAATGAGGGAGCTATCGAGTTTGTTTGTTTTGTGAATGAGTATTATTATCAAAGTATAATGTGGCCAGAGTTTGTTAATACACTTGATCGTGAATTCTTTATTATGGATAAAACACAGAAACAGACATCTGGAGGAAATAGTACTCTTACTTCAGATGCCTCGTTCGTGATTAAACAACATTCTATCCAGACAATATATGATTTAAACAAAGGAGAAGATTATAACGCTTGGGGGATTGAGACTATAAACGAGACCGGATTATTAAATACAACAACTAATCCAAGTAAAATCAAGGATATTGCTTATGGCCGTTTAAATCTACCAGACTTTAGTGGTAAAGGTTGGAGCACTTTTTTGGATTATTCAAAAGAAAGTAACTCTAATCAGATGAAGGACGATTATAAAAATGCGTATTATGCTTGTTTGCAACGAAATCGAGATGAGAATGGGGATGGAGTGATAGACTCAAAAGAGAAAAAATGGTATTTGGCCTCTTCTGGGCAATATATATCTTTATGGCTGGGGCGCTCGTCTTTATCTGCGGAATCTTCACTTTTTAATATAGATGATTGGGTAAAAGAGGGTTTTGCTAAAAATATTCCAGCTAAATATCATTATATACCAAGTAATAATGATGGCAAAGTTGTGTTTTGGGCAGAAGAAGGAATTACAATAGGTAATGATGATAGTCATACGACAGGAAAGATACGAAACTATCGGTGTATACGAGATTTGAATATGAAAGGAATGGATGAGAATAATTTAGATCGAAAAAAGGCACCTGAAACGCTTTTCAAAATATCTTCTGTTGATCCTAAGGCACTTACTGTTACGTTTGACTATTTGAATGCAAATTCATTAAAACCGGCTCCTTCCATGAATGAATTGGACCCACATAATGAACGTGATAATGATATAAACAGGGTTTATAAGTCTTTTTGTATTGTTAGGGGAAGTGTGTCAAGCAATCAAGTTGGTGGAACATGGAAGGCAAAAACAAATCTTACGAATCCATGTAATCGTATAATGAATGAGCATGGTTGGCGTATGCCGAATCAAGCGGAATTGTCTGTTATTTATCTAGTTGGAACTGATGCGAGTGCATATGGATCATATAAGAAAAATGAATTTAATGGCTTAAAAGGCCAAACCGTTTTTGCTCGTACTTCATATAGTGGCATTGCTAAAAATGGAAAATCCGGACAACATGCTTATCGGTTGCTTGCTAACGAACATATTTCTTTAGTGGAGAAGACTGGATATACTGGATTTATCCGTTGTGTAAAAGATAATTACAAATAGAATTAAAATCCAGAAAAAGTAGAATCAATTGCTGCGAAAAACGGTTTTAATATATATCTAATTGTAGAGACACAGCATCATGCTGTGTCTCTCTCTATTTAACTGAAATCAATCTAACACTTTGTATCCTTAACTCCCGGAGAATCCTTTTTCCGCCCAATTTACGGCTAGCCTCCAAATACGCAAGAAAAAAATAGGCTTACGGCTGGGGTATAACAGTGTAAGAATGCCCATTCACAACCGCTTACGATGCCCAATTGTACAGTTGGTGTTATGAATGGCTTATTTTATCTAGACGAGATTTTTTATTCGGAAAATAGTCCTTACCTTTACGGCATAGATACGTTGTCAAGTATTAATCAATCAAAACCCATACGAACTATGGAACATTACGTGAATATCATGTTGGATAGTGGCTTCAAGGCCGCCTTGTACGACGAGCGTGAGGTGATGCAGTTTTTACTATATTTGCCGTATGATCTCCCGTCAAGGAGAGAAGGGCCCGGAGCGGAAATACGACCTGCTCCCGGTATATGGAATCTACCTTTTGAACTTCAGCCTTCCCGAGTTCCCTTCATGGCGAACGGACGTGGTTCTGGCAAATGAGCAAACAGGGCGGATTCGGCTGAAACAGATCTATATCTCATTCGAACGATTCGATTTGCGTTACGAGGAGTGCGTTACTCCGTTAGAAAAAACAATTTATGTACTGAAGAATATGAACCTGTTTGATATGTCTCCCTTAAAGGAGAAAGAGGCCCACTTCCGCCGTTTGCTGGACGTGGCGAACTTGGGTGCCCTCACCCCGCAGGAGCGTGCCATCTACGACGAGAACCTGAAGATCTACCGGGATTGGAAGGCGACGATGGAGTATGCGGTGGAGAATGCTGAGGCGAGAGGTGAGGCGAGAGGTAGCCGCTTGACCACTTTACGTACCGCTTGGAACTTAAAGAGGATCGGCTTGGAGCCTTCTGTGATCGCTCAATGTACGGGGCTTTCCTTGGAGGAGATAAACGATCTGGAAAACCTCATTCGCAAGGAAGAGATTAAGTGTTAGATGTGGATGATATGGTATGACTGATAAGGGGCAGGCTTACACAAGTCTGCCCCTTGCTGTCTTTATAAAGTGTCGGTGTTCCTATCACCTTCTTTGAAATGAATAGGTGTTCTTATCAATCAAGGATAGTTGGTAGGTTTACCCTTTAAAGTTGAAACTCACACCTATCGTGCTAAGAAATGTTATAATCTATTTTTGTGATGCAAATTAAAAGTGAAAGGGATGAATAGGAGAGAACTCGTGAAAACATTGGCTGATAAATTGTCGGTTACGCAAGCGGAGGCGATGCGCTTTGTTCAAGCTTGGGAAGAGACTACGACAGAGGCTTTGGAAAGTGATGGTTCTTTGATGCTATTGGGCTTTGGAACGCTCTCCGCTTGGGAACAAACCGAACGGATCGGCAGAAATCCTAAGAATGGGGTGGCTTATATGATAAGAGCTCGTAAAAGCGTGAAGTTTAAGCCTGGTAAGTTATTACTTAAACAGTTGAATGCGAGCTCGTCGAAGTGAAGGCATTCACGTATGTATAATAAAAACGAAAAAATATTCGATATGAAGAGAATTCTTTTCCTAGTCCTGCTCTTGGTAGCTACGACAGGCGTTTACGGCCAGAAGTTCGCGGTGAAGTCGAACTTACTCTATGATGCGACTGCTACGATCAACTTGGGTGTAGAGGTTGGCTTGGCGAAAAAGTGGTCGCTAGATTTATCCGGTAACTATAATGGATGGAAGTTTGGCGATGAGGCTCGTATGAAACATTGGCTGGTACAACCAGAAGCTCGTTATTGGTTGTGCGAGAAGTTCAATGGACATTTCTTCGGCTTGCATGCGCATTATGCGGATTACAATGTTGGAGGCCTAAAGTTCTTGAGCAAGAATATGGAGAATCACCGTTATCAAGGTAATTTGTATGGCGCCGGACTCTCTTATGGTTATCACTGGTTGTTAAGCGATCGGTGGAGCATGGAAGCCGTGCTGGGTATTGGTTGGGCGCATCTGGATTATGATAAATATCCTTGTGCCACTTGCGGAACCGTATTGAAAAGCGATACGAAAGATTATTTCGGGGTTACGAAAGCCGCTATTTCTATTATTTACTTTATTAAATGACCCAAGCGATGAACAAGAAGATAAATGCATATATGATGGCGGCTATGATGGCCGTCGTGTCTCCGGCAATCATGGGACAGACTGCCTCGGATGGGGTTAAAGTGATTTGTAACGACGTGGTACAGAAGGGTGACTCGGTATATATCGATGCCGTGGTGACGGTAAGTAGCGATGCGGTGAAATCCCGTAGCTATTTGGAACTGACCCCCGTCTTGGAATCGGCTTCGCAAAAAAGAGGGGCTTCCTTCTATTTTGGTGAACGGACGTATCCGCCAGAAAGTATATAACCGTGAGGTCGCCTTGGATAATTTGAACGACGTACCTCATTATACTATCTTGAAAGCCGGGAAGGAAGATCAAGTGGTAAGTTATAAAACCGCCGTGCCTTTTGAGGATTGGATGAAAGACGCACGTGTCGTGTTAGACCCGAATCTATGCGGTTGCGGTAAGGAAGAGGCCGGTAGTCCGTTATTGATCGCGGACAAGATTCGTCGTCCGGATAAGCGCTATGAGGTTCAGCCTACATTCTCTTATATCACGCCGATGGCAGAGACGGAGAAGCATCGTGCGGAGGTCGGTACGGCTTTTTTGGACTTCAAGTGGGTAAATATCAGATTCTTCCTGATTTCCGTAATAATGCGGTGGAGTTGGCGAAGATCAATAATACGATCCGTACCGTTACAGAGGATAAGAACGTGAAACCGACAGGTATCGTACTGAAAGGATATGCCTCACCGGAAGGCTCTTACGCTAGTAATAAGAAATTGGCGGATAATCGTGTCAAAGCGTTACGTGACTATATCCGCCAGAAGAATGACTTCAAGGCTGATTTCTTCACGATGAGCTCGGAACCGGAAGATTGGGTCGGTTTTAAGGAAAAGGTAGAGGCCGATCCGAATGTGCCGAATCGTAGCGAGGTATTGGCGATTATCGATAGCTCGGATGATCCGGATCGCAAGGAGGCTAAGTTACGTGCCTTGGGTGGTGGCGCCGCTTTCCGTTATGTGCTGAAAGATATTTTCCCTTCGTTACGTCGCTCGGAATATAAGATTGATTATACGGTACGTGAGTTTACGGTGGATGAGGGGCGTGAGATTATCAAGACTCGTCCGCAACAGCTAAGTTTAGGGGAGATGTTCGCGGTGGCTAACAGCTATGAGATCGGTAGTGACGAATATAATAATGTATTTGATATCGCTGTCCGTATGTTTCCGAATGATCCGGTAGCGAATCTTAACGCCGCGAATATCGCTATGGGCAAGGGTGATTATGCTTCCGCTAAGAACTATTTGGCGAAAGCGGGGAACGCCCCGGAGGCGGTTCATGCGAAAGGAGTGTTAAGTATGTTGACCGGTGATTTGACGGAAGCGGAATCTCTATTGAAGCAGGCTCAGGATATGGGAGTAAAGGCCGCGGCGATAAATTTAGAGGAATTGCGCAAGAAAATAGAGGATAATGCGGTATTTGATAGTTTCAACGCTGTAAAATGATAGCTATTCCTCCCTATGTATAGGGTAGAAGGCACTTAATTTGTAAATGTCATGAAGACAAATATTAATAATAATTTCTTTTATATGGAACAAGCATCAGATGTAGTAGAGTTGGTTCTGCCTCATGAGGTAGATAATCCAAACAATGTCTATCTGTATCTGGAAGGAGATGCTTGGTGCGCATACGAACGTTCAGCCTACTATCTGACTCAGATGGAGGTTCCGGTTGTATTAAAGAAAGAAGTAATCCACGATGACTATGACGTGGTTTTACTGAAAGCTTTTTTCGCCGTGAATGATATGTATTTGCCCCTTTCTCCTACGGCTGTGCTGAAGTTGGTTGCCGACGATAAGCTACAGTTCCAGATAAGGGATAGGGTAGAAGGTTTTTCCGAATGGAAAGAGAATGAGTTAAAAAAATTATCTGCTTGATAAGGAAGCGAACGCTTCTTATTTAAGCATGTAAAGTTGAGGGGTGTAACGGTCCTGAAAAGTAGTGATACTTTTCAGGACTATTTTTTTGTATGGGGAGCTTCCCTGTAAATGATCACCCGGCAATCTGGGGAGAGGGTGACGGTAAATTGATTTCCTAAAGCCTCGTTGAGAGTTCCTTGCCACCATGAGGTGAGCTTTCGTTGGCAAATGGGCCAGCGGAGTCCTTCTGTACTAATCTCCCCTTCGGGATAAAGAACGAAAATGGAGATTTGTTGCCCCGGATAAGAAGCGAAAGTCGTTGTTTCTAAGATAGGTGTGAAAAGACCATAGTCGGATAACATCTCCACCCGCTTGAATAAGGGGCATACTCCATAAGAAGGGATATATTTCCCAATGTATGATCCTCACGCAATCCGGTAGCTCCTAATATGAGAACTTCTCGATAGCCTTGGGCATGGGCGAAGCGGATGGATTTGGAGAGGTCGTTGATCTCTTGGTCCTCTACATGGTGGATTCGGTCTGCGTAGCGTTTGCGCAGGTCGGCGGGTATACTGTCCAAGTCTCCTACGATAGCGTCCGGATGAATACCCTTTTCATAAAGTGTCTTCACGGCTCCATCACAAGCGATAATCGTTTTCGCTTCCTTTAATAATCTCAAGGGTAACTCAGTGGAAGGAAATCTCCCATTCGCTACGATCACACATCCTCTTTCCTTCACTTCCGTATTATCTCCCATAATTCATAAATTATAAATTAAAACTCTTCCCCTTTCTTCCGCCAATTGTAATAGCCCACAATGGCTAGTGTCGCATAGCAAAAATAGAGTAGCATTGTTGGATACAAGCCTCGAAGGTAATAAAGATATACGGAAACGAGGTTTACGATTACCCAAAAAATCCAATGCTCGATAATTCGCCTTGCCAGCATCCAAGTAGCGACAATGCCTACCGACGTGGTGAACGCATCGCCTACGGGGATGGGAGAGTCCGTGAATTGATGAAGGAGATACCATAAGATGGCGAATACAACGGCCAATGTCCCGATAATCCCCACGAAAAGCGGAAGGCTCAGATGGGTGTATAGGATACGGTCGGAGGGAAGACTGTCGTTTTCCGTGTGTATCTCATGTTTCTTCCGGGTCCATTGATAGAAACCGTATATGCTGATTCCTACGTAATAGGTTTGCAATCCCATGTCCGCATAAATCTTAGCGAACAGGAAGACAAAGACATACACGAGGGAGGTGAGGAATCCCACCACCCACATGGCCTTATGTTGTTTAATCTCTAGAAAGAGATAGAGCAGACCGGTTATTACTCCGAAGTATTCTAGCCAAACCATTTTAGTAATTGAAAATTAAGTTAGAATTTGAAGGTGATCCTGGCCATGGCGTTCGTGCCGGCTTGGGTGAAATAACCGTCATCCTTTTTACGTGTGCCGTTTTCGATATACGAGTATACCCATGCGTTGGTCTCGTACTTCTCGTTGAAGAGGTTGTTGATAGTCACGTCTAGGGTTATTTCTTTCATGAACTTAGGCTGGAAGGCGTAACCGATACGTAGGCTATTGATAAAGTAGGGATCGATGGAACGGTCCTTGTTGCTTGAATTGTCTATGTATTGGCGGCCTACTATTTGTGAGTTGAAACTCGCGATAAACCCTTTGTAAACGAAATCGAACATGCTGTTCGCTATTAGATTGGGTGAGAAAGCTATATTCGTCGTGCCTAGATCATTGATCTCTTGTCCTCCGGTATCCCAGTTATCCACGTATTCCACGAAATGCTTGATTTTATTTTGGCTGAGGGTTACGTTCGCGTTCCAATTCAGCCAAGAGGTGATTTGTACACCTCCGGTAAGCTCGATGCCCATTCGGTAGCTATCCTTTATATTGGAAGTGAGGGCCTCGCCGATCTCGCTGATCTTGCCGGTCAGGATCAATTGGTTGTTGTAATCCATGAAATAGAGATTGGCTCCAACCCGGAAACGGTCGTTACCAAAACTATAACCGGCCTCGTAATCATATAAGGTCTCGTGGGTAGGACGTTCTTCGGGGCCTGCCTCCGTGAAATTGTCACGGTTCGGTTCCCGATTTGCGACGGAGAAAGAGACGAATGCGTTATGGCCGTTATTATGGAAGTTTATACCGGCTTTCGGGTTGAAGAAGTTCCAGTTCTTACGAATGTCCAGTCCTTCCCCGGCTTTGTCATCGTTTCCCTTAATGGTGTAATGGATCCCACGGTATTGTAAGTCCAGATAGCCGGTGAAAAGAGGGGAAAGACGTTGAGTCAATTTAGCGTATGCGTTGTAGTCTAATTTCTTACCGGTATTGCGATAATATTCGTAATCCGGTTGTGGCAAGACGTTTGCGCTTTTTGTCCACATTACCCGGCCAAAATGATCGCCTACATAGTTGTTGACGGCGGTTCCCAGCGTAAGGCGGGTATTGTCTCGTTGATAGTTCGCGCTATAAACGGCCCCATAGAAATAATTGTCGAGCCATTTACGGCGCACGAGGTCGGTCTTTTTTACGGTATTACCCTCCGGATCGATATATTCCGGTAGCTTATAACTGCTGAATTTGGCTTTCGATTTATAATCCTCGTAATATCCATTTCCGTCGGTGTAATGAAGGGTCAGGTTCATATTCCAGAAATCTCCGATACGCTGGCTGGCCATTAAATGGTAGTTGTGTTGCCAATAATTATCCGTCTGATTGTTATAAAACTTCTTCACTCCATCTTCCTCATATTCTCCGCATGGATTATAGCTACGATCTGTGTCAAGTAAATAAGACGGAACGCCGTTCCATGCTTGATAGGTCTTCTCGCTGTTCCCGAAGGCTTGGAATTTAATCAATGTATTATCGGCATAGAAAGCGGCGGAGGCATAGTAAGAGCTCATACGGGCGGAGGCACGATCGATAAAGCCGTCGCTACGGATATTGGAGTAGCGGGCGTCGAAAGCGAAATGATCGTAAAGTAATCCGGTACCGCCTTTTACCGTATGCTTCAGCGTACCGAAAGAACCTGCTGATACGGAATATTCGCCGTAAGGCTTTAAGGACGGTTTCTCGGTCTGCATGGCGACCGTAGCGCCAAAAGCCGCGGCTCCGTTCGTAGAGGTTCCGGCACCTCGTTGGATCTGGATCGATTCTACCGAGGAGGCTATATCGGCCATATTAGCCCAGAATACGGTATGAGACTCGGAGTCATTAACCGGTACGCCATTGATCGTGATATTGATACGGTTCGCGTCTGTACCCCGGATACGAAAACCGGAGTAACCTATACCTGTTCCGGCATCCGAGGTCATGATAACAGACGGGGATTGGGAGATAAGGAATGGGATACCTTGCCCGTTGTTCCGGCTGCTTAGCTCTTGTTTGGAGATGTCGCTATAAGCTACCGGGGTTTCTTTCCCGACTTTGGTAGCGGTAATAACTACTTCATCCAAAGATACGTCTTTTGAGATTTTCAAGGAGTCGACCGGACTGGGCATTTGTGCCTTGACGGTTGTAGCCAGTAAGGAGCCGGCCAAGATAACCAATACATTTTTCATCTTTTCATCTTTTTGCTTTAAAACTAAATAGATGAATAGAAAGGATCGGAGAAGCATGAATCCCTACGACAGCATTACCTGTACAGGTTCTATGGGTATGATCTCAGCCCGCTCCTTTCGTGAAGGATTTTGCGAGCACCCCTTCGTATTCGGCAGCAAAGATAGGCATAAAAGTGTTAATAAATATTACTGTCAATAGTAAATCGGATTTCTATAGATATTAATTCTGATTACTATGGATCGTAATCCGGTTTGTGTCGTATTAATTTTTTCTGTAAAAAGATGAGGATATTTTGAGAACTCATTGATTTTTTGTATATTTGCGGGCGATTAAGTGAAGTTGAGGAGGGGGCGGGTAGTCCCCTTCTTTTGTTCTTAACAGATATGTGTATGATAGAAAAGAAAGTGGTAAGCCAATTAATAGAGGAAAAACTAGCCTCTTCAAGCAATTATTTAGTAGACGTGGTGATTAAACCGGGAAACCTGATAGTCGTTGAAATTGATAACGATGAAGCGGTAAGCATTGATGATTGCGCCGAGTTGAGCCGGTATTTGGAGGAGCATCTGGATCGTGACGTCGAGGATTATGAGCTGGAGGTTGGCTCCGCCGGCATTACTTCTCCTTTCAAGGTACTTCGCCAATACGTCAAGAACATCGGAAACGAGGTGGAGATGCTGTTGAAAAACGGCTCGAAGCTGACCGGTGTGTTGAAATCTGCCGACGAGAACGGTGTGGTTGTCTCTGTCGAGAAGAAGGTGAAACCGGAAGGCGCTAAGCGGAAGGTGACTGTGGTGGAGGATGAGTCGTATACATTTGATGAAATAAAATATACAAAATACTTAATAAGATTCAAGTAAGATTATGGCCAAGAAAGAGGAAACAATCAGTATGATTGACACCCTTGCGGAGTTCAAGGAGTTGAAGAATATCGATAAAGATACGATGATTAGCGTTTTGGAAGATTCGTTCCGTAACGTGATCGCCAAGATGTTTGGCACGGATGAGAACTATGACGTGATTATCAACCCTGAGAAAGGTGATTTCGAGATATGGAGAAACCGTACGGTTGTGGCTGATGATGAATTGGAGGATGAGAACTTGCAGCTTACGTTGACGGAGGCCCGTAAAATCGATGCCGACTGTGAGGTGGGCGAGGAAGTGACCGACGAGGTGCATTTCGCAGACTTCGGACGCCGTGCGATCTTAAACTTGCGCCAAACTTTGGCTTCAAAGATACTTGAATTGCAGAAAGACAGCTTGTACGCTAAGTATAAGGATAAAATCGGCCACATCATCGCCGCTGAGGTTTATCAGGTGTGGAAGAAAGAAATCCTGTTGCTGGATGACGATGGTAATGAGTTGCTACTGCCGAAATCCGAGCAAATCCCGACCGATTTCTATCGTAAGGGAGAGACCGTACGTGCGATCGTCCAACGTGTGGATAACTATAATAACAACCCGAAGATCCTTCTTTCCCGTACGGATAAGGTCTTCTTGCAACGGTTGTTTGAGTTGGAGGTTCCGGAGATTAATGACGGCTTGATTACGATCAAGGCGATCGCCCGCATCCCGGGAGAGCGTGCCAAGGTGGCTGTCGAGTCATACGATGACCGTATTGATCCGGTAGGCGCTTGCGTAGGTATGAAAGGCTCTCGTATCCACGGAATCGTTCGCGAGTTGAGAAACGAGAACATTGATGTGATTAATTACACCTCAAATCTCTCTTTGTTTATCCAGCGTGCCTTAAGCCCGGCTAAGATCTCTTCTATCCGTGTGAATGAGGAGGAAAAGAAAGCTGAGGTTTATCTACGTCCGGAGGAGGTTTCTTTAGCGATCGGTAAGGGCGGTCTGAATATTAAGTTGGCTTGTATGTTGACTGAGTATACGATTGACGTATTCCGTGATATCGAAGGAGCGGACGAGGAGGATATCTACTTGGATGAGTTCTCCGACGAGATCGACAGCTGGGTGATCGACGCACTGAAGAATATAGGATGCTATACGGCGAAGAGTGTCCTTGCTATGGACCGCAATGAGATTATTGAACGTGCCGATCTGGAAGAACAGACCGTGGACGATCTTTTAGCTATCTTATCTGCGGAATTTGAAGATGAAGGTAACGAATAAGTATTACGACAAAGTTAGATATGCCTATAAAATTAATTCAAGTACAGAGAAAATTGAACGTGGGAATCAACACGGTGGTTGAGTTCCTGCACCGGAATGGGTTCTCGGTTGAGGATAATCCCAACACGAGGATCAGTGATGAACAGTATGCTTTGCTCGTAAAAGAGTTTGGAAAGGATCTGCCAGAGAAAGATCGTAATTTTGCGGCGGATCGTATGCGGAAAGAGGTTCCTTCTGTGAAAGAAGAGAAGACCGCGGAAATAAAGACAGTGATACCGGAAGAATTCAGACCTAAGATCGTAATGAAGGGTCATATCGATTTGGATGGTGGACAACATAAAAAACAGCAGGAAGAGCCGAAGGCTAAAGAGGAGCCGAAGGTGAAAGAAGAGCCTAAGGTAAAGGAAGAGCCGAAAGTGAAGGAAGCGCCTGCCGCTCCCGCTGCTCAAGCTCCTGTTAAACCCGCGCAGCCTGCGCAGGCTCCCACGGAGAAAAAAGAAGAAAAAGTTATAGTAGTGGAAGTGGAAAAAGAAAAAACCGTAGAGAAGCAACCGGTTGTTGCGGAACCTAAGGTGGAAAGTGTGAAACCGGAACAGGAAGTAGAGAAGACCGAGGAAAAGGATGATAATCTTTTCCGTTTGAACTCGGTTAAATTGGAGTCAAAGATCAAGGTAACCGGTAAGATTGACTTGGATGCGCTTAACCAATCGACTCGTCCGAAAAAGAAAACGAAGGAGGAGAAGCGGAAAGAGCGTGATGAGAAGCAAAAGTTTAATAACAATCGGCCGGGTAATAATAGCAACGGTCCGGGCGCTCCTCATAAGAGTCCGAATTCGCCGACTTTGATTAAACCGAACGCTCCTGCTAAACCGGGTGAGGAAGGTGACGCTAAGAAGAAGCGTAAACGTATCAAGAAAGATCGGGTAGACGTGAATAATACGCCGGGTACGAATTATCCGCGCCCGAATCGTGACGATCGTCCGAATAACGACCGTAAGCCTCGCTTGAAGAAGCCGGTGAAAGCGGAAGTTAGTGAAGAGGATGTTCAAAAGCAGATCAAGGAGACTTTGGCTCGCTTGACCAACAAATAATAAGAATAATAAGGGGGCTAAATACCGTCGTGATAAACGTGACGCCGCTGTGAAACGTGAGCACGAGTTGATGGAACAGGAAGAACTGGAAAGCAAGGTATTGAAGCTGACCGAGTTCGTTACGGCCAACGACTTGGCGAACATGATGGACGTATCTGTAACGGAGGTTATTGGTACTTGCATGAGCATCGGCCTTATGGTTTCGATCAATCAGCGCCTGGATGCGGAGACGATCAATATTGTGGCTGAGGAGTTCGGTTATAAGACTGAATATGTAAGCGCGGATGTTGTCGAGGCGATCAACGCTGATGAGGAAGATGATAACGAGGAGGATTGGGTAGCCCGTCCGCCTATCGTAACGGTGATGGGACACGTTGACCATGGTAAGACTTCTTTATTGGATAATATCCGTAGTGCGAACGTAATCGCCGGTGAGGCCGGTGGTATCACGCAGCATATCGGAGCCTACAACGTGAAGTTGCAGAATGGCCGCCGTATCACGTTCTTGGATACTCCGGGACATGAGGCGTTTACCGCTATGCGTGCCCGTGGCGCGAAGGTGACGGATATTGCGATTATTATCGTGGCCGCTGATGATAACGTGATGCCTCAGACGATTGAGGCGATTAATCACGCTTCGGCTGCCGGTGTTCCTATTGTTTTCGCTATTAATAAAATCGATAAGCCACATGCTAATCCTGAGAAGATCAAGGAGGAGTTGGCGAATATGAATTACTTGGTGGAAGACTGGGGGGGTAAGTACCAGAGTCAGGAGATCTCCGCTAAGAAAGGTATCGGTGTCGAGGAGTTGTTGGAGAAGGTCTTGTTGGAGGCCGACCTGTTGGATTTGAAAGCGAATCCGAAAAAACGTGCGGTTGGTTCTATCATCGAGTCTTCTTTGGACAAGGGACGTGGCTATGTATCTACCATATTGGTGGAGAACGGTACGTTGAAGATGGGAGATATCGTTTTGGCGGGAACTCATCAAGGACGTATCAAGGCGATGTTCAACGAGCGTAATCAACGGGTGGAGAAGGCCGGTCCTTCCGAGCCGGTATTGATCCTCGGTTTGAATGGTGCTCCTCAGGCCGGTGATACATTTAATGTATTGGAGACTGAGCAAGAGGCGCGTGAGATCGCTAACCGTCGTGAGCAATTGCAGCGTGAGTTAGGTCTTCGTACGCAGAAGATGCTTACTTTGGATGATATCGGACGTCGTATCGCCGTGGGTAACTTCCAAGAGTTGAACGTGATCGTGAAGGGTGATGTGGATGGTTCCGTAGAGGCTTTGTCCGACTCCTTGATCCGTTTGTCTACCGAGGAGATTCAGGTAAACGTAATTCACAAGGCGGTTGGTCAGATTTCCGAGTCGGATGTGGTTTTGGCAGCGGCTTCGAACGCTATCATTATCGGATTCCAAGTTCGTCCGTCTTTGCAAGCACGTAGAAACGCCGAGAAGGAAGGTGTGGAGATCCGTTTGTATTCTATCATCTACGATGCGATCGAGGAGGTGAAGAGCGCTATGGAAGGCATGCTTTCTCCGGAGATCAAGGAGGAGATTACCGCTTATGTGGAAGTTCAGCAGGTATTCAAGATCACCAAGGTCGGTACGGTTGCCGGATGTATGGTTAAGGAAGGCAAGATCAAACGTACGAACAAGATCCGTTTGATACGTGACGGTATCGTTATCTATGCCGGTGAGCTAGGTTCTTTGAAACGTTTCAAGGACGATGCGAAAGAGGTCGTGGCTGGCTTGGATTGCGGTTTGAATATTACGAACTTCAACGATATCCAAGTGGGCGATATGATCGAGGCTTACGAAGAGACAGAAATAAAGAAGACGTTATAACGATGAACTGGTTGGACATTACATTGCTATGTCTGGCAGGGATAGGATTTGTGAAAGGCCTGTTTGATGGAATCATCAAACAGGTTGTTTCGCTTATAGCCCTAGTGATCGCGATCTTTTTCTGCGGGAAAGCGGCGGCTTGGCTGAAAGGATATATCTTGGCGTTGGGTTGGTTTCCGGAAGAAGGGGTTACGATCTTGAGTTATATAGCGGGTTTTATCTTGATTATGGGGGTATTTATCCTAGCGGGTGAACTGGTTACCAAGGTGGTAGGGGCGACACCGTTGAGCGTTATCAACCATTTGTTTGGGGGTTTTTTCGGGTTGCTGGTCGTTTTGGTCTTTACCAGTTTGCTGTTGAATGCGCTGGAGTTCGTGGATCGCGGATCGGTCTTGATTCATCGCCAATCGAAGATAGAATCTCGTTTTTATTATAGCGTGAAGCAAATAGTACCAACAATTTTCCCACATAATTTGTTTTCATTAGTAGAATGAAGGGCTTTTATCAATGGTTAATTTATAATTATGCAGGATTCAAATCATATCATTAATGAGGTAACGAGCGGAGATTATAAATATGGCTTCGTTACCGATATTGATACGGAGGTGATCCATCGTGGATTAGACGAGGAGACGGTCCGTATTATCTCTGCCAAGAAGAACGAGCCGGAATGGTTACTCGAGTTCCGTTTGAAGGCTTTTCGCCATTGGCAGACGTTGGAGATGCCTACATGGCCTCACTTGAATATCCCGCCGATCGATTATCAGGACATTATCTATTATGCCGCCCCTAAGAAAAAAAGAGGGACCAAAGAGCTTGGATGAGGTAGATCCTGAGTTGTTGAAAACATTCGATAAACTGGGTATTCCTTTGGAAGAACAGAAGCATTTAAGCGGAATGGCGGTAGACGCCGTGATGGATAGTGTTTCCGTGAAGACTACTTTCAAGGAGAATCTCGCGGAGAAGGGGATTATTTTCTGTTCGTTCAGCGAGGCTGTACAACATCATCCGGACTTGGTGCAGAAGTATTTGGGGAGCGTGGTTGGTTATCGTGATAATTTCTTTGCCGCATTGAATTCGGCCGTGTTCTCGGACGGTTCGTTTGTTTATATACCGAAGGGCGTACGTTGCCCGATGGAGTTGAGTACGTATTTCCGTATCAATGCCGCTAATACCGGACAGTTCGAGCGTACCTTGATTGTCGCAGACGATGAGGCGTATGTAAGTTATTTGGAAGGATGTACGGCACCGATGCGTGACGAGAACCAATTGCATGCCGCTATCGTGGAGATCGTGGCGAACGAGCGTGCCGAGGTGAAGTATTCTACCGTACAGAACTGGTATCCGGGTGATAAGGAAGGTAAAGGCGGTATCTATAACTTCGTGACGAAACGAGGTTTGTGCAAAGGTGAGGGTAGCAAGATCTCTTGGACGCAAGTAGAGACCGGTTCGGCGATCACTTGGAAATATCCGAGCTGTATCTTGGCGGGTGATAACTCGGTAGGTGAGTTTTACTCGGTTGCCGTAACCAATAATTACCAACAGGCCGATACGGGTACGAAGATGATCCATCTGGGTAAGAATACGAAAAGTACGATCGTATCCAAGGGCATCTCTGCCGGTCATAGCCAGAATAGCTATCGGGGGTTGGTGAAGGTGTCCGCCCGTGCGGAAGGAGCCCGTAATCATAGCCAATGCGATAGTTTGCTATTAAGCTCTACTTGTGGAGCTCATACGTTCCCCTTACGCTGATATTCAGAATGAGACGGCGATCGTGGAGCATGAGGCTACGACGAGTAAGATCAGCGAGGAGCAATTGTTCTACTGCCAACAACGGGGTATCTCGGTAGAAGAGGCTGTCGGTTTGATCGTGAACGGATATGCTCGTGAGGTAATGAATAAGTTACCGATGGAGTTCGCCGTCGAGGCTCAGAAATTACTAACGATCTCGCTGGAAGGCAGCGTAGGATAGAATAATTTTCAATTTTCAACTTTCAATTTTCAATTAGAAAAGATGTTAGAGGTTAAGAATTTACATGCCAACGTAAATGGCAAAGAGATATTGAAAGGTATCAACCTGTCGGTGAAAGCGGGTGAGGTACATGCTATCATGGGACCGAACGGTTCTGGAAAAAAGTACGTTAAGTAGTGTATTAGTAGGTAATCCCGCTTTTGAGGTAACGGAAGGAGAGGTTATCTTCAACGGTAAGAATCTGCTGGATCTTTCTCCGGAGGATCGTAGCCGTGAGGGTATTTTCTTGAGCTTCCAATATCCGGTCGAGATCCCGGGGGTCAGTATGGTGAACTTTATGCGTGCGGCGTTGAACGAGCATCGTAAATATAACGGTCTGGAACCGGTTTCGGCTACGGACTTCTTGAAATTGATGCGTGAGAAACGTGCGATCGTCGAGCTGGATAATAAACTGGCCAGCCGTAGCGTGAACGAAGGTTTCTCCGGTGGAGAGAAAAAGCGGAACGAGATCTTCCAGATGGCGATGCTGGAGCCGAAATTGGCGATCTTGGATGAGACGGATAGTGGTTTGGATATCGATGCCTTGCGTATCGTAGCGCATGGCGTGAACCAGTTGAGGACTCCGGAGAATGCCGCTATCGTAATCACGCACTATCAGCGTCTGCTGGATTACATCAAGCCGGATGTGGTTCATGTGCTTTACAAAGGCCGTATCGTGAAGACCGCCGGTCCGGAATTGGCCTTGGAACTGGAAGAGAAAGGTTACGACTGGATCAAGAAAGAGATGGGAGATGAGTAATATGAAGGCCGAGCAACAATATATCGATCTTTTCGCCCAATGTGAGGATCTGGTATGTCGTCATAGTACGCCGGTGATGAATGCCCTTAGGGCTGATGCCTTGGCGAACTTTGAGCGACTCGGATTCCCCTCCACGAGAAGCGAGGATTATAAATATACGGATGTAGCCCAAGCGTTCGCTCCGGATTACGGTTTAAATATCAACCGGGTCGCTATCCCGGTGAATCCTTATGACGTATTCCGTTGTGACGTACCGAACTTGAGCACATCGTTATACTTTGTCGTGAACGATACGTTTTACGATAAGGACTTACCGAAAGCACATTTGCCGGAAGGCGTGTATGCTGGAGGGTTGAAGGCTTTTACGGAGCAATATCCGGAGATCGCTTCCAAGTATTACGGAAAGGCGGCGCCGAGTAGCAAGGATGGTATTATCGCATTGAATACGATGTTGGCTCAAGATGGTTTTGTGGTGTATGTACCGAAAAATGTCGTGGTTGAGCGTCCTATCCAATTAGTGAATATATTCCGTAATGATGTGGATACGATGGCGAACCGTCGTGTCCTGGTGATTATGGAACCTCATTCGGAGGCGAAGTTGTTGGTTTGCGACCATAGTATCGACGACGTGAAATTCTTGGCGACTCAAGTGGTTGAGATTTTCGCAGAGGAAGGCGCTCGCTTCGATTATTATGATTTGGAGGAAAGCAGTGTGTCCACGACCCGTTTCTCCTCCGTACACGTAAGGCAGGCGGCCTCGACCAATGTCTTGGTAAACGGTATTACGTTGACGAATGGCTTGACTCGCAACAATTATTACGTGGAACTGAATGGCGAGTATGCCGAGTCTACCTTATGCGGTATGTCCGTTCTGGACAAGGAGCAACAGATGGATACCTATAGCCATATTACCCATGCGGTCCCGAATTGTACCAGCAACGAGTTGTTCAAGAACGTACTGAATGATCATGCCGTAGGTGTCTTCAGTGGACGTATCTTGGTGAAAGAGGATGCCCAGAAGACCGCCGCTTACCAGACGAACCGTAATCTGTGCGCTACTCGTGAGGCCCGTATGTACAGCAAGCCGCAACTGGAGATTTATGCGGACGACGTAAAATGCTCGCACGGTATGACGACCGGTCAGTTAGATGAGAACGCTTTGTTCTATATGCAAAGCCGCGGTATCCCGCGTGACGAGGCCCGTATGCTATTGAGCGTGGCTTTCACTTCCGACGTGATCGACCATGTACGCTTGGAGGCGTTGAAAGACCGTTTGCATAAACTGGTGGAGAAACGTTTCCGCGGTGAGCTGGCCAAATGCGCCGGTTGCCGGATTTGTAAATAATTGCGAATAAGAGGAAAACTATAATCAGGCATGGATTATCCCGACGATAATGTAGGGAACCATGTCTGATTTTTTTATATCTTTGGCAGTGACAAATTAAAACCTCCAACTTATGCAGTTAACACACATCGCCTTATGGACGAATCATCTGGAACGTTTACGGGATTTCTATGTAAAGTATTTTAATGGTAAGAGTAATGAGAAATATGTGAATTCGAAAAAAGGATTCGCCTCCTATTTCGTCTCTTTCGAGAGTGGCCCCGCCTTGGAGATCATGCAACGGCAAGATATTATTGAGGCTTACGACAAGGATCATATCGGCTTGGCTCATCTGGCCTTTCATGCGGATAAGAAGGAGCAAGTGGATCAAATGATCGAACGTTTCCGGATGGATGGATACACGATCGCCGGTGAGACCCGCGTTTCCGGGGATGGTTACTATGAGGGCGTGATCCGAGATCCTGACGGAAATATAGTAGAGATCGTCGCTAACGGGGAGCCGGAGATACAAGTAGCTTTATTTCCTCCTTATGAGTTACTGCTGGAAGCCGATCCGGATCGGGAGAAAGTCGAGGCTTACCTAAAGGATTCGGATTGCTTTATCGCTACGGTACGAAATTCCGTTGCCGGCGTGATCGTGGTTCGCAAGGAGGAGGGTCGCAAGGCGGAGATCATGAATCTTGCCGTGGCGGATATCTTCCGTCGGCGAGGAATCGCCCGGAAACTATTACGGCATGTATCTAATAAATGGGCTCCGGCTCAAGATGTCGAGCTTTTGCGTATTTGCACCGGAACCTCAGCCGCCGGCCCGATGATGCTTTATCAACAGGAAGGCTTCGACTTGGTTGCCGTAGATCGCGATTATTTCGTACGGAACTATGCCGAGCCTATCTGGGAGAACGGCATTCAATGCAGGCATCAATTGATTCTTGAAAAGCGATTAAAATAGTATATATGAAAAGAAAATCGGGAGGTTTAAGGCCTCCCGATTTAATTATTAGTAATCTATGAATAGGTCCTCGAATGAAAAATCATCGGGGCTAATGGCATCACATTTCCAGTACGAAGATCCCTTTCGGTGCCAAGGATAATTCGTCTCCCAATGGAATCTCCTTTCCGGTTAATATCTCTTTTCCGGAGGTTTTACCTCGCAATACTTCCGCATAGCGGGCCAACGGGAGGTTCACCTCCTTGTCGCTGCCATTCATCAAGATCAATACGCTCCGGCCATCCAGACTGCGCTCGTAAACATAGACACCTTGGTTCACCATGAAATGCTTCATCTTGCCCTTAGCGATGACAGCGTTGCCCTTGCGCCATTTCAATAAAGTGCGGAGGAAATTCCACGCGTCATTTTGTACCTCGCTGCGACCGGATGCCTCGAATTGATTCACCTTGTCGCCGGGCCAGCCACCGGGAACATCCAGACGGATATATCCGTCTCCCTTCTCCCTTGGTGCCGTTCATCAGCAACTCCTGCCCGTAATAGAGCTGGGGAATACCGGGGATCGTCAACAAGAATGTCACCCCTTGCTTGAACGCGTACAAATCATCGACAGACTTAGGCATGGAGGGAAGAAAACGATCCGTATCATGGTTCTCCAAGAAACGCAATACGGTATAGATATCGGGATATACATAATCATAGCACATATGCTCGAAGATCGTGTGCAAGCCTCCGGAATACCCGGTCTCCTCATGGAACGCCTTGCTCGCGATACCCATCAAGCGGAAATCCATTACCGATTTCAGCTCGGTATCCTGCCCGAAGTTCAACCGGCTGCCTTTCTGCCAATAAGCGGAACCGATCGTGTAGTTCATCCACGCCTCGCCTACGATGTTATACTCCGGATACTCGTTCATGACCTCCGTGCACCAATTCCGCATCATGTCCACGTCGGCATACGGATACGTATCTTGACGGATACCATCCACGCCGCAATACTCGATCCACCAGATAGAGTTCTGGATAAGGTATTTGGCTACATGTGGGTTCTTTTGGTTCAAGTCCGGCATGCTCGGGACAAACCAACCGTTCAGCATCGTCTCCTTATCATAATCCGACACGTAAGGATCGAAATAAGCCTCTTTATCGTGGTTGGTCTGCACGTAGTTATCGAGATTATTAAACCAGTCGTGGCTAGGGATATCTTTCATCCAAGGATGATCGCTTCCACAATGGTTGAAGATCATATCCATTACGACACGCATGCCCCGCTCGTGCGTCTTCTCGATCAAGCGGACGTAATCCTCGTTCGTGCCGAAGCGTGGGTCTACCCGATAATAATCCGTCGTGGCATATCCGTGATAAGAGCCTCCCTCCATGTCATTCTCCAATACCGGGTTCAGCCAGATAGCGGTAACGCCCAGATCCTCGATATAATCCAAATGCTGCTCGATACCGGCCAAGTCACCCCCATGACGGGCGTTCGGGCTGTTACGGTCTACCTTATAAGAGGTACGCATCGGGATTTGATCGTTCGAGGGATCTCCGTTTGCGAAACGATCCGGCATGATGAGATAAAGCACGTCGGAAGAGTCAAACCCCTTGATCCGATCGGCGTTCGGTTTACGGGCCTTCAACTCATACGAGTAATTGAAACTCTTTTTGTCCTTCGTGAACGTGATATCAAACCTGCCGGGCTTGGCGTTTTCCACGTCCAGATAGATCAATAGGTAATTCGGGCTTTCCAACGCTACCGAGCTTTTCAACTGTACGCCGGGATATTTCACGCTAGGGAGATATCCGGCGATATCCTTACCGTATACCATCAGCTGGAGTTCCGGGTTCTTCATACCACTCCACCAGAAGGTCGGCTCGATTCTAAGGTTATCGGCTGAAAGCGTACTGGAAGCGAAAAGGGCCAGTAAAAGGCTCAAGAATAAATGTCTGTTCATGATATATGTTTATTGATTTATATGACAAGGTTGTACATACGCGAAGATAGAAGGATTCCATTGATAATAACACGCTTTCGCCCGGCGAAAAGGGAATAAAAATCACGCGAACGTTTGCGAACCCTCGTAAATTAAGACTATCTTTACTGCCTAAATCTAATCAACTAATTCAAATGATAAAAAAAGTCTAATTGTATCCATGTTTCTGACAGGTTGCGTTTCCTCCCTGTCCGCACAACAAAGTTTTTGGAAAGAAGATTTCTCCGCCGGGAAATTACCCGACGGCTGGATGATTGTCGATTCAACGAAATCGGCAAAGTGTGAATGGATTGTAACCGATCAGCCTTATCCCGGCTCTTTCCAGTTCGAGCAACAAGCACCTCCCATCGCATCTACGAGCCGTGGCTATCATATGCAATTCCGGCCGGGCGTAGTCACCGGGGAGGAGATCACGAAGTGGAATCAACGGGAGGAATACCCGAACGGCTATTTCCAGACCAGCGCTATCGATTGCGCGGGAAAGAACGATGTGGTATTGAAATTCCAGCACCTGTTTCGTTGGAATAATTGGTTCACCGGAAAACGTGCCGGCCTTTGGGTAGGCGTCAGCAACGACGGGGTGAATTGGAAAGAGTATAACGTGATGGATAAGATCCTTGCCGCTACCCAGCTTCATGCCCCGGTGAACGAGGAGATCAACATCAGCGAGGTAGCCGCGAATCAGAAAACCGTCTACTTGCGTTTCTTCTGGCGGGATATCTTCTCTTGGTATTGGATGGTCGATGATATTGAGCTGACAGAGCCTTTCGCGCATGATTTGGCTTTGGAGAAAGTGACCTCACACCAAGAAACCGGGAATACGTTCACGAAGGAAGACGTGTTGAAAGTGAAGCTGAAGAACGTTGGCTCCCAGCCCGTAGACGAGGATTTCACGGTAACCGCCTCTTTAAACAACGGTCAGAAACTAACCGCCACGGTAACCGCCTCCGGGCATCCGATCGCTAAACAAGAGGAATATGAGGTAGCTTTCCCTGCTACCGACCTAACCCAGATGGGCTCCTATAAAATAGAGTTCGCTATCCAATACCCGAAGGATGAGCGTTCGTCAAACAACGTATTAAAAGCGAACCTGTTCGCCGCCCGTATGAACTTGGGTAAGTTGACGAAGTTCAATAAGATCAGCAACACGGAATATGAGTTCGTCTCCGGGTACGCTAAGGTTAAGTTGATGTTTTACCGGGATGATATCTTCCGTATCTGGTTGGCACCGGATGGGGAGTATACCAATCCGGCGGCAAACTCGATCGTTGTAGATTATGGGGTAAAGAACCCGAGAGTCTCCATGGCCGACAACGGCAGCTATTATAAGTTCACGACTTCCCAATGTGTCGTACGTGTCTATAAGAACCCTATTCGTTTCGCCATGTATGACAAGAATAACCGTGCCGTGATCTACGAGGAGGCCGAACCACTTGCCTTCGGACTAAAAACGACCCAAACGATGCGCCGTAGCGGTGATGAGGATTTCTACGGTTGCGGTATGCAACAAGGTAATTTCTCATACGCTGGGAAGGAAGCGGATATCGAGGTGACCGGTTGGGATGAGGATCAATCCTCTAACCCGGCTCCCTTCTATATGTCCACGAAAGGATATGGCGTATTCCGCAATACGTTTGCCCCGGGACATTATGCCTTCAACGGCACGGAGATGTTGGACAAGAACTATGATGATGGCTTTAAGCTGATGGGCTTCACCAGTCAGTTGACGCATAACGAGAATCGCTTTGACGCGTTCTACTTCTACGGCCCTTCCTTGAAAGACCTATTGAACGACTATACGGATATCACCGGAAAACCTTTTATGCCGGCGATGTGGATGCTTACGATGGGAGATGCCGACTGCTATAACAAAGGGGAACAGCGCACCGGATGGCCTCAATCCACCCCGGACGTAATCAGCCAAGTTGCTGATAAATATGTGGAATATGATATGCCCCGTGGCTGGATCTTGCCGAACGATGGCTATGGTTGCGGCTATGTGAAATTGGATTCTGTTGTGACGGAATTAGGTAAACGAGGCTTCCATACGGGCTTGTGGACAGAGAATGGTGTGGATAAGATCGCCTACGAGGTTGGTAAATGTGGTACCCGCCTGTGTAAATTGGATGTGGCTTGGGTTGGAGAAGGCTATGAGTTTGCCTTGAACGGCTGTAAATCCGCATTCGAGGGGATCGAGAGCAATACGAACGAACGAGGCTTCGTATGGGCTGTTTGCGGTTGGGCCGGAACTCAGCGGTATTCTACGGTATGGAGCGGTGACCAAGTGAGCAACTGGGATTATATCCGTTACCATATCCCGACGATCACGGGTGCCGGCCTTTCCGCTATGAACGCCGCTACTAGCGATGTGGACGGTATCTTCGGCGGTTCCCCGAAAACCTATACCCGCGACTTGCAATGGAAGGTCTTCACCCCGATCTTTATGACCATGAGTGGCTGGGCAGATGCCGACCGTCAGCCTTGGGTATATGGGCATCCGTACACGGATATCAACCGTAAATTCTTAAAGCTGAAGATGCGTCTGAACCCGTACGCCTATACCTATTGCCATGAGGCGCATATGACCGGTGTACCGATGGCTCGTGCGATGGTATTGGAATTCCCGGACGACGTGGTTACCCGTGATACGACTACCCAATACCAGTTCATGAGTGGTGAGTGGATGATGGTTGCCCCCGTATATACCCGGAAGAACGTACGCGACAGTATCTACTTCCCTGCCGGAGAATGGTACGACTATTGGACCGGAAAGAAATACGAGGGTGGCAAGTGGTTGGATAAATATGAGGCTAAACTGGATATTTGCCCGGTATTTATCCGTCAAGGCGCCATTATCCCGATGTATCCGGATATGAATTATGTAGGCGAGAAACCTGCGGATGTCTTGACCTTGGACTTATATCCCTACGGAAACACCTCTTTCAATTTATATGAGGATGACGGTCTCACCCGTGATTATAAGAAAGGCGAGTTTGCCCGTACCTTAATCTCTGTTTCCTCCCCAAAAGGTGAGAAAGGAACGATCACCGTGGATATAGCGAAAGCGAAAGGAGATTATAAAGGACGTTACCAAGAGCGTACTTACCTATTGGATGTCCGCTCAGAATCCAGCCCGTCAAACGTAACCGTAGCCGAAAAGCCCCTATCTGCCATCTCCCCGAAGCGTTCAATGCCGGACAAGAAGGCTGGTACTTCGATGCCTCGGATCGTATGGGAAGGGTTAAGGTACGGACGAACCGCTTGTCTACGAATCAGGATCAGAAGATTGTAATTGGTTTCTAACACTTCTATTTATTTTAAAGGTATATGAAAACACAATTGACTTTATGTATATCCGGGACATTGCTGCTTGTCGGAATGTCCGGTTGCGAAAAAAACTCCGGAGCGTCCTATGAATGTTGTGTATATCTTAGCGGATGATTTAGGATATGGCGATGTGGGTTGTTATGGCCAGCAGATTATCAAGACGCCCAATATCGATCGGATGGCGAAGGAGGGAATGTTGTTCACGCAGCATTATGCAGGATGTACGGTGAGTGCCCCTTCCGTTGCTCCTTGATGACCGGATTGCATACGGGACATACGCAAGTCCGGGGAAACCGGGAGATCACGCCCGAAGGCCAACAGCCGATGCGGGAGGATACCTATACGTTGGGTAAATTAATGAAATCGGCCGGTTATACGACCGGTATCTTTGGTAAATGGGGATTGGGAAATCCGGGCTCTGTCTCCATTCCCAATAAGATGGGCTTCGATGAGTTTTATGGGTATAATTGCCAACGGCAGTCGCATTCCTTCTATCCGGATCATTTATGGCATAATGAGGAGAAGGTTCTTTTTCCTGAAAACGAGAACAATGCTTGCAAGACATATTCACAAGATTTGATTCATGAGCAAGCATTGAAGTTCATCCGGGATCATAAGGAGCAACCATTCTTTGCGATGCTTACTTATACGCTGCCTCATGCGGAATTGAATCTTCCGCATGATTCTATTTATAAGATGTACGAGAACTCATTCGAGGAGACTCCTTATATTGGTAAGTTTGATAAAGTGTATGGCGGTTATAACACCTCGGAAGCCCTTGGCCTCCTTTGCCGCCATGGTCTCCCGGTTGGATAAATACGTGGGGGATGTAATGGCTGAATTGAAAGAGTTAGGTTTGGATAAGAATACGATCGTGATTTTTACCAGCGATAACGGCCCGCATCATGAGGGTGGAGCTGATCCCGATTTTTTCAAGAGTTACGGACCTTTTAGGGGGATCAAACGGGATGTATATGAAGGAGGCATCCGTATACCTATGGTCGCATGGTGCCCGGGTACGATCAAGGCCGGAGCCCAATCGGATCATATAAGCGCATTCTGGGATGTCATGCCGACATTGGCAGAACTTACAGGTACGGTTTTGCCCGAGAAGACGGATGGAATCTCTTTCTTACCAACCTTGTTATCAAAGAAAGATCAACAGGCTCATGATTATTTATATTGGGAATTTCACGAGTTGAATGGCCGGGAAGCATTACGCTCCGGTAAATGGAAACTAATCCGGCAACCGATCGTGGGTGAGACTATATTGGAACTGTATGATTTAAGTAATGATATACACGAGGATACAAATCTGGCGGAGAAATATCCCGATAAGGTAAAAGAACTGGCAGTCTTGATGGACAACGCCCGCATAGAGTCTCCGTACTTTGACTTTGGAAGAGAAAAGTAAACGTGCGAGAAGAGAATAAAGTGTAGGCGTAATATCTGTTAGGTAATGATAAAAAGGCTTTCTTTCAGCGAGAAAGCCTTTTTTTTGTATCTTTGGCTCTCGTAATTTTAAGACAAAAAAGAAGTAAGACTATGTTAGACGTTCAAGCGATCCGAAAAGACTTTCCGATCTTGGATCATAAGATATACGATAAACCGCTGATATATTTCGATAATGGTGCTACTACCCAGAAACCTCGTCAAGTGGTAGAAAAGATAGAGAATGGATATTATAACGTAAACGCTAATATCCACCGAGGCGTACATTTCTTGAGCCAAGCGGCGACAGAGGCGCATGAGGAGGCTCGCAAAACGGTACAGCATTTCTTGAATGCCCGTTTCTCGAATGAGATTATTTTTACCCGGGGAACTACGGAATCCATTAATTTGATCGCTTCCAGCTTTACGGATGAATGTATGTCGGCAGGGGATGAGGTGATCGTGTCCGTGATGGAGCATCATTCCAATATCGTTCCTTGGCAGATACAAGCGGCCCGGAAAGGTATTACGTTGAAGGTGATCCCGATGAATGAGAAAGGGGAGTTGAATCTGGATGAGTATCGTAAATTATTCTCGGATAAGACTCGTTTGGTTTCCGTGACTCATGTGTCTAATGTCTTGGGTACGGTGAATCCGGTAAAGGCGATGATCGAGATCGCTCATGAACAAGACGTGCCGGTGTTGATAGACGGGGCTCAAGCCGTTCCGCATATGAAGGTGGATGTGCAGGACTTGGATGCGGAGTTTTATGTTTTCTCCGGGCATAAGATTTACGGACCGACGGGTATCGGGGTCTTGTATGGTAAAGAGGAGTGGTTGGATAAACTTCCTCCGTATCAGGGAGGAGGCGAGATGATCGCTACGGTCTCGTTCGAGAAGACAACTTTTAATGAACTTCCCTTTAAGTTCGAGGCGGGAACTCCGGATTATATTGGTAGTACGGCGTTGGCGGAAGCTTTGCGGTATGTAGACCGGATCGGTATAGAGAATATAGCTACTTATGAGGATGAGCTTCTACGATATGCGACCGCTGGATTAAATACGATTGAAGGGATGCGTATTTTTGGACAAGCGGATCATAAAGGAGCGGTGCTTTCTTTTTTGGTGGGTAATATCCATCATTACGATATGGGGATGTTGCTGGACCGTCTGGGAATAGCGGTTCGTACAGGGCATCATTGTGCTCAGCCTTTGATGCATGCCTTAGGAATCGAGGGTACGGTGCGGGCGTCTTTCTCCTTTTATAATACGAAAGAGGAGATCGATACGTTCATCGCAGGTGTGGAACGAGTTCGGAAGATGTTTTGAGTATGATGTATTATATTAAGAAATATCCGTTTTCACTGGCGATTATATTGGTCGTTATTTACTTGTCGTTCTTTAAGCCGCCGAAGATGGATGATATCCCTTTATTCCCGGGGTGTGGACAAGGTGGTTCATTTCTGTATGTATGGGGGATGTCGGGTATGCTATGGCTGGAGTTCTTGCGGAATCACCGGAAGTATGAGACGGTATTATGGCATGCTTGGATCGGGGCAGTTTTATGCCCGATCGTTATGAGTGGGATTATTGAGATATTGCAAGAATATTGTACGACGTACCGGGGTGGGGATTGGTTTGGTTTCTTGGCGAATACTTGCGGGGTGATCGCCGCTACGGCATTCGCTTGGTTCGTGCTTCGCCCTTGGATTGTGAATGAGCAAAAATAATGTACAACCTTGTAGAGACGGGGCGTGCTCCGTCTCTACAAAGCTATATATACGATAAATAATAAACTGGGATATGTTATTACCCTATATGGAAACCGGGCGTATAGAGGCCGGGTGTGATGAGGCGGGAAGAGGCTGCTTGGCGGGTGCGGTATTCGCCGCCGCCGTGATTCTTCCGGAAGATTTTAAGAATGAGGATTTAAACGATAGCAAGCAATTAAGCGAGAAGAAACGGTATAAGCTTCGTCCTGTCATCGAACGTGAGGCGATCGCTTGGGCGGTAGGCATCGTCAGTCCGGAAGAGATCGATAAGATTAATATCTTAAAGGCTTCTTTCTTGGCTATGCATCGTGCGATCGAGCAACTGAAAGTACGGCCGGAACATTTATTGATCGATGGAAACCGTTTTACCCCTTATCCCGATATTCCGCATACGACCGTAGTAAAAGGCGATGGCAAATACCTGAGTATCGCCGCCGCCTCTATATTGGCTAAAACCTATCGTGATGATTATATGAATGAATTGGCCTTGGAATACCCCGCTTATCATTGGCTGGACAATAAAGGTTATCCTACCAAGGTCCACAGGGAAGCGATTCGTACCCACGGAATCACGCCTTATCATCGCAAGACATTTACGCTCTTACCGGAGCAGCTTACACTAGGTTTTTAATACGTATATAGGCATAACCTTATGCGTATATACGTATGAGGCTATGCCTATATCGGTGTAGGCTTACACGTATATACGTATCGGCTCGTGCCTATATACGTGTGAAAACACCTATTTTTATTGTTGTTCCTTTGCCCGGTAAGCCATTGCGTACAGACGCATTTGCTTCACCATCGCTACCAACCCGTTGGAACGAGTAGGGGATAAATGCTCTTTTAATCCTACCTTGTCGATAAAGTAAAGATCGGCATCCAGTATCTCCTGCGGGGTATGGCCGGATAGGATATTGATCAAAAGGGATACGATACCTTTTACGATCACGGCGTCGCTTTCTCCTTGGAAAATAATCTTTCCATCTGCATAATCCGCTTGGAACCAAACCCGGCTTTGGCAACCCTCGATCAAGTTGCTTTCCGTTTTATATTTCTCATCGAGCGGGGGAAGGGAGTTTCCCAGATCTATTAATAACGCATATTTATCCATCCAATCATCGAAGACTGAGAATTCTTCGATTACATTGTCTTGAAGTTCATTGATTGTCATTTTATCAGTATTTTATCGATTGTATATTACTTCCAGTACGGTTTGACCGGCAGCTTTTAGAGTCTCACGGTCTATATTCTCCATATTATCTTTTTGAGTATGCCAATAACTGGCGAAACCTGTTTTAGACTCAGGGTCGTAGTTAATGATGTCGATACTCGGGATATTACGTCCGCTAATCACATATTGGTGATCGTCTGTGATGGCTCCACCTGCGGCGTTAATGAAATATTTGCCATATCCCAGATCGCGGGCCGCGCTCCATACCATCTCGACGATCGGGGCTGCCGCACGTAAGGATTGTTGCTCCTTGAAAAACGTGGCGTTCTTGCCGCCCACCATATCCAATAAGATTCCGTATTCCGCCGTATAATTAGGGACATGCGGATTTTTGCCCAGAACTGGGTACCTAGGCACCAGCTATCCGGTGTATAATCGGTTACGAACTCCGGCGTACCATAATCCTCCGCATCGAAGAAAATAATATCGATGCCGATACCCGGGGCTTTTTGTCCGATTTGGCGGGCGATCTCCAATAAGGCACCTACGCCGCTACCGCCATCGTCCGCCCCGTCCAATGGGGTCCGGTGCTTGGAAGGATCGGGATCGTGGTCCGAATAGGGACGGCTGTCCCAATGCGCGAATAGTAAAACACGTTTACTATTCTCCGGATCAAACGAGCCTATGATGTTTCTCGCTTCCAGCTTCGTTCCGTCGTAGGCGGTCAGTATCGCTTCCTGTTGGTAGACTTTGGCGCCAAAGCGCTTCAATTCAGATGCTAAGTAATCCCCGCATGCTTTATGAGCCGCCGTGTTAGGTACACGGGGACCAAAAGCGACTTGGTTCGCTACATAGGCGTAAGCGCTGTCTGCGTTGAAATCGGGAACAGCTGAGGCGATCGGTTGTTTTTTGATCTCCGGCATATTACCTGTCTCTTTGGTTCCTTTGGCTCCACATGATAAAAGAGCAAAACTCAATAACGCAAAAAATAATCTGATCATAAATCTGTTTTGTTTATAATGTTTTTACGGAGGCAGTCGCTTGAACCTCGTCTAATACACGCATCAAGTTTCCACCCCATATCTTGGCGATATCTTCCTCTGTATATCCTTTCTCTATTAATTTAACAGTGATCTGTATGAAATCGTTGTCACTTTCGCAACCGATAATTCCGCCACCGCCATCAAAATCAGAGCCGATACCTACATGATCGATACCGGCGACTTTCACCATATGATCGATATGTTCGATCGCGTCGGTAAGGCTCGCGTTTTTATAATCCTCATTGATATAGCGGTCGAGCAAGCAAACTTGCGCTACGCCTCCATTTTGGGCAAGGGCCTTTAGTTGTTCGTCGGTCAGGTTACGGTCGTGCTTGCACATCGCCATGGATGAGGAATGCGAGCAGATGATCGGGGCCTTGGACAATTTGATAACATCCCAAAATGACTTCTCAGAGGCATGAGACATATCCACCATGATACCTTGGCGATTCATCTCTTTCACAACCTCTTCACCAAACGGACTTAAACCGTCCCATTCTTTCTTGGTATGGGTGGATGAGTCGCAAATATCGTTATCGTAGGAGTGGCAGAGCGTGATATAATTGACACCTATCGCCTTGAACTTAGCGATATTCGCCAGATCCTTACCAATGCCGTATCCATTCTCTATACCGATAAAGAACGCTTTTTTCCCTTCATTCTTCAAGCGGATGAAGTCTTGGTTCGTAATGGCGATGCCACATAAATCCTTATTCAATTCAGCTTGCTTGCGAATACCTTCGATCAAGCCTGTTACTTTTTGTACGGCTTCTTGTAAAGAGACCTCATCACGTTTACCTTGTCCGATGAAGGCCGCAAGGAACACCCCGTCTAGTTTCCCTTCTTGCATCTTAGGGATGTTTACCCGGTTACGTTCCCGGTCCGCGATGCTGAATCCGGCACGTTTGAACCAGAAAGGAGTATCGGTATGTGTATCTACGGAAAGGAAATGCTTGTGCATCTCTTTGGCTTGGTGGAAAGTCTCGGCCTTTCCTATCAGATGGCGGAATATCCTTAACATCGTAGTGTCGCCTCCGTAAGTCAACGCTTCCGGATGCCATTGAACTCCCATGATGGATCGATTCGGATAAGCGTCGATAGCCTCGATAATACTGTCGGGCGCATAAGCGGTAGCCTTGAAGATAGGCGCCAACTCCTTGATCGCTTGATGATGAAGAGAGTTTACGGCTAAGGTATCTTTCCCTAGAATAGAGGCTAGCTGTGAGTTCGCGTCAACAAAGATACGGTGTGAGCCATACGAACTGGGTAAATCTTGCCTATGCTTGACAGAATGATCGCCACGTTGTGAGGGGATGTCTTGGTAAAGCGTACCGCCAAACGCTACATTCAACAGTTGCAATCCCCGGCATATGCCTAAGACGGGAATATTTTGATCGGTAGCCATCTTGATTAGTTTCAACTCATACAAATCGCGTACCGGATCGACTTCCTCCAGCTTTTCCCGAGGCTCCTCCTCATACCATAGAGGGTTTACATCCGCTCCTCCTATAAGAACTAACCCGTCTAAATTCGATACGATATTCCTGAGTACTTTACCGTCAGTAACAGCCGGGATGATAATCGGAGTTCCCCCTGCCTTTACGATGGATTGGATATAGGTGGCCCCTACCCGGGAAGCACCATTGGAGATACTGGCGGAAATCCCGATCAATGGGGAGAATCGTGCCCGCACGTTTACATCGCAAGAGTCTGTCAACTCATATAGCTTTTTTAAGTTGGGGACTTCCGATCCGGGTGTCTGTGCCTGTGCTCCACATAAGATACTACAGGCGCATATTGCTGTGTATAAGATATTTTTCATAATATGTAGTTGTTTTCGTTTGCTATTTGTTTGGAAAATCTTGTATAGCGGTCATAACCCTTAGCAAGTTCCCACCCCATATTTTCCGTATATCTTCTTCTGTATATCCTTCTTCTAAAAGTCGGACGGTAATGTTAATCAACTCATTGGTAGCCGAGCAACCGATCAGTTCCCCGTCTCCGTCAAAATCCGAGCCGATTCCTACATGATCGATACCGATTAAATCCACGATATGATTGATATGGCGGATAGCGTCGCTTAAAGAAGCTTTTTCCTCTTCCTTATTGATGAATCCTTTGTATAGGCAGATTTGGGCGACACCCCCTTGAGCGGCCAGCGCTTTCAGTTGATCATCCGTTAAATTGCGGGGATGATCGCAAAGCGCACGTGCGGAAGAGTGGGAGGCTATGATTGGCGTCTCGCTCACTTCCAGTACCTGATAAAAGGTACTTTCCGCCGCATGCGAGATATCAACCATGATTCCTAATCGGTTCATCTCTTTTACCACTTCCTTACCGAAAGGACTTAGTCCTTTCCATTCCTGTTTTCCTCTAGCGGAATCACAAATATCGTTATCCCCATTATGGCATAAGGTGATATAAGAAACTCCCATCTCCTTGAACATTCGTAGGTTTTCGACCAGCTTCCCTAAAGCGTACCCGTTCTCGATGCCGAGGCAGATCGCTTTTTTCCCTTGCGCCTTAATCGTCCGGATCTCTTGGGGGGTAGTCGCTATAACCATCCGGTCCGGATGTAAGGTTTGCTGGCGTTTTACTTGATTCAGCCGTTCTATCGCATACGCCGTCGCTGCCTGTAAGGATGCCTCATCTCGTTTACCTTGCGGGATATAGGCGACCATAAAGGTTGCGTCGATACGCCCTTCTTCCATAAAAGGAAGATTCACTTTCCCTCCTTCTTTCTCCCCGATATTAAATTCACCGGGAAAGATCATTGGGGTATCTGTATGGGAATCGATCGTCACGATCCGTTGATGGATCGCTTTGGCTTTTGCGAAACGGCGGGCATTCTCGATATGGTAAGCGAATAGGGCTTTCATGGCCTCATCCCTTGCGGAGCCATGGCCTCCGGATGCCATTGTACACCGAATATCGTTTTCTCCGTATGTTCCATAGCCTCATTGATTCCATCCGGGGCGGTCGCTGTCGCTCTAAATCCGGGGGCGACCTCTTTTACCGCTTGATGGTGGAAAGAGTTGACAAGGATTTGTTCATCTCCATTGAAAATAGTACGTAGGCGGTTCATTCCCGGTTCGAGTGTTACCGTATGCGACGGATATTCCCGAGCCAATGTCTGGCTGTGTTTCAATAGAGCATGATTGGCTTGTGAATGGATGTCTTGATAGACACTTCCTCCGAACGCTACATTCATGATCTGATGCCCCCGGCAAATACCCATGATCGGAATTTGTCGGTTAGCGGCCAAGCGAAGCAAGATCAAATCGTATTCGTCACGTAACGTATCTACGTCTTGCAATTGCGGGATAGGCTCCTCATGCAAATAGAGCGGATTGATGTCTCCACCCCCGCTCATAACTAATCCGTCTAGTTCGGAAACCAGTACGGTCAATGCTTTCAGATCCGTGATCACCGGGATAAGTACCGGGGCTCCCCCGCATCCAGCACGGCTTGCACGTAGGTCTCCGCTATACAGGAAAGTCCGTCTCTCCGGTTAGCGGATATTCCTATTCGGGGAGGTTGAAGGCTTTCTTTAGCCGGTATATAATTATCAACTTCTTTGTATAGGGCCTCTAGATTCGGACGACGGACTTTCATGATTTTAAGCATCTATGTTAGCATATGTAGCGTTTTCTTCGATGAACTCGCGGCGCGGACCTACGTCTTCACCCATCAACATGGAGAAGATCTGGTCAGCCTCTGCTGCGCTGTCGATCGTGATCTGCTTTAATGTACGGTTATCAGGATTCATGGTCGTATCCCACAATTGGTGGTCGTTCATTTCTCCCAAACCTTTGTATCGTTGTGTATGGATCGAGTTCTCGTTGCCTCCTCCATATTTTAAGATGAACTGCTGACGTTGTTGCTCGGTCCAGCAATATTCCTCAACCTTACCTTTCTTACACAAATAGAGGGGAGGAGTCGCCAGATACACATATCCGTTCTCGATCAAGGAACGCATACGGCGGAAGAAGAAGGTCAAGATCAATGTGGCGATGTGGCTACCGTCCACATCGGCATCGGTCATGATAATCACCTTGTGGTAACGCAGCTTCTCCATGTTCAACGCTTTCGGGTCATCCTCCGTACCGACGGTTACGCCCATCGCGCGATAGATGTTCTGGATTTCCTCGCTTTCGAAGATCTTATGATCCATCGCTTTCTCCACGTTCAATATCTTACCGCGCAATGGTAGGATCGCTTGGAAGTTACGGTCGCGTCCTTGCTTAGCCGTACCCCCTGCGGAGTCTCCCTCGACAAGGAACAATTCGCAGATCGCTGCGTCTTTAGAGGAACAGTCCGCCAATTTACCGGGGAGCCCACCTCCTGTCAGCGGAGATTTGCGTTGTACCAATTCGCGAGCCTTACGAGCGGCATGGCGGGCTTGAGCGGCCAAGATCACCTTGTCGACGATTATTTTCGCCTCTTTCGGATGTTCTTCCAAATAATAGCCTAACGCCTCGCCGATCGCCATATCCACGGCACCGGTAACCTCGCTATTACCCAGCTTCGTCTTTGTCTGTCCCTCAAACTGAGGCTCGGCTACCTTGATAGAGATAACGGCGGTCAAACCTTCACGGAAGTCATCCCCTTGAATCTCCACCTTGGCTTTCTCCAATAATTTAGAATCCTCGGCGTACTTTTTCAACGTACGGGTCAGACCCCGGCGGAAACCGGCTAAGTGTGTACCACCTTCTATCGTGTTAATATCATTTACGTAAGAGAATACGCTCTCGTTGTAAGAAGTATTATAAGTTAACGCCACCTCGACAGGGATACCCTGCTTCTCGGTAATGATATGGATTACGTCTGGAATCAGTTTCTCTTTAGAACGGTCGATATAGCGGACAAACTCTTTCAATCCCTCATCCGAATGGAATACCTCGGACTTGAATGAACCGTCTTCTTTCAGAACTCGCTTATCTGTCAGACGTAGCGTAATACCTGCGTTCAAGAATGCTAATTCACGCAAACGGGTAGCCAAGATATCATACTTGTATTCCGTGACCGTAAAGATAGAACCGTCCGGCTTGAAAGAGATCGTAGTACCTGTTTTATCCGTATTATCGATAACCTGTACGTCGTGCAACGGCTTTCCGCAAGAGAACTCCTGCATATGTACTTTGCCGTTCCTGCGAACTTCCGCTTTCAGATAAGTAGAGAGGGCGTTTACGCAAGATACACCCACACCGTGCAAACCACCGGATACTTTATAGGTTCCCTTGTCGAACTTACCGCCGGCGTGCAGCACTGTCAGTACTACCTCCAAGGCTGATTTACCTTCTTTCTCATGAATATCCACGGGGATACCACGGCCGTCGTCGGTAACCGTGATCGAGTTGTCCTCATTGATTACCACGTCGATGTATGTACAATATCCGGCTAGCGCTTCGTCTATGGAGTTATCTACGACCTCATACACTAAGTGATGGAGACCTTTCTCGCTGGTATCGCCAATATACATGGATGGCCTTTTTCGTACTGCCTCTAACCCTTCAAGTACTTGAATACTATCTGCGGAGTACTCTGTAGAAGTATTCTTAATTTCTTCACTCATGAGTTTATCTTTCTTTAAAATCTGTAATTATCTATGTCCTCAAAAAAATCTAACAAATGTAGTGATTTTTATCGAGATAGCGAAGTGGGGGATGTGAAAATAGCGAAAAAAGGTACGGGTGTAGTAAAAAAGAGAGATAAGCCATAAACTTATCTCTCTCCTTTTGATTGGTAGCCCATAGGGGAATCGAACCCCTCTTTCAAGAATGAAAATCTTGCGTCCTAGCCGATAGACGAATGGGCCATCAGGTTTAAAAAAAAGCCGGGCTTATTGAGAGTCCAGCTTTATACTTGTAAAAGTAATTACCTTCTGCTTATGCTAGCGCATTAACGTGCTTAGCCAACTTAGATTTCAGATTACCGGCCTTGTTCTTGTGGATAACGTTCTTTTTTGCAAGCTTATCCAACATAGAGCATACCTTAGGGAATAAAGCTTGTGCCTCATTCTTGTCTTCAGTAGCGCGCAAAACTTTCATAGCGTTTCTAGCTGTCTTTGCGTAATATCTGTTACGCAAACGTCTTGCGTTTGTCTGTCTGATTCTCTTGATTGATGACTTATGATTTGCCATTTCTAGATCTTCTCTTTATTGTTTTTTTAATCCTGTTTATTGTAGCCCATAGGGGAATCGAACCCCTCTTTCAAGAATGAAAATCTTGCGTCCTAGCCGATAGACGAATGGGCCAAAATGTCAAAGCTCTCACTTATAGCGCTCTGGGATTGTGATTTCCCGATTGCGAGTGCAAAGATAGACGATCTCTCTGAACTGGCAAACATTTCGAAGGAAAATTTAATACTACTCACTGTTTTAACTTCTCTTTAGAACTTATATCTTCCAGATGAATTTCCAAGGCTTTAACGGAAATATTTATTTCCCAGATACATACACATAACGACGCCGCTAATAGCAATAAGGCTATGCCAAATATCCATGCGGCGAAAACCTGCCACGATACATAAATGAAGAACATAGCGATCACGCAGAGCAGCAAACTGAGTATTCCTAATATTTGCATGGAACGGGTCAGATAGAGCCTTTTCCGCAGGTTCGCTATCTGGGCGATATCCTTGGGGTCATGGGTTTGCTGATGCTTTTCTTTCAAGGCACGCACTACGCTGGCGTATGAAAGGAAGCGATTCGTATAGGCCAACAATATCAATGATATGGCGGAAAATAATAAAGAAGGGGTCGTTAAGTCCAACATAATTCTATACTTTAATTATATGTATAACGTTAATTTGAGTATCTTTGTTCTTAATCATCGTCGCAAAGATACGAATTATGTTGTGTAAAACGAGGGGATTGTCTTGCATACGATCCCTTACAATGATAAATATTCTATTATATATATGTATACGGAGGCGTTTGGCCGGGCCTCGTATCTGGTTAGTCGTAGCCGAGGGAGGAAAAGCACGGTATCGAAGGCTTTGTTTATACCTTTGTCCGTTCTGGAAATGGAGGTGGAGCACTTGAATAAGCGGGACTTGCACCGGATTAAGGAGACCCGCATTTGTTTTCCGCTGAATGATGTTTGTTGTGATCCGGTTAAGAATGTATTGGCGCTTTTCCTCTCGGAGGTTCTTTTTAGGGTCGTGAAAGATACGGAGCCGGATCCCCGTTTATTTGATTATTTATACGAGTCCATACATCTATTGGAGTATGCGGATAAAGGTATCGCTAATTTTCATATGGTTTTCTTGTTAGGTCTTCTCCACCATCTCGGTATTTTCCCGAATATGGAATCGCATAGGGTGGGATATTATTTCGATATGTTGAATGGGGTGTTTACGGATCATATCCCGATGCATCGGCATTATTTAAATAAGGTGGAGAGCGCTTTCTTTTCCCGTTTGCTGCGTATCAGTTTTGAGAATATGTCGCTTTATGGTTTTTCCCGGCAAGAGCGGGTCCGTATTATTCATCGTATCCTTGAGTATTACCGTCTACATCTTCCGGATTTTCCGGAAATCAAATCGTTATCGGTGGTGCAAAGCTTATTTGATTGATCTATTTGATGTTATATTAGCTCTTGAAAACACGTACGTGTTTTTTGAAAAAGACGTACATGTTTTTCCGGAAACACGTACATGTTTTTTCGGAAATAATGAGAAGCTTCCGGATAGGCGGGAAAAACATCCGATAACGGTTGTCTATTTGAGGAAAAAGATTATACTTTTGCAATCTCAAAAGAGTTGGTCTTGTAGTTCAACGGATAGAATAGAAGTTTCCTAAACTTTAGATCCGGGTTCGATTCCCGGCGAGACTACTTTTGTCTTTCTTTCTTTTTATCTTATTTTATTAATAGATAGAGAGTTATACTTGACTTTTGAGTGTTTTGTATATCGTTTTTGTAAAGAGAAAATAAATAAAAGAAGATTTTTTCTTACCGCAATTCTTACCGCATCCTTGTTTTGTCGATAAAATATTGTCTATATTTGCGTAAGTTCAATAAACAGATATATTATGGCAACAGTAAAATTCTATTTGACACGTCCGAAGTCAGATAAGCCTACCGCTATTTTTTTTCTGATGAATTACGGTGCATATACTATTTTTACCCGATGGGAAGAAAAAGTACTTACCGTTGAAGTATTATACTAATGAGACAATTTTGCCGGAAAGATGGGATACGAAAGTTGGTGCTCCGATCGCTCCTACAGCGAGGAATCACCGGATGAACGCTGGTGAGTATAGAGAACTGAAAGCGGCTTTGGATAATATCGAAGTTACGGCTAAAGATGTGTTACGTCGGTTGGAGAATGACGGTATCCAGCCAACGAATGAGCTACTAACAAAGGAGTTGGATAAGATATTTAAAGGTTACAAGGAGATAGAACCGGATAGAGATGTCAAGGATTTACTTTGTTTTGTCAAATCCTTTATAGAGAAAAACTGATAAGAAACCTAATACTGTGAAGGGGTATAAGCAAACAGGTCGTGAGATTGAGGGGTATATTGCATTAACAGGGAAAAGGTTACAATTTGAGAATGTAGACTTGGATTTTTATTTGTCATTTGTTGAATATTTAACGAATAAAGGTTATTCTCCAAATACGGTTGGTGCTCGTATAAAGGATTTGAAAATGTTTATGAATGAGGCTTATGAACGTAATCTACATACAAATATGGATTTCAAAAAGAAGCGTTTTAGTAAGCCTAAAGAGGAAACCTATTCTGTCTACCTCAATAGGGATGAGCTAAAGAAAATCTATAAGTGTGACTTAAGTGATGAACCTCGATTGGATCGGGTTCGGGATTTGTTTTTGATAGGCTGCTGTACAGGATTACGTTTTAGTGATTTGTCTTTGTTGAGTTCTGATAATATTGATAATGTAGAGAGTGTAATTACTATAAAGACTGTGAAAACCGGTAGGACTGTAGTTATCCCTTTGCATGCGATAGTTCGGGAGATATTGCAGAAATATGATAATGAGTTGCCTCGTGTTCCTTCAAATCAAAAATTTAATGATTATATCAAAGAGATTGCGAAGAAGGCTGAGATTAATGAGCCAATCTTATTGCAAAGAACAAAAGGTACTTTAACTTATGCTGAAACGAAGCCTAAATATGATCTTGTAACGAGTCACACGGCTCGGCGTTCTTTTGCCACGAATGCTTATTTAGCAGGATTGCCACCCATTAGTATAATGAAGATAACGGGACACAAGACGGAATCTTCATTCATGAAGTATATTAAGATCTCGGAGAAGGAGAATGCTATACAGTTGAAAGGACATGAATTTTTTAATCAGATAGTAACTTGCTAATTGATTATTTTTATGGAAAATGTAAGATCGTATTGTGATGATATTCTAGATGTTATACATAAATTTGGGGAAGAGTATATCTATGACCCCAGAACTAAAATCATTGATGGGAAAGATTTGTTTGTTTCTGTTGATAATAATATCAATAACGATATTGCATACTCTGATGATTCGGACAATAGATCGAATGAGGCTTGTGTGAATTTGGGTTTAACTTTTGCGGTTGGTCAACATTGTGAGAAATTACGTGTAAAATATGTAGATGCGATAAAATCTCGGTTATTAGGAATGGATGCTAAGGCTAGAATGGTCTATGCGGAGGAAATATTACAGCGTTTATATGAAATACAACTTAATCACCCTATTTTTCATTACCAAGTATTTCAAAAACTTGTAATACCGTTTTTTTTTCAGATGTCACAGAGGCTTTTGAACGATATGACATTAATCTGTGGAATATCCTAGTAAATTGCCAAAAAAAAGCACGGTACATTCCTTTGTTATTGGCTAAAGTTCCTTAAGCATCATTATGATACGATAGGGCTACAAAGATGTGTTTATAGTGAAAGTGATATCCTTGATGGTCTGCCAAATGCTTCTCAATGCGAGCTGTCGAATGTCTCTCAAGAGGAATTGCCAAATGCTTCTCAATGTGGGCTGTCGAATGTCTCTCAAGAGGAATTGCCAAATGCTTCTCAATGTGGGCTGTCGAATGTCTCTCAAGAGGAATTGCCAAATGCTTCTCAATGTGGGCTGTCGAATGTCTCTCAAGAGGAATTGCCAAATGCTTCTCAATGTGGGCTGTCGAATGTCTCTCAAGAGGAATTGCCAAATGCTTCTCAATGTGGGCTGTCGAATGTCTCTCAAGAGGAATTGCCAAATGCTTCTCAATGTGGGCTGTCGAATGTCTCTCAAGAAGAATTGCCAAATGCTTCTCAATGCGAGCTGTCGAATGTCTCTCAAGAGGAATTGCCAAATGCTTCTCAAGATGAACTATCAAATGTTTCTGATGAGGGTACTGATAACTTATTAAACATAGAGGATGAGTTTTATAAACTATTTGATAGCTATGACAAGGGTGTTGTACTCGAACTGATAAAAAAGTTAGAGGAGTTTAATATAGTAAGAGAGCGAGATTATGTCTGTAAATATAAGAATTATCTTGCCAAATTAATGATATTCATGAAAAATCAGGGGATTCTTAAATATAATCGGCTAGTGCCTGTAGCACGTATCTTTTATGGCTATTTTAATCTTGTAGTTAGAAAAAGATCGATAGGAGAAAATAGTGTTACAGAAAGAAACATACGTGTGATAGAGAATCGTGGGACTATGGGGCTTTCTACAGACGAGATCGAGGATTTTAAGCTTATCTGTGGTCATTTTCCAAAATAGTTATTTCCCTTTGGAAAAGGTGGAAAAAAGTGGAAATGCTTGATTGATAAACTTTGCGCCGTAATTTTAAAAAAATAAATTATGGTACAGAATTTATTAATACAAGCTTCGCTGTCTGATATCGAAGCTGTTGTTCGTAAAGTACTTGATGATCGATTAAATGATTTAATGCCTCAGAGGAAAGAGGATACTGCTTTGTACCTTACTCGTGATGAGGCTGCGAAGATGTTGCGGATTTCTTTGCCAACTTTGGCCGATTGGACAAGACAAGGAATAATTCCTGCTCAACGAATAGGAAGACGTGTCCTTTATGCTATTTCCGATATCGAGAATACTTTAGAAGGAAAGAAGGAGGACGTAAGAATGGATGAGATAGCTTCTAAATACTATGTGTATCTATCAAGCTGTAAGGAAGGACATGATTCATGTACTGAATATAGTAGTATGTTTCATGATATGGTACATGGTCATATGTTATATGATACGGTTGACTTTGTTCTTTATCAGAAAGATGTTCCAGAAATAGATTTGTTATCGGAAGTATCGCCATATTTGACGAATAGAAGAGATTGCATTGGTGAAGGTGGATCCTCTTATGTATGTGGGGAATATAAGGGGTATAAGGTATATGTAAATGATAAAATGTTAAAAATAAATACATGTAGCTTATGTAAGTATTACTACGGTACCAACATGCACGATTTCCCTTTAGAGGACGTACGGAAAGCCATTGAGAGGATAGGAGAGGATTTAAACATCCCTATGGATAAGGTCACTGTGACTAGGCTGGATTTAGCAGAGGATTGGGAGTTACAGCGGTCTCCAATAGAATATTTCAATCGGATGTTAGATTTACCTTATTTTAGGCGTCTTTCATATCCTACAGGAATTACGTTTCAAACAGCAGAGAAAGAACTTTCGTTTTACGATAAAGGAAAGGAACAGGGGAGTAATAATAAGAATATAGCTCGATGCGAGTTTCGGATAAAGAAAGTTAGGAAGTACTTTGGGAAATCGGTTACTGCGTCAATGTTATATGATCCTAGCTTTTGGAATGATTTGCTGGATCGGTTCTTGTCTTGTTATTCCAAAGTCAAGGTGAGTAAAGAGTCTTTGCCGCTTGATAAGATAGATGGAGTAAGAAGTTTGCTAAATAGTACCTTACGTGATTCTGTTAATCGTAATGGATTTGATCCGTTGAGGTCTAGATTGAAGGCTCGTGTGCGTGATGGAAAATTGACGCAAAGAGCCTACAAGTCTATTATAGAGAAGATCAAGAGGTGTTGTTTCTCTTCTCAAGGAAAAGACGTTGGCCCAGAGATAGAAGAATTTGATGTGAAATTCAGGTCATTTTTGAAGTTAAAGAGATTTGATTAAATATCATTGTTTTGCCCATATTTGAGACTTGCAACGTATCTAGTCTTAATTTTTTCCTAATAAAATGTAGGAAATAATATCCTTGTCGGGGATCTGTCAAATAAATTTAGAGAGGTGGGGGATATTTCCGAGGAGGTGGTATCTCTCGCTTCTTTTGTTTTTAGAGGATATTGTTCTGTAAATGATTTTCCAAAAAAGAATCACGATAAAACGGAATTTAGAAAATGTTCGTTATATTTGCGTGAGGTAATCACTAAAAGATGAAACAACAGATAATTAATAAGCTAAGAGGCTTTTTTCTCTTTGCAACCAATAGAGAAAGCATGGGTGTTTGGTTCCTGTTCACGTGGAGAGGAGACGAAGGATAGCGATATTGATATTCTGGTTCGTTTTGACTCCCACGCTCGTATTACATTATTCAAGTATGCGGGTATGGTGGAAGCTCTAAGCCAATTGTTGCATCGTAAGGTTGATTTGGTGGAGGAAGGACAATTGAAGGATTTCGCCGTTTCTTCTGTAGATCGGGATAAAATATTGGTATATGAGAGAGAAGCCTAAAGACGATACACGTCTACGGCATATGCTGGAGGCGATAAATAATGTCATTGAGTTCACGCAGATGTGACTTTTGAGGAGTATTCCAGGAACAAGATGTTGCGTTTTGCTGTCATCAAGAATTTGGAGATTGTAGGGAGGCTGCTTATTTGATTACAAAGGAATTTCGGGAGGAACATCAAGAGATCGCATGGAATGAGGTCATAGGCATGCGCCATGTGTTAGTGCATGGGTATTATCAGATTCGGGATGAGATTGTGTGGGGAACCATTCAAACAGATCTATTTCCGCTTAAGGATAAGATAGAACGGTTGCTCTGTAAATAACTCAATGTATTGTTTTAGAAAATAACCCTTTATTGGGGGATATCAAATAAATTTAGAGAGGTGGGGGATATTTCCGAGGAGGTGGTATCTTTCGCCTCTCTCATTTTTAATACGATCACTATCAACCAAGTTACCAATCTCGTACTTTTCGGCAAACTGCTATACGATAGTGCATGTTGGCGTATAAGGCGTTTTTAAGCCCGTTTTAGGCTATATAACCCCGCCCCTATATTCCTCATGTGTTTTCTTGAAATGTTTTGTGAGTCGCTTTAAATAAGATTCTCTGCGATTTTCTTTTGCCCTTTGTTTTATATGTAATACATTTGCGGTGTATTGAAAATAACGTAGAAGCGTTTCGATATTATCTTGTACTGGAATCTGGACAATTTCAACCGTACAGGATAATGGATAAAATGGCTCCTGCGCATATGTATGCTTATACATACCTATTTTTTTAGATGGGTAAATTGTATACTTACTGAAGCGCAGGATCATTGTCTGTTATTGTACGGTGGGCAGTCCAGAGCCTCAGAACAGTGATAGTCGATGATCCCTGCGCTTCTTTTTATTTAGAAACCACCGAACGAAGGGGAACGGGAGGAATAAGTAATATATATGACAAACTACAATCGATTACTAATACTAATAACTTTTCTTTTTATTGATCTTAGCATTGGGTTTGCCCAAAAAACATGGAAAAGCGATAAATACGCTTACTCTGTAGAGATCCCGAGCGGCTACTTGATCCGGAAGCCGACAGGAAAAAATATTGATTTAAGTTTACAATCAGAGGATCATGCGATAGCCTCAAATATAAATGTGGTCGTAAGAGATATCTCTTTGGAAACGGATGACTACGATTTTTCAATATGGGATACCGATTTGAAAAGGATGTTTTATGAGATGGAAGTAGGCGGGAGGCAATATGGATTAGATATAAAGGTTATAGACTATGGGAAAACGATGGTAGCGGGTCATGAGGCTCTTTGGTATCATCAAGTAGATGGTTCTATACTTACGATGGTCTATGATATAAAGGTGAATCAATATTATTATCATTTGGCATACGCTATGCCAATAGCGGCTAAAGAGAGACTGATGCCCGTTTGGTATCGATTTATAAACCAATTGAAATTCATGAATAAATAAGGAGATTTTTATGAATATATCGAACGTTTGGAACTCTATTGTAGAATGGTTCAGTGATCGCTCGGATCGTAACCGATTGATCCATGATTTTAACAGAAATGCACGGGAAGCTTTTATTTACGGGAGTGTGCCGGTCTTATTAAAAGCAAGTATCTCAAAAGGAGCTAGCGAATACAGGAATGAGTTTTCTAGTTGGATAAACAGCGGATTCCGTGTTCAAGCCTTGTCGGGGCGGGCTTTGAGTAAAGAGGAGATGCTCGTAATTGGTCAAGTAATATTGGCATATACTCCCTTGGTAAGAAATCTGGTCTCTTTAGGCTGGGATACGCTGGAGGTGCACGATGATACCGGAACTTACGGATGTCGTTGGAAATTGATCGAATATGCCCGCATGGGAGATATTTTCTTGAATGAGTATAATGTATAACGATTGAATATAATAACCATGGATAGTTTAATGACTGATAGTATCGCTATAAATGGGCAGATGTCTCAAGCGACAAGCGTATGGTTATGGGTCGCTGTTATAGAGCTTCTGGTAATCCTGTATTTAATAAACCAGTTGATGAGGCGAGATCGGAAAAAAGAGGAAGGAGGTCAAAGATAAATTGAAATCCGGTCATATAGATTTTGAAAATACGATAAATAGTGCGTTCAACTCGAAGCCTCTATATGACAAACTGAAAGTCTTGTGTCATCCGGATAGGTTTGCGAATACCCCTTTGGAGAGAGAGGCCAACGCTATCTTTCAAGAGATACAGGCAAATAGATATAATTATAGTAAGTTGATGGATCTGAAGGATCAGGCTATTAAGACATTGCATATTAACTTTAAATGATAATAGGATATGGAAAATCTAGGATTGATCGTATTACGAGCAAATGGAGATGATATCTTTTTCATGCTCTTTTTCATCTGTGTAGTGGTAGTGTTAGCCTATGGTATAGGTTGTTTGGGGCGTAAACGCAAAATAGGCTTTGGCTGGGCTTTCGCTATTTCGTTATTCTTGAATCCCTTGATTGGGCTTATAGTCGTTCTTTGTTCTAAAGAGAAAATAGAATTTATAGACGTGGATAAAAAATAACTCATATGAAAATAGCGGGGTTTATATTGTTGGCTATAGGAGGATTCTATTCCCTTGGTGCTTTGGCTAGTGGTTATAATCCGTCTGGGGGAATTATCTGGATTGTTATCGGTGGATATCTGGTATGGTCTTCCAATAAGAAAAGACAAGATAAAGAGGATAAGGATAAGTGGTTGAATGGAAATTCTTAAGCAGACGAGATAATGGAACACGGGGAAGAGAATATAAACTGGGAAGAGATATCCAAGGTGATGCGAGAAGGAAAGAAATCTTCGGAGGCCGGGAGTGGTGCAGATTCTTCGAAAATACAGCATTCGAAGATTTATGATTCTTTATATGAGGAGCTTTTGGATAAATGTAATCCTAAGAATTTCATGGAACCTTATGATAAGAAGAAAGTTGATGCGGCTAATCTTATTTACAAGGCATTGTTGGAGAGCAAACCTAGTTATGGGTGCTACAGTAATCAAGAAATTCGCAATATAAAGGATCAAGCTGTACGGGAACTTGGTATTTCTATCTCTAATAGTTTGTATCGAAAACTAATAAATTATTGTGATCCTAAACGATTCATGGAACCATATGATTTTGAGGCGGTACAAGTGGCGAATGAGTTTTATGCTTTGGTAGAGAAGAATAAAGATGATATCGTTGAGTTAGAAGGGTTACGTCATGAGATTTTACAGAATGAAGTTCTAAAATCATATCGTGAAAAGGAACATGACAACGTGAAAAAGAACGTTGAAGTTCCAAGTAATGATGATAATAGTATCTATGCTTGGGCTTTTTGGGGGTAGTAATAATCCATATACTCTTGGCGTATTATTATTTAAAATAAGATGAAAAAAGAAGATATATCAAACATTAGGTAAATGTTATTGTATATGTTAAAATAGTGTTATGAAAAACGGTGTTATTTGTTTTATGTTTTTGCGGGAGGTTTATAGGGCTTATTTTATAATCATATTGTTATTTATAGGGAGTATGATGAATACTAGTTATGCTGTATCTAAGTCCATCAATAAAACTCTAGATCAAATAGATGATAAATATAACTCTTTTGTCATCTATTCTGGGGATGGTTATTCGATTGGTTATCCAAAGATGTGGAAAGTCGTACATAATCCAGACCCAATATCAGATGTGTATATTGGTGATAGTATGGGGCATATAGGTTTTACTGTGTTATATTTTGAAACAAATCAATCTGTAACGGAGATTAATAAAATAGCGAATAGAAATGCAATACAAACAGGGATGGAAGTTTGTGAAAATGAATTTGTTACATTAAAAGGCTTGGAAGGATATAGAACTATCTATCTTTTTTTTTCAATGGGAGGAATAAACCAGACACATATCTCCTATCTTTTAAAAAGAGGTAATCTAATTTATAATATCAAGTTTGGAGGACAATCCAGATATATAGATGCTAGTGTGGTTCTGATAGATAAGATTATCCAAACCATTAAGATAAAATAGCATTAGGTACAAATGTACTACATAAAAGTAGCCAATATGAAATAACAAAGAAATATAAATAATATTGTATATGAGTAATTCAGGGATAGATGAAGTAGTGATGCATCGGGAAGGTAATATAAAATGGGAAGAGATATCCAAAGTGATGCGGGACGGAAAGAATCCTTCTGGGACGCAAGAGGCTATTGAAGCTCATAAAATATCACATTCAGAAACTTATGAATCGTTATATATGGAGCTTTTAGACAAATGTAATCCTAGGAATTTCATGGAGCCTTATGATAAGAAGAAAGTTGATGCGGCAATCCTTATTTACAATGATTTATCAAGAATAGACAAGACAAACGAGAAACACATACGTGTGATTAGAGATAGGGCGACATTGGAGTTAGGTATCAATGTTTCTACTGATAGGCTATATAAAGAACTTATTGACTATTGCAATCCTCAAAACTTTTTAACAACAGTTCCGTTTCAGGCAGATTTGTTACAGGCTGCAAATCATTTTTATGCTGAGGTAAGGGCGAATAAGAATGATATTCATGAGTTAGAAAGACTATCTTCTCAGATATATGCGAGTAAAGTAATATCTCTCTTTTATGCAAGAAAGAAGAAGGAAAAGGAGGAAGAAAGAGTTCGAATAGACGAGGAAAAAAGATTAGAGAAAAAGAAAAGGCAGGAAAGACTAGTGAAACAAGAAAAATTATATGAAAGGAATATACTTATATTATTACTGTGCGTTTTGTTGATTCTTGGTTTTAGTTCTTTACTTATTATCTATATACTAGGGTTTCTTTGAGTACTATAATGATTTGGGGTGTGATGAGTAGATGAAGAGGAAATCATAGTTTGTAAAAAATATGGAAAAAGGAAAAACTAACAAATGCTTTGATCATACTTTTTGTAGCTGGGATTGTAAACCTCGGATCACGGGTTTAATACATGATCCGGTTGAGGAATCAGAAGCCTATTTGTCCATAGAGAAGGAGTTGGAGGAAAAGCTACGATCTTACTTCTCTGATAAAAGATTTGATTCTAGTAGCTGGTTTCGTACCCCGGTCTCATGTTTCGAGTATTGGCAAGTGATGAAGCGTTTTTTATGGGAGGACTATCGAATAGAGTGGAGATCCCCGGTTGAGTTGAATCCTACTATATTCAAGGATGATCTTTAGGGGGTATTTTGGGTACGAATGGCTTTATATGGCGTGGATCGGGGCGGCACCAAAGGAGGAGGCTGCGAGTGGATGCGGAAGGCGGCGGCGGGGACACCAGCCCCGTTTTCTATTGTGGTGCTTGGCGATGAGGATATGAAACATAAGCCTATTCCTTGTGAATAAGGGGTGACAACTGATAAAGGGTATTATAGATCTGTCCTATATCGTGCCTTAGAGGGCAAAAGAAACGGTCTGAATACGAGATAACACTAATTAAAAGAAAGGAGTAAGGTCGTGAATATGGTAAAAACGAGGTTTTTGATCTTCTATTCGATAGTGTGTACTATGGTATTAAATAAGTTGTTCCTAATTTGAGGCGTTATGGTGTTTTTGGTGTTAGCTTGTATAAGTTTGATTATCTTTGAATTATCGTTTTTTATGATCCTTGCATTCAAGACAAGGCCGGAGCGATGGACATTTAAGTCTTTTTGTCTTTGGTTGGTTTCTTTGGTCTCGTGGTGTTGTTTTCCACCATTGTACGTGTGGATTGAGCGGAAGTGGCGGCAGGCTAGTCTAAGAAGGGTGCTATTTGTGCTGTTATCCCCAGTCTCTTTTCTTTTCTTGGTGGATGCCTGTACGTTCGATCCGCATCGCTTCATCCATAGCCTTAATAGCCTGATAATAGATCTCAATGCTATTAATAGAGACTGGACAGGGATTGATACGCTGTTATCTCTAATCTCTTTATTTACTTAGTATATATCTGTTCATTGGTATGTAAGTGCGTCAATAAGCCTTTCTATAACCGAAGAGATCTTTCAAGCAAGGTAGGGATAGGGGTAGCATACAAGATTGTAAATTCTCATGGCCGAAATGGGGATACGGATGAGGTTGACATTAGGTTTGATTCGGGTTGTGAAACGGAGAGTTCCAACAAAGGATGAAGACGAATCCCCCGGCTCATTGGAGTATATCGGAAGATGGTGATTTCCCATTCGATGAGAATTAGATGATGGAATTTACTTCTTTATGGATATAGATCCTAGAGAGAATAAGGCATATATGTGATATGGAGGGACTTCGATAATTGGAGTCGGAATGATTTTCGCCATACAAGATCCTTGGTGGTAGGTCGAAAATGAAACAAGTTACCGATGATAAATCGAGTTTTTTTGCAATCTTTGTGTTAAAGAATTTATGTATAGAGAGAAGTTAGCCATGATGAAAAATACTTACAGAACTATCTATGGAGCGATTGCTGGTGATATTATAGGTTCGATGTATGAGTTTCGTTCTGTCAAGAGCAAAGACTTCAAGTTGTTTCCGTATGGTGCCTGTTTTACAGACGATACGGTGATGACATTAGCTATCGCACGATGGCTAATGGAGGATGTCACCCGCTCAGAATACACGCTTGTAGACACTATGTGTGAATTTGGCAACCGTTATCCGGCTGTTGGCTACGGTGGCCTTTTTCTGTAATTGGTTATGTAATGATCCAACCCCCTATAACTCATGGGGGAATGGTTCCGCTATGCGTGTTAGTGCGGTAGGTCTTGTTGCTAAGACTTTGGATGAATGCTTGCGCTTAGCGAAACAAACAGCCGCAGTATCACACAATCATCCGGAAGCTATAAAGGGAGCGCAGGCTGTAGCTGCAAGTATATTCATTGCGCTACATTGGACTGGGGAAATAGACGAATTAAAAGTACACATAAGAGATTTTGTTACCAATCAGTTCGAATATAACATGAACCGTACATTGAATGAGATTCGGCCCCGATATGAATTTGATGTATCTTGCCAAGGTAGCGTGCCTGAGGCTATCATCGCATTTTTAGAAGCCGATAGTTATGAAGATGCGATAAGAAATGCCGTGTCACTCGGTGGTGACGCTGATACGCAAGGTGCTATAGCTGGCGCAATAGCGGCTTGTGTTTATCCAATTCCTGAATACATTATTAAAGAGTGCCAGAAACGTTTATCCGATGATCTGTTGAAGGTCGTCATCCGTTTTGAGGATTATCTTGACAATGAATGGCAAAATAAGATTAGTTTGCCCTGTTCGTGCTTGCAACCCAAGCGTGAAACGGTTGAGCCTGAGAAATATGTAGATATTATACGAGACAATATTGATTTGATACACAAATCAATTAAAATCGCAGTGGTGATGGTTGCATTTATATTGGTCAAAATATTATGGGTTTACTGGTCGTGTACTGATAATGGTACATGGGAGGATGAGAAGGGAGAACTCATTCAACGTCGGGATTTCCTGATCGATCGTGTAGTAACTTCACCACGTGCGTTGTTGTGTGAAATGCCAGAAGGAATTGGAACACAATTTCAAGGTGAGTGGGCGTTGTATTCTTGTTCAATGCTGGCGGCAGCCTTATTCAATATGTCGAAACTTTATCCCGAAACAAAAACAGAGAATCTAGAGAACATAGATAATCTTATTGAGATGGTACTTTCCTTTGAGTTGAGAAAATATGATGCTGAGCGTTGGGGCGAGGATCCTCTGGAAACATTGGATGGTGACAGGAGTCATATTTCATATATCAGTCATCTTGCGTGGATGATAAGCGAGTATAAGATGGCCGGAGGAAATGATAAATATAATAACTTGTTTGATGATCTTTGCGGAACTATGAATCGTCGGCTTCTTCGAAGTAAAAGTCTAAACTTACCAACATATCCAAGCGAATGTATATATGTCCCTGATATGCTTGTTGCGATTGTCGCACTGAATAATTACTCGAAATTAAACAAGGGAAAATATATTTCTACGGTACGTAAATGGGTACGAAAGGCTAAATCTGAATGGCTTGACAAAGAAACAGGCCTACTTGTCTCATTTTTGAGTGAGGATGGCATACCGTTTAAAAGCCGCCCCGGTGAAAGGCTCGTACTCCGCATTAAACTGTCTATACCTCACGCAGATAGATTCAGTATTTGCAAGAGAGCAATATCATAGGCTCAAATCCCATTTTTTGCAATCAGGTTTATTGTCTGGTATACGGGAATATCATGATTATTCGTGTTGGTTGGGATTTGACATTGATGCAGGCCCGGTACTGTTCAACCTCAGTCCATCCGGAACAGCATTCGCTGTGGGGGGCAGCAACATATTTCAATGACGTGAGAGTACGTAATAATTTCTTACGTACGGCGGAAATTGCAGGACATAGTGTGATGTGGAACAATACTCGACATTATTTACTAGCGGAAATAGCACTTGTTGGGGAATGTATCATGTTGGCAATGCGAACAACAACTCCATAGGAAAGAAATGGAACTTTATATGACCATGTGATTTAATTATAAGGGATAGCTGCCCTAAATAGAAATGTAAGTGTTATAGATCTATTTTATACAGAACCTTCGAGTGCAAAAAAGAATTGGATTGGATACGAGATTATGATAATTATAAAGAAGGAGTATGAATAAGGTAAAATAGTAGTTCTTAATTTGAGGCGTTATGATGTTTTTTTTATTAGTTAGTGTGATAGTTTGGGGTGGTGGGTTACTGGCTTTCATAATCCTTCTATTTTGGGCAAGGCCGGAGCGATGGACATTTAAGTCTTTTTGCCTTTGGTTGGCTACTTGGGTCTCATGGGGATGTTGTCCGCCTTTGTACGTGTGGATTGAGCGGAAATGGCGGCGGGCGAGTTGGAGAAGGTGTTCTTATGCGCTGTTATCCCCTATCTCTCTTATTAGCTTAATATATGTTTGCTCGTTTGTATCAGATATCGTCAATAAGCCGTATGGGAGCCGTATGGAGATCTCATACAAGGTAGGTGTAGGATTGCCAGCGTACGAGGTTATAGATCGCACCTATGGAAAAAAGTCGTTCACTTTGGACTATATTGATCGGATAGATATTAAGTTTGAACCGGGTCGTGAAACGGAGAGATTCTATTGGTGGATGAAGACGAATCCCCCGGCTCATTGGAGCGTGTCGGAGGACGGTGGTTTTTACTTTAATGAGATTTCAGAAGATGGAACCTTCTTCACAATGCGTATAGATCCCCAAAAGGGTACGGCACGTATAGAATATGGAGCGTGGTAGATAACTGGGGTTCGATTGTTGGGGGGGCCCTGTACCTGTGGACAGCAGCAGAGGGCTTCTATCATTCCTCTGTTTCCCTTTGGATGTTTATGAGTTAAATAAACTACTTGCGATACCGTTGTATGGCAGTGTAATTTGGATATAAATATTGATTTCGCAGTGCAAATGTGATGTTTACAGATACGATTAAGGAGAGGTTTTATTACCGCTATTCTTACCGCAAGATCTTTGTCTTAAATTATTAAATTGATTTATAGATATTTACAGTGATTATTGGTATTCCCGGCGAGACTACTATATGAATATTAGATGTATTTCCACAAGCTCGTTGTTCATGCAATCTTCGTTTGTCATAGCTGTAATGTCTTAATTTTGATCTTATGGAACTTTATCAAGTATTTTCTCGCCGATCATGGGTGTAAGAAGTTTATAGGATTGCGGTTTTGATGCTTTATGGATATTTTCCAGTGGCTCGTACCAAGGATGTTTGCTCAAGGCATATTTGGAATGATGTACCGTGAGCACCTGTTTGGGGTGCAAATCTTTGATAGCGAGTGGAAGATCATCAGGCATTAGATGTATATAACGCCAGTCTTCATTATATTGTCCGTTTTCCATGATGGCTAGATCTATTTGTGGAAATCTTTTGCCGATCTCCGCAAAATGGGTATCGTACCCTCCGTCTCCCGATAGATATATTTGTTGCTTACCGTCTATCATAAATGAGGCCCATAGCGTTTGGGCGTTTTTTAATAATCGGTTTGAGAAATGACGGGCGGGCAAGCAGTATATTTGGCAGTCGTTATCAATGCGATAACTATCATACCAATCCATTTCCACGATGTGTTCCGGAGAGAATCCCCAATATTCAAAATATTCCCCTACGCCTAGTCCGCAGATTATGGTTCCTATACGATCTTTCAGTTGTTTAACCGTATAATAATCCAAATGATCCCAATGCTCGTGGGTAATTATCAAGAAATCAATATCAGGGATGTCCTCCGGCTTGTAGAGATCTGTGCCTTTAAATGGCTGAAACATCAAGGAGGCCGGAAACCTATTTGTTAATACGGGATCTATCAGAAATCGCTTGCCCCCGTTTTGGATCAAATAAGATGAATGACCAAACCAAATAACAAGGTCTTCATTTCGGTCCAGATGAAGTAAATCCGTTTTTACGGTCGGTAAACTTTTATGGGGTTTTTAAATCGGGTTGTTTTCCAAAGAAGAAGTCCCAAAATACTTGTACCCCTCCTTTTTTCATCGTTGTAGTTGGTGTAAGATGGATATTATGGAATTTCCCATCCCGGTAATTGGGCGAGCGCTTGATTCGCTCCAATCTCTCTCCCCGGGGTAAATGTCCGAATGCGGGATGGTAGAATATAATGGATGCCGTCCCTATCAGTAAAACTACAAATAGTAGAATTGAGATCATAACTTTTTATGTTTCATTTTTACGATCGTGGAGAGTTGGGACAAGGCCGGCGCCTCTATGTGATTGAGTACATAATTGGTAGTGTATTCTTTAATAGGCCTTAAACGTTACCCATTCGCCATTATATAGACATTTAAAAGTCCGACCACTAATCCATACGTTCTCTAGTGTTGTTTGGCCGTCTTCATAGTCCATATAAAGTATATCGGTATAGTAATTGTCCCAGTCCCAGTAGAATGGAATTTCCTCTCGATCTATGCGTCCGCTTGGGTAATGATAAATTCTTGTATCCCATCCTTTCCCATCCGGATTAAATGTAAGTTGCTGCTCACAATCCAAGCCGTCTACGACAAACCAATCTGTCCATACATAATTACATAAATCATAGGTGATTTCCTCATACGGATCATAATACGGATCCTCCTCGCAACTACTGAACCCGCATAAGACGGCGATCAATAAGAATATGTTTATTAAATATCTTTTAGCCATAACTCTATACCTTTAAATACGATTCGGAGGTAAAGATACAAATTTAAGGAAAGGATATTTCTTTTTTTTATATCTTTAGCGCAAAATTTTCAGATATATGCAAAAAACATTACGCATTAAGAACGATATTCATGAGCTTTCCATGATGAATGAGTTCTTGGAAGAAGCTGGAGAAGAATTGGGATTAAGCACCGCTTTCATGATGAGCCTGAATCTGGTGATGGAAGAAGCTGTCTCAAATATAATTTTTTATGCGTATAAGGGAGATGTTGAGGATGCCGTAGACATTTCGTTGGTCAGGGAAGGTGGGGAATTGATCGTGACTTTGATAGATCATGGGATTGCTTTCGATCCGACTTTAAGAAAAGACCCTGATATTACTTTATCTGCCGAAGACCGTCCAATCGGAGGGTTGGGTATTTTCTTGATCAAGAAGATTATGGATGAGGTCTCTTATCAGAGAGTAGATGAGCGGAATGTCTTTATCATGAAGAAAAAAAAACCGAATAAAATATAAAGATATGGAAGTAGTTATTGACCAAAAAGGTGAAGAGACTGTAATTAAGATCAAAGGAAGATTGGATACGAATACGGCTCGCGAATGCGAGGAAAAGGTTTTGCCGGTATGGGAGAATCCGGGAGTAAAAGTATGTGTCGATTGTTCTGATTTGGAATATGTGAGTAGTGCGGGCCTCCGATTGTTTTTAATATTACAAAAATGACGACTGCCAAGAAAGGGTCTTTACGTTTGATCGGTATGCGGAATGTGGTTCGTGAGACCTTTAGTTTGACGGGATTTAACGCTCTCTTCAAGATAGAAGACGCAAAATAAGTGTGAAGGTTAGGAAAAAGGTAGCCGGTGTGTCAAATTTGGCACACCGGCTTTGTATTAATCTTTTTAGATCTTTGTCGATGGGGCTATCCCATTTGCCACCGTTTAATATATCAAGGGTGAAGGTATCGTCTGATTCCTTCGGGGTGTAGAGAATCCCAGTATAACGAATAATGTGATTTATGAGAGGCAGGATGTCATTAACCTCTCTTTCCCGGGTTACTTCATTTATCTGATTTTTGGCCGAGAGGTGTGCTTTGAGCATGAATTCCGGAGCCGGGATAAACGTGAAGAAGGAATGGGAGAAATTTGTTTTCCCGATATCAGAGTCGTTAAAAGTGTCGGTTTGTGTATAAGGCGTGTTTTGAGAAATGCCATTCCCAGTGGTTAAGTCAATCTTGTTTTGATAATTGGAGACATTTATCGTGAAGCTTTTTAGGGCTTTAGGTACGCCATCGGCGGATATGAACTCTATTTTGCCGACGATTCTTTGTAAGGTGATATCTTTAATGATTCTTTCTCCCGTTTGTACTTCTTGGGTGAGAAAAAGATGAAACGTATCTGAGACTTTACTGAATAGTGCGGTTTGTCCGGACACGGAGATATTCTTGTCTGAGTGGGCTAGGAAACAAATATGATAGTCGCCGGAGGGCAGTGAATCATAAATGATCGTGAAATCCGGATCTTGAGGCGTGAATTGCTTATGTTTTACCAGAATGTCCGGTTTTCCGCTTTGGTATACGATATAATCGATCCGGTTGTATAAATTATCCGGATCGATATCCGGTGTAGAAGGATCTTCTTCGGCATCGGGATTTTGGGGAATAGGCTCAGGGATATTCAGCTCGGGAATACTCTTGGTTACGGGGAAGGGTAATACTTCCTTTTGTAAATCGATCGTAAACTGTATGGGGGATAATTCCTCTTGTAGGTCGGGGTTAGGTACTTCCTTTTCCGTTCCATTACAACAACAAAAACAAAGCAGACAGGCGATAGCCACTAATTCATTTTTCTTCATAGTTGATATTTTTGGTAAATGTTTGACGCAAAGGAACGATATATTTTGTGAATTAAAAAATATTAAGCTGTTAAATTGGCGTACGCAGGGTTATTTTTCATAGCTTTGTGAATCAACAATGTAATTACCTTAGTTTAATAAAACGGAATAATACCATGAAACGAAAAATCGGAATGGGAATGGTCGGTGGAGGACAAGGCTCGTTTATCGGGGCCGTTCATCGTATCGCCGCTAATTTAGACGGACAGATCGAGTTGGTCTGTGGATGCTTCAGTTCTCGCCCGGAGAATTCATTGGCTACCGGACAATCTTTATTTTTACCGGATAATCGTATTTACGCATCTTATCAGGAAATGATAGAGAAAGAGGCCACCCTGCCTGAAGGCGAACGGATGGATTTTGTGTCTATCGTTACCCCGAATCATGTGCATTTCGGTCCGGCCATGATGGCGTTGGAACATGGTTTCCATGTCGTACTGGATAAACCGATGACATATACCTTGGATGAGGCGAAGCAATTACGAGACAAAGTGAAGGAAACCGGAAAATTGTTTATGCTGACTCATACCTATACCGCTTACCCGATGGTGAAGGAGGCTCGGGAAAGGGTACGCAGGGGCGATTTAGGTAAGATACGCCGTATTTATGTGGAATATCCTCAAGGCTGGCTATATAATGACTGCGCTGATGTTAATAAGCAGGCGGCTTGGCGGGTGGATCCCAATCGGTCGGGTAAGGCCGGTTGCATGGGGGATATCGGGACTCATGCGTTTAATCTGGCGGAATATATAACAGGGCTGAAGGCCGTGGAATTATGCGGTGAATTGAATACCTTCGTGCCGGATCGTCTTTTGGATGATGATGGGGCGGCATTGATCCGTTATGAGGGAGGCGCGAAAGGGGTGCTGACCGCTAGTCAGATCGCCGTAGGTGTAGAGAATGGCTTGAATATTCGTGTGTATGGAGAGAAAGGTGGGTTGGAATGGCGTCAAGAAGAACCGAATACGATGATTATGCGTTGGCCGGATCGTCCGGCGGAGATCATCCGTACTTCCAATGGATATATGTCGGGTATCGCCGCTCATAATTCCCGTACGCCGGGCGGGCATCCGGAAGGCTATATAGAGGCATTCGCTAATTTGTATCGGAATTTCGCCTTGGCTTTGCGATCGATTCTGGCTGGTGAGGAACCGGCTCCTGAAACCTTGGATTTCCCTTCCGCCGAAGACGGTGTCCGTGGCATGCGGTTTATCGAGACGATTGTAGCTACCGGATCGACAGAGAATAAATGGATAAAAATAATCGACTAAAAATAATACTATATATGGCACGTCCTGTAACATTATATACCCTCCAGTGGGGAGATTTATCACTGGAAACAGTTTGTCAAAAAGCGAAAGAATTCGGATACGACGGTGTGGAATTGGGACTTCCCGATCATGTGGATGTCCGACGTACGGATACGGCTTATTATCAAGGAATCAAGGATCTGTTAAAGAAATATGACTTACGGCTTTATGCGATCTCTACCCATCTGGTTGGACAAGCTGTTTGCGATAATATCGATGAGCGTCATAAGGCAATCTTGCCGGATTACATTTGGGGAGATGGCGATCCGGAAGGGGTTCACCAACGGGCTACCGAGGAGATGATCCGGACCGCCCATGCGGCAAAGATGTTGGGAGTCGATACGGTTGTAGGTTTTACGGGTAGTTCTATTTGGCATTATTTGTATTCTTTCCCTCCGGTAACGGACGCTATGATACAAAAGGGGTATGATGATTTCGCCCGTCGCTTTACGCCCATCTTGGATGAGTTTCAGAAACTGGGTGTACGTTTTGCGTTGGAGGTACATCCTACAGAGATCGCGTTCGATACTTTTTCCGCACGCAGGGCATTGGAGGCGGTAAATAACCATCCTGCTTTCGGTTTTAACTATGATCCGAGTCATCTAGGATATCAAGGGGTGGACTATGTGGATTTCATCTATCAGTTTCCGGAGCGTATCTTCCATGTGCATATGAAGGACGTATATTGGAGTGATACCCCTAAGCAGGTGGGTATATTCGGCGGTCATGTTACTTTCGGCGATCCCCGTCGATATTGGAATTTCCGTAGCTTAGGACGAGGAAAGATTAATTTTGAGGAGATTATCCGTGCTTTGAATTCAATTGGCTATCAAGGTCCGCTTTCCGTGGAATGGGAAGATAGCGCTATGGATCGGGAACATGGGGCACGGGAATCTTGCGAATTGGTGAAGAGAGTGGATTTCCAACCTTCCGCCCATGCGTTCGACGCTTGTTTCGGAAAGGAATAAATAATTATTAATTACAAAAAACACGAGATTTGATGAGTGTGAGAAAGTGGATGTTTGCCGGGGCCTTGTTATTGGCCGCCGGCTTGAGTTCTTTGGGATTTGCCCAAAACCGGGGTTGAAGTTTAATCCGGATAAGAAGTTTAAGATTGTACAGTTTACGGACTTGCATGTGAAATGGCAAGACCCTCGTTCGGACATCGCTTTTGAGCGTATGAACCAAGTGTTGGATGACGAGAAACCGGACTTGGTGATTTTTACGGGAGATATTATCTATAGCAAGCCTGCGTTGGAAAATATGCGGAATGTATTGAAGACAGTCTCCGACCGTAAAATACCATTCTCCATTGTTTTCGGAAATCATGATAATGAGCAGGGGGCGACAAAAGAGGAGTTGCTGAAAGTAGCCGAAAGCCTACCGTATAGTTTAACGGCGGATGAGGTTCCCGAAATCTCAGGCGTGGGTAATTACGCCTTGACCGTACGTTCCTCCGACGGGAAGAAGGATGCTTTCGTCTTGTATTGCATCGATTCGAATACCTATTCAACTATCAAGGGGGTAAAAGGATACGATTATATTAAGCGTGACCAGATCGATTGGTATTGTAAGAAAAGCGCAGAGTTTACCCGGAATAACGGGGGAGAGCCGGTTCCTTCTTTGGCTTTCTTCCATATTGCGTTGCCGGAGTTTAATCAAGCGGCTTCCGATGAGAATGCCCAACTCTATGGCATACGTAGGGAAAAAGGCATGCGCTCCGGCCTTGAATTCCGGCTTATTTACGGCGATTAAGGAGAACGGGGACGTGATGGGTATATTTGTCGGTCATGATCATGACGATGATTATGCGGTTTGCTGGTATGACGTATTATTGGCTTACGGTCGTTTTACGGGTGGTCCGACGGAATACATCCATATACCAAATGGAGCACGTGTGATCGAATTGAACGAGGGAGCCCGTACCTTCAAGACTTGGATTCGTACGAAAGCCGGTGTAGAGCAGCTTACTACCTATCCGGATTCATTCGTGAAAGAGTGAGGATCTATATCATTCTGAAAATGATATAAAAACTGTATTCCTTATTGTTAAAGCTCTAAATTATATCTAACTTTGCGGTTGGTTGAAAAGTAAAAACTAAAGTATGAAGAAAATTAGAGCCGCCATCGTTGGATATGGCAACATTGGAAAGTATGTGTTAGAGGCCCTGGAAGCTGCTCCCGATTTTGAAGTAGCAGGTGTTGTACGTCGTAATCCGAATGATATTCCGGACGAGTTGAAGGCATACACGGTTACTGATAGCATCACCAAGTTAGATAAGGTTGACGTAGCGGTTTTGGCTACTCCTACACGTAGCGTGGAAGAGCATGCGAAAGAGATTCTGGCTTTAGGCATCAATACTGTCGATAGTTTCGATATACACGGAGGTATCGTGGATTTACGTCGTTCTTTGGACGCTGTAGCGAAGGCTCATAATACGGTAGCTGTAATTTCTGCCGGTTGGGATCCGGGAAGCGACTCTGTGGTACGTGCTTTGTTAGAAGCGATGGTGCCGAAAGGTATTACCTATACGAACTTCGGTCCGGGTATGAGTATGGGGCATACGGTGGCAGTAAAGGCTATCGAAGGCGTGAAGGCGGCTTTAAGTATGACGATTCCTTTGGGAACAGGTGTACACCGTCGGATGGTTGATATCGAGGTAGAAGACGGATACGATTTCAAGCAAGTGTCTGCCGCTATCAAGGCGGATGATTATTTCGCTCATGATGAGACTCATGTAATGCAGGTTGAATGTGTCGATAATTTGTTGGACATGGGACATGGTGTGAACTTGGTTCGTAAAGGTGTATCGGGCAAGACTCAGAACCAGTTGATCGAATTCGATATGAAGATCAATAACCCTGCCTTGACCGCTCAAATCTTGGTTTCTGTCGCTCGTGCGAGCTTGAAGCAACAACCGGGCGCATATACGATGATCGAATTGCCGATAATCGATATGCTGTACGGCGAGAGAGAGAACTTAATTAGAAGACTCGTTTAATATAAGTTGATGGTTGACAGCTGGCAATTGACAGTTCGGGAAATCCTGACTTGCGATTGTCGACTGTCAATTGTCAATTGCCAACTGAAATAATTATGCTTGATTTTATTACATGGACTGCCGATCCCGCTATCTTTACCATCGGTTCCCGGGAGATTCGTTGGTATGGATTGGCTTTTGCGATTGGTTTCGCTATTGGCTATATGATTGTAGAGCGGATGTGGAAAAAAGAGGGACTGCCGCCCGCATGGATCGATTCCCTTTTGATTTATACGATGCTCGGTACGGTGATTGGTGCCCGTTTGGGGCATTGTTTGTTTTATGCTCCGGAATATTATTTAGCCAACCCGATTGAGATTTTCAAGATTTGGGAGGGAGGATTGGCTAGCCATGGTGGTACGTTAGGTATAATTATCGCCATTTATTTCTACTCGAAGCGAGTAAGCCATAAAAAGTATGTTATGGGCTTTCGATAAGTTGGTGGTTCCGACAGGATTGGTAGCTGCTATGATTCGTCTGGGAAACCTGATGAATCATGAGATTTACGGTCATTCCACTGATTTGCCTTGGGGATTTCGTTTTATCGATAATTTACACGCATGGAGAATGGGGGCGGAGCCTATTTTTACAGCTCCGAGCCATCCGACGCAATTGTATGAGGCCGCTTGTTATCTGGTGACGTTCGCTATCTGTATGTGGCTATATTTCAAGAAAGAGGCTTGGAAAAAGCAAGGACTTATCTTCGGCGTATTTATGATATGCGTATTCGGGCTCGTTTCTTCATCGAATTCGTGAAAAATGACCAAGAGCCTTTCGAGGCTGGAATGATGTTGAATATGGGGCAATGGCTAAGTATCCCGTTTGTTTTGGCAGGGTGCTGGTTTGTCTGGAGAGCACTAAGAAATGGAAAATTAAAGATTGAAAATTGAAGATTAGAGAGCACACGCTTCGTGATTTTCAATTTTTAATTATCAATTATCAATTAAAAAAAAGATGTACAAGTTAAAAAGAAATTGCGGATAAAGTTTATTATGTAGGAGTTAATGACCGTCAAAAGGCCCTCTTCGAGAATATGTGGCCGTTGCCATACGGCGTTTCCTATAACTCGTACTTGATCGTAGACGAGAAAACCGTATTGATCGATACGGTCGATGTTTGTTACTCTGATATTTTCTTGAAAAAAGTAGCGGATGCCTTGGACGGACGTTCTTTGGATTATCTCGTGGTAAATCATATGGAGCCGGATCATGCGGGAAGTATCCGTTTGTTGCGTCAGCAATATCCGGACGTACAGATTGTCGGAAACAATAAGACTTTCGGAATGCTGGAAGGATATCATGGCATCAAGGAAGGCTTGTTTGAGGTGAAAGAGGGTGATACCTTGAATACGGGTCGTCATGAGCTTGTATTTTATATGGCTCCGATGGTGCATTGGCCGGAAGTGATGGTTACTTATGACGTTACGGATAAAATCGTATTCTCCGCGGATGCGTTCGGTACGTATGGCACATTGGATGGTGGTGTGATCGATACGGAGATGAACGTGGAGCATTATTGGGAAGAGATGATTCGCTATTACTCCAACATTGTCGGAAAATATGGAAGTCCAGTACAAAGGGCATTACAGAAGCTTTCGGGCTTGGATATCCAGACGATTTGCTCTACCCATGGACCTGTTTGGCGTGAATATGCGTCGAAAGCGATCGATATCTATGACCGTATGAGCCGCTACGAAGGTGAGGAAGGCGTGGTTATTATTTATGGCAGCATGTATGGTAACACGGAGCAGATGGCTGAGGCGATCGCCGCTTCTTTGGCTGATAATGGCATCAAGAATATTGTGATGCATAATGTTAGCAAAAAGCCCTTCTTCTTATATCTTGAAAGATGTGTTCAAATATAAGGGAGTTATCGTAGGTAGCCCGACTTATAGCAATCAATTGTTCCCAGAGGTGGAAGCTGTGTTGAGTAAGATCGAGTTGCGTGAGGTGAAAAATCGTATTTTCGGTTATTTCGGGTCTTTCACATGGGCTGGAGCCGCCGTGAAACGTTTGGCGGCTTTTTGGCGAGAAGATGAAGTGGGAGACTGTCGGTACGCCGGTTGAGCAGAAGCAAGGTTTAAGCGCTACTAAATACGAGGAGTGTTTAGCCTTGGGCAAGGAAATGGCTGGGAAATTGAAAATGGAGAATTGAGAATTGAAAAGTCTAAAGGCTCCGACAACAGATAAAACGAAAGCTATTAACAATAGATCTAATTTATAAACAAAAGAAAGGCGAGATGCGTAGATTGGGAATCCTTTAATTTTCAATTTCCAATTTTCAATTTTCAATTAAAAAAGCGTAACGTTATGAGATTAATTATCGAACCTAATTACGAGCAACTCTCAAAATGGGCTGCCAATTATGTAGCAGCGAAGATCAAAGCCGCGAATCCAACCGCTGAAAAACCATTCGTACTGGGCTTGCCTACCGGATCTTCTCCGCTGGGTATGTACAAGAACCTGATTGAATTGAACAAGCAGGGTGTCGTATCGTTCCAGAACGTGATCACTTTCAATATGGATGAGTATGTCGGCCTTCCGAAAGATCATCCGGAAAGCTATCATTCTTTCATGTGGAATAATTTCTTCAGTCATATCGATATCAAACCGGAGAACGTAAATATCTTGAATGGTAACGCCGAGGATTTGGAGGCTGAGTGTGCGTCTTATGAGGCTCGCATGAAAGCGGTCGGTGGCGTAGACCTGTTCTTGGGTGGTATCGGTCCTGATGGCCATATCGCGTTCAATGAGCCGGGTTCATCTTTGAGTTCTCGTACTCGTATCAAGACGTTAACTACAGATACGATTATCGCTAACTCCCGTTTCTTTGATAATGACGTGAATAAAGTTCCGAAGACTTCTGTAACGGTTGGTGTAGGTACGGTTCTTGACGCTAAGGAGGTATTGATCATGGTAAATGGTCATAACAAGGCTCGTGCGTTGCAACAAGCCGTTGAGGGTGCCGTGAACCAAATGTGGACAATTACCGCCTTGCAGTTGCATCCGAAGGGAATCATTGTTTGCGATGAGGCGGCTTGTGCGGATCTTAAGGTATGTACTTATAACTATTTCAAGGATATCGAGAAGGATCATCTTTGTCCTTGTTCATTGCTAAAATAAACGAATCTCAGATAGGGCTTTCTTTGAATGCCCATCATAAGGAGTTAAGAATGCCCATTGTAAGGAGTTTACGATGGGCATTCTTATAACCTTACGATGGGCATCGTTGTTTTAGGGCAATTGGTGGCTGCCGGCTGGCTTCCTCATAGAAGATATACTTCACTGGTTAGAGGAAATATACTTTTCCTGTCAGAGGATATATACTTCATTGACAAAGTCAGTACTACTTACTTTTTTGCGTTCTTGACGTAACGATCCAGCCATAGGTCACATTCATACAATAGATGTAATATGTTCTCTTTGGCGGCGTAGCCATGACTCTCATAGGGCAATACGACATAACGTGCGATCGCCCCGTGGCCTTTTAGGGCACTGAACAGGCGCTCGGATTGGATCGGAAAGGTTCCGGAGTTGTTATCCATCTCACCATGTATGATTAATAAAGCTCCATGTAGTTTATCGGCAGACATGAATGGCGACATGGCATTATATATTTCCGGTACTTCCCAATAAGTACGGGTCTCTGTTTGGAAGCCGAACGGGGTAAGCGTACGGTTGTAAGCTCCGCTACGTGCGATGCCGGCTTTGAACAGTTTGGTATGTGTTAATAGATTCGCTGTCATGAAAGCTCCATAGGAATGTCCTCCTACGGCTACACGATTCGGATCACCTACACCCATCTCGGAAATAACTTTTACGGCCGCCTCGGCGTTCATTGTCAATTGCTCAATGAAATCATCGTTCGGCTCCGCTCCCTCACTGGTACTAACGATCGGCATCTCGACATTTTCCATTATACAGAATCCACGTAAAACCCAATAGACGGGAGAACCATAGTTGATATTCGTAAACATGTATTGAGAACCTCGTACCTGAGAAGCCTCGGCCTTGCTTTTATATTCTCTCGGATAGGCCCACATTAAGACAGGTAATGGACCGTCCTTCGCTTTATCATATCCGGCAGGGAGGTATACGGTCGCTGTTAGATCCAAACCATCCGCACGTTTATACTTGATCTTTTGTTTGCTAACGTTTGCCATGGCCGGATATGGATTGGCGAAATGAGTCAATTGAGCGAATTTTTTCTTTTTCAAGTCACGAGAGCAGAGATTCGCTGGTTCTGTAATGGATTGACGTGAAGTGATCAATTGAAGCTTTTCCGGATTCGCTACCTTTAGGATGGTCTCATAATATCCGTCCTCGCAGCGCCAAAGTTCCGTGTTCTTTTTTGTTTTCAAATTGTAACGGCTAAGGTAAGGCATATCCCCTTTAGATGAGGCTCCTTGGGCAAGCATCAATAACTCATTGTGGGCTTTATTGGTATAAACGATATATTTACCATACGCATTTTTAATCGTAAGTGGATTTCCCGGATTGTTGTAATTATCGTCGGTGGATACATTGAATAATAGAACCGGAGACTCAGAAGAGCAAGGCTTAAAAGTAAATGTCCTGTTTTTACGAGTCTCCCGGGAAGTCTCGATCAATAAAGCGAAAGCATCGTCATTCCACAGGATGTTGCGGAAACGTTTCTCTGTCTTTGCGACTTCCTGTTTCTCGCTGTTGAACGGATAGCTTATTTGGTAGATAATATCCATGAAATCGGTCTTGTTTTGCTTAGGATCTCCTTTATCTTGCGCTTCCGCCCAGTAAACGGTAGCCGGTTGATCCGATCTCCATCCGAATTGACGGGGATAAGGCGAGGTCGTGTCATATCCCATCGGAATATTGACGGTTGGATTATCCGCTAACGTATAAATGGAATTGCCTTGTAAGTCTATGACCTCGAACTTTTGTGGGAAGTTATATACCGGTACTTGATAGGAATACGGACGATGAACTGTCGCGATAAGTAGCAAAGATTTATCCGGGGATAATGAAAGCGTACTGCCGTAGATTGCTGGTTTTCCGATCTCGTACACAATGCCCTCTTTTATACGTACCAATTGGGAGGTGAAATAATAGTCGAATAATTGCTCGTCGTATGGATTTTTCAGCAAGTCTTGATAGGTACGAGCGGGCATCACCTTTCCAGTACTTTCTTGAATGATGGGACCGGATGGGACTGTGGGTTTCTCCGGTGCCTTCCCCTGTTTTCTGGAACCATAAGCGTAATAAACTCATTGTCGCTAATCCATAAGATCTCCGCTCCACTTGTCGCATTGATTTTACGGGTACTTACTTTCTGAGCTACGGGCTGTTCCGGGGTACAGTTATAAAGATATACGCCATTCGCTTCTTCCACGAATAGAGCTACCTTATTGGATGAAGGAGAGAATGAGGCTTCTGTGATTACCGCGTTGTCAGGAATTCCTTCAATCTTGATTTCTTCTTGAGTAGCGATGTTCATTAAACTGGCACCCGTATATTCGGCTTGCCGGCTCGTATTGAATGTTTCGGGACTGATACGCATTCCCGCTAATTTAAGCTCCGGTTGCGCAAGCTTGGCGATAGACCGGTACGGGGAACGCTCTAACTGGAGTGCCCACTGATTGTTATCACTAATTCGGATGATCGGGGATAATTTGGCTAGGGCCACTTCCTCTATTACGGCTGGAGGACGTTGATAATGTGTTTCTTGCGCTATTCCAGGACATATAAGCGCTAAAGAGAGCAGAGCTGAAAATAAATGATTTGTTTTCATAAATAGTGATATAAGAAATCCCCAAAGATAACCTGTTAAAGTATACTTTGGGGATTGTGATTAATGTAAGTTAACGTAAAAAGAGTGTTAATAGTTCTTTTCGATCAAGTCGTTGAAATCTGTTTCCTTTTTTGGAATCTCGAAGATCCAACCATCAGCATTCGGATCCTTGTGCAAGAAACCACAGAAAGTAGCGTCAAAATTAGACCCGGTTCTATCCAATGGCAAACCTAGACGTTTCAAGTCGAACCAACGGAAACCTTCGCCCCAAAGTTCGATACGGCGATGTGTCATGATCTCATCCGCTAGTTTTGCGCCAGTGTTACCCAAATCCTTGTACTCTGGATCACGTTCTTTCAACAAGGCTTGCAAATATTCCTTTGCTTTTGCGTCTTGATTGGAACGAGCGAAAGCCTCGGCTGCAGTCAAGTACATTTCGCTGATACGCATGAAGGCAAAATCACCTACAGCATCAGCTGTAGAGCGTGCCGTGAACTTGCGGTTCTGATAAACACGCTGGTTGTAAGAAGTTGCGGGTACTTCTGCCTTTCCTGTCGGATCCCACCATTGACGGCGAAGATCGGTTGGCGACATTAAGTCGTAAGTACTTTGGCTGATACATTTGATACCTGTGCGGATAGAGCTGGAGTTGAAGTTCCAAGACATATACGCATAGAAAGAGTAGAAATAAACCGTTTGGTCATTCTGTGTCATTGCGGCATACATCGCCTCTTTCGTAGCGGAAGTGATATTAGCGAAACCATTCATCAATTCAGACTGAGACATGATCTTACAGCCATCTTTCTCTGCTTCATTGATAGAATTCACTGCGGCCGTAGCTGCGTCTGCGTATTTCTGTTGAGTCAGAAGAGCACGTGCTTTCAATCCGTAAACCGATGCTAGGCTATAATGATTCTTATCATTTGGCTCATAGTCTGCCAATAAGTTCAATGCTTCGTCTAAGTCCCCGTGAATCTTTGTGTACACCTCTTCTACCGTATTACGTGCCATAGGCTCGATTTCCGGACTCGTACGATAAGGAACTCCCGGTTGAGAGTTGTCCTGTCCGTTACGATATGGTTTCGCATAATATTGTACTAGATTGAAATGACTCCATGCACGAATTGCCAAACACTCGCCCTTGATATGGTTCGCAAGCGCTTTTTCGCTATCTGTGAGTTTTGACTCATCGCTAAAGTTATCATTCAACGCTTTCAAGATGTTGTTTGCATTCAAAATGAACTTATAATAAGTTTCCCACTCACCGGAGTTGTACGAACTTGTTGCGTTCGTTGGATAACTCCAGTTTAAGAAACCTTGATGCCAAGTCTGCGTGTCCCATGTCAAATCATCAGCTAACGCTTCTCGACCGATGATGAAACCGGGCTCACCTCCCAAACCTTGGTTGCCTAAGTCTTGAGATACCATCTTACGATGAATACCGTTCAGTGCAAGATAAAGATTGTCGAGCGAAGTGGATACTGTCGTGAATGAAACGTTCTCGGTTGGGATTGTATCCATATAATCGCTGGAACAGCTTGTGCCGATCAGAGAGCCACTTAGAAGCAGTCCTGCTGCGATGTGTTTGAATAATTGTATATTTTTCATATCTTTTCCTTTGTTTGATGTATTATGAATTTAGAACGATACATTTAAACCGATCGTAAAGTTCTTAGCCGGCATATATTCATTGTAAGATACTCCGGCATAGTTAGCTTGCGGATTCAGACCTTGACGGGCTTTCAACATGAATAAGTTCTCTGCGCTGACATTGACGCGTGCACTCTTGATGTTGATAACGTTTAGGATAGACTTAGGCAAGTTGTAAGCCAAAGTGACAGTACGCAAGTTCAAGTAATTTGCGTTTGTCAACCAACGTGTAGAATAGGATTGTCCGATGCTAGTCGCATGACCTGAGTTATTGTCCAAACGAGGTACATCTGTGATCTGGCCCGGAGTTGTCCATGCGTTATGTAGATCCGGTGACATCGCATAACCGAACTCACCTACATCCATCAATCCTCTATAACTCGAGTCAAGCACCTTACCTCCTAATGAATAAGAGAATACGGTAGAAAGGTCGAATGCCTTATAGCTCAAATTGATAGTGAAACCACCATATACTTTCGGAACGGCAGAACCACTGAAATCATATTTCGCATAGCTATAAGAGTTTGTCAATACTTGACCATCTTTCTCTACAAGTGTCTTTTTTACCGCATCTTTAATATTACCATTCGCATCGGTGTTGTTTTCGGCATCAAAGATATACAATCCATCTCCGTTATCAGGATTAACACCCCACCATTGACGTAACCAGAACTCATAGATTGAATGTCCCTCCATCAATTTCTTAGAGTCTTTGATGATACCATCTTTCCGGTTGGCATCAGGCAGACGAGTCACCTTATTATTGATGAATGTAGCGTTTGCGCCGACTGATAATTTCCAATCTTTTGATTTTAATACTTGGTAGTTTAAGTCGATTTCCACCCCTTGGTTACGAACTTTACCAATGTTTTGTACGATCTTTTCGACACCACTGGATAACGGTTGGCTAACATTGAATAACAAGTCTCTGGAGGCCTTACGGAAGAACTCGACCGTACCATTCAAGCGACCGAACAATCCGAATTCTAAAGCGACATCGGTAGAAACCTGTGTCTCCCATTTCAAATTATTGTTTGCCATAGTCGGGAAGTAGAGACCTGCTTCCAAACCGTTGTTGATACCCAAATTATACAAGGTTTGATAAGGATAGTAATCCTGTTGTGTGTCATCATCTGTATAATAGATGGCATCGTTTCCGGTTTCACCGTAGGATGCCCTCAGTTTCAAATTGTCCACCCAAGTCAAGTTTTCCATGAAATCTTCTTGGCTGATACGCCAAGATGCTCCGAATGACCAGAAGTTACCCCAACGGTTATCCTTGCTAAAGCGAGAGGAACCGTCACGACGATACGAGGCTGTTACATAATATTTATCATCGAAATCATAGTTCAAACGAGCGAAGTATCCTTCTTTCTTATATTCGCGTGTATAAGAATCCATTGAGCTTATGCTTACGAAGTTACTGTACTCATACGTTCCGGAAACGATCTCATTAGTCTTCATACCGTAGTTATATTGTAAACGGTAGCTATAGTTCTCATGGCCTAACAAAGCTTCGATGTTATGCTTACCAAAAGTCTTTGTGTAATTAATCAACTGGTTGAATGTCTGTGTCAAGAAGTTTCTATTTCGGATGTTCAAACGTCCCGGTCCTGCGGTTCCGTCACCTACCTCTGGGTTCTCATATACTCTACGGCGTTCATCCTTATTGTCAAATGCGTAGTTCACTGTTAAATTCAATCCTTCGATCGGAGTGATCGTTACATAAGTACGGGCACTAGAGTTTGTGGTAGACATCAAGCGATCGTTCCACAGGGCCTCAGCGATACCGTCGCGTCCATTGCTGGAGATACGGGCTCCTTCATAATCGTAGGTATATAAAGCCGGATCAGTAACTACGTTTCCTTCTTTATCCAAATAAGCCCCTGTCTCAATATCATGCTTATGTACCGGATAGATCGGTGCCATAGAACGAATGAAACGAGATAAGTTACCATAACCAGCGGAGTTGCTAGAAGTAGAAGTAGAATAATTGGAGTTTGTACGACTTAAACCTAAATTCAATCCACTCTTGAACCATTTCACCGGATAGATATTATAGTTCAAGCGTGCGTTGTAACGCTCAAAGTCTGTCTTAATCATATATCCCTTATCATTCAGATAGCCTATGGAAGCATATGTGTCGCTCTTTTCTGTTTTTGTATTGTAGCTTACATTATATTCTTGGCGATGTCCGGTACGGTAAGCGGCATCTTCCCAATCAAGGTCCTCACCCCATTTTAAAGCCGAGGCTGATGGATTCAATAAACCGTCTGTGCCCACGATTGCGTCATTGGCGATTCCTACGAAAGGATTATATTTTAATTTGTTGATAATATCTTTAGAAGCATTAGCGGCAGCGTCAGTAGCACTTTGCCCGAGTGACATATTTGCGTTTCTCAACATTTGCCATTGCAAAGGATAATAATCGTATACACCTACTTTTGCGTAATCGTTATAAGCTCTGCTAGACCAACCTTGTGAGATACTCAAGGTAACACCTGCGCCACTGCTGCTAGAACCTTTCTTAGTCGTGATCAAAACCACACCGTTACCTGCGCTAGATCCATACAAAGATGTAGAAGCGGCATCTTTTAAAATTGTCATTGATTCGATATCAGATGGGCTGATAGAAGAGATATCACCACTGAAGATGGCACCATCCACTACATATAAAGGAGCATTATCCGCGTTTACTGAACCAAAACCACGGATCGTTACCTTGGCAGCTTCTCCCGGTTGTCCGATAGAGGAAGTCATTTGTACTCCGGAAGTGTTTCCTTCCAATGCGGAGAGGGCGTTACTCAATGGACGTTTGTCCATCAAAGCGGCACCCACCGTGGATGCGGAACCTGTAAAAGAACTTTTCTTTGCGGTACCATAAGCTACGACAACAACTTCATCTATAGCTTGAGAATCTGAAGAAAGAACAATTCTCATGTTTTGCTGAGCTGTAGTTTCTTGAGTCCGTAAACCTACATAAGAAATAATTAGCTTAGCATCTTTCTGAGTTTCTAACTCAAATTTACCATCTAAATCGGTAATGGTTCCAATAGTGGTTCCTTTTACTACGATGGATGCACCTATAACAGGCTCCCCATCATCTTCATTAATCACTACACCGGTCACCTTCATTTGCTGGGCGACCATACACTGCACTCCCAGAAAGAATGAGAGTAGTACAAGCGTTAATTTGTGCTTCATAGAATGAATTTGTTTGTTAATTAGACACACATTATTTTTTCAAGAGACCATAGTTTGCACAGAACTACAGTTAAAATACTTATCAAAAAAATGTACACACCAAGACTCCTGAAAATCACAGCCGCAAATATACTAATTTTTATTATAAAAAAAGCAAACTGTTATAAAACATTCTAAAACTAATATAATATTGATTGATATTGTCAAATTCAATTTAGTTGTACTGGGGATCTTGTTGCATTATGATAGCTGGCAGGAGGTTTTTTTGTCTTAGCTATCTATCTGTTAATTATGCTGTTAAACATAGTTCTGTGCAGACTAAATGCCTTAATGGATGCTGAAAGGGAAGATGTCCATAAAGGATATCTTCCCTTAAACTTTGTGTGTATAATAAAAAAAATGAAGTATTAATTAACGTTTATAAACGGATAGGGTTAGCATTATAGAAATCTAGAATCTTCGTACGGAAGATAAAATCATATTTGGCCTGTGCCTGTTCCGCTAGACTTTGCGCGTATTTTGTTTTAGCCTCATTAAATTCAAAGACAGTGCTTTTACCTGCGTTGTAACGCTCTTGGGCATAATTGAACGCTTCCTTGCTCGCCGTGACGGATTTGTCGGAAGCCGTATATTTCTCTTGGGAAGCCGTTGCGTTGTAGTACGCTTGCTGGATTTCCTTGTATAACGTTTTCTTTGTATTTTCCATCAGCAATTCCCGGTTGATAATGTTGATCCTTGCGGTACGAACGCTATTGCGTACTTGGAAGCGGTTGAAAAGTGGAATACTCAATGAGAATCCGACGATCTTTTGCCCATTCTGCTTAAACTGCTCGCTAAAGGAACGAGTATCGGCAAATTCACCTCCGGAAGTAGAATGATAATATCCATTGCTGTAACTAGCCCCGAAATTTAACTTGGGGTAATAGCCCGCTTGCGCGACACGCAACATTTTCTTTTGGCTCTCTAGCAAATACTGTTGTTCCTTGATCTGAGGCTTGAACGTAACCGCATGATCGTAAATGTTTTCCGGAGGTAGGATGCTACTCATATTATCAGCCACCGCATCTTCAATTACAGGAGTCTGTATATCGAAACTCCGATCGCTTCGCTCTAGTTCCAGACTTTGCGCCAGATCCAGTAAAGCGAGGTTCACATTGTTTTGCGACTCGGTAAGCGTGACCTCATCTTTCGCTAATTGGGCCTTGATATCATACAGTTGGGAAAGTGGCACCTTTCCGGCGTTCACCATGGCCTCCGTTTTATTCACCTGCTCCTTGTCTAGTTCCACTTGTAGTTGCGCTATTTTCAGTAACTCTTTATTATAAAGTACTTGCAGGTAGTAGGAAGCTATATTGATGGATAGGTCTTCTCTCGCCTTATTCAAGTTCTCGATAGACGCTTTTAGATCAAGTTTGCGGGCGGCGATATCGTTCGGTATTTTTAACCCGTCAAATAAAGGCATGTCCAGATTGATCCCCAATGTGGAATTGGCGGCGTTCTGGTCCACGATCACCCCGGATTTAGACGTGGAGCGTCCGAACTGGAAGCTCTGTCCAAGACTGCCGTTTAGGGCCGGGAGCCAACTGTATTTGCTGGTATGTAAGTCTACCTTTCGGCTTTCCTGTTCCTGCTCCTTTTGCTTTAAGTCGATATTATGCTCGATGGCATATTGGATGCACTCCTCCAGACTCCATTGCTTCACCGCATCCTGAGCGAAAACATAGTTTCCGGACAGGAGGGAAGCGATTGCCAGTATATATAAGTTTCTTCTCATCATACAATCTTTCTTTTATTTCTTATTCGGGTCAATAGCTGCGCCCCGGACTTTATCGGTCGTGGCCAGTCCTTCTTGAACCTCGATCTTGATACCGTCGGACAGACCTACCTTTACCGGATGTTTCTCGAAGACTTGCTCCGGTTGCTCTTGTTTAACTAACTGAACGAATGCGGAATCCCCTTGGAACTCGACCGTGCTTTCCGGGATCGTAAGAACGTCTTCCGCACGTTTTAGCACGATCTCGGCGTTGGCGCTATATCCCGCACGGATGAAAGCATCTTCGGGGATCGTCACGGCTGCCTTGATCTCAAATTGAATGGCTCCGTTTTTCTCAACACCTTTGGGTGATACATATTCCAGCAAGGCCTCGAACGAACGGCTTTCCATGGCTCCGATCGTAAGCTTGATAGGCATTCCCTCGTGAATGCGCCCGATCTCGGTCTCGTCTACGTTTCCCTTGAAGATCATGTCATTCATGTTGGCGACTGTGGCGATTGTCGTACCGTCGTTGAAGTTGTTCGCTTGGATAACGGAGTTACCTACTTTCACCGGGATATCCAGTATCATACCGGTGATGGTACTACGGATCTGCGTGGTACTGGCTACATTGGAGTTCTTGGCGATACCGTCACGAATAATTTCCAGTGCGCTTTGCGCATTCTCTTTCTCCTCGACCGCCTTTAAGTAGTTGGCCTTCGAGAGATCGAAATCCTCTTGGGCGATAACACCTTGCTTGAACAGCAGTTCATCTCTCTTATAGGTTTCCTCCACCTGTTTAAGAGATATATCCGCTATGTTTACGCGAGATTCGGCGCTATTTAGCTGTACCATCTCCGGTATGACCTTGATCGTGGCGATAATCTCCCCGGCCTGTACCATCTGTCCCGCTTCTTTCCTTAGCTCGGAGATGATACCGGATATCTGCGGCTTGATCTCTACCTCGTAGCGAGGTTCCACGCTTCCGGTGGCCACCGTCTTGGTCTCTACCGTATCCCTTTTGGGGGTTACGACCTCATAAACGGTTATTACCGGTTGCGCCTTCTTCCATAAGAAATAGAATGTGCCTATTACCGCCGCACCTACGATCGTTAATAAGATAATACGTAGGATTTTCTTTACGATGCGATTCTTCATGATTATATAGTTTTATTTTAATTATCGATTCGTTATTATTCATCTCGGATGGCATCTATCGCTTTGATCTGCATGGCTCTCCATGCGGGAATCAGTCCGGCCATAAAACCGCTTATCAGTAGTACCACCGCGGCGGCTACCGCTGTTTGGATGTTTACGCCGGGATTCAGCAGGGTCGGATCGTTCGTTGGATTGGCGGACAATATCTTATCCAACAAATCCAAGAGGAAGACTCCGGCGCTTAATCCCAGTAAGCCCGCCAAGGCAGTCAGCACCAAGCTCTCGCTCATGACTTGCGAGATGATGTCGAAAGGCTTGGCTCCCAAAGCCCTTCGTACGCCTATCTCCCTCGTGCGCTCTTTTTTTACCGTTACCATCATGATATTGCTGATACCAATAATACCCGATAGCAAGGTACCCATGCCGACCAGCCAGACCAAGATGTCGATACCTGTAAACAGTAGATTGAATGTCTTGAATTGTGCGGCGATATTGACTACGCCTATCGCCTGAGGATCGGTCGGTGCGATCTGATTTTGCGTCTTCATGATATTCTTGACCTGCTCGATCGTCGTCTCAATCGGATATCCCGGTTTCACGCTCAGTGCGAGGAAATGCAGGATATCGCCTTGGTTCAAGGTCTGCTGCATGGTATTGAACGGAATGAAGACGGTTTCTTCTCCCCGGCCGCCCAGATTCAGGCCCGATGCCCTTTGGTTGACCACTCCTACTACTTGGTAGTAAAGCCCGTTCACCCGGATATATTTGCCGCAAGGGTCCTCGTTGTGGAATAATACCTCATTGATCTTCGTGCCGATCAAGCAAACCTTGCGCTTTTCCCGCATATCGATCTCATTCAATAAACGGCCATAGTATAGGTCTTGCGTATCGATATTGAAGTAAGCCGGATATATACCTTTCACGTTGAACGTTCCGGTCATTATCCCGTAAACGATATTCTTTTCCGAGCGGCTGCCCCAAAGGATGGGGGAGATATCCTGTACGCTAGGTACGTCTCGTATGATGGCGTCTATGTCCCGGTTCCTCATGTTCCAGTTTCGCCCCTTGTTGAATCCTTGGTAGGGTTCGCTGGTGCGATCGGCGTAGAAGAATAGCGAATTCGTCGCGAATCCGTTGACGCTCTTGAACATGGCGTTCTTGAATCCCGATCCGGTACCCAGCAACAATACCAGCATAAGGATTCCCCAGAACACGCCGAAGCAAGTCATCAAGCTACGTGTCTTGTTGCGGGTGATGGTTACCCATATTTCTGTCCATCTGTCTATGTCAAACATATCTTTTCGGTTTATTCTGTTCTCATGGCTTCAATAGCGGATACATTCACGGCTTTGCGAGCGGGGAAATAGCCCGCCAGCACCCCGGCTACGACCAGCACCCCGGTAGCGGCCAGCGATATCCCTAGGCTGACGGTCGGGTGCCGGAATAAGGTAAGATCCTCGCCGGGATTTCCTCCGGATGAAGCGTTGTTCATCCCGCTCATCGTCATGCCATAGTCGATTAGCTCCGTCAACCCGATTCCCATCAGCATCCCGATGTAACCGAATATGGCGGTGATCATGATGGACTCTACGATGACAAGCTTCAATATCGAGGCCGGTTTCGCCCCGATCGCCTTCCGGATGCCGAACTCCCGGGTCCGTTCGCGTACGGTGATCAACATGATGTTGCTAACCCCCACGATACCAGCCATCAAGGTGCCGATACCTACGATCCAGATGAAGAGCAAGATACCGTCTGTCATCGTATTGAACATACGGATCTCATTGCCGGTCATCCACATACCGATGGCATTCTTGTCTGTCGGGTCGAATATGTGCTTACGGGCCATATACGACCGGAACCTGTTCTCGAAATCCTTGCACTCTTCTTCGGTGGAGACCCCGTTTACCGTAAAGTAAATGGAGCCGAACCCGAAGCCTTTATTATAAAGTTGTTGCGCTACGGTAAACGGTATATATGCGGGTGCGTTGTTACTCTTGTCGTCATCATCATAGATACCAACAACTTGATACATCATATTGCCGCATTTCACGTATTTACCCAGCGGGTCCTCGTTACGGAATAGCACTTCCGCCATACGGGGGCTTAGTATGATTACCTTGCGTGTAGCGTTCATATCCATCTTATTGATGAAGCGCCCGTTCTGGCTCGCTACATTAATATATATAATGGAATTGTAATCCTCGGATACGCCCCGCAGGTCGCCCACGATGTATTCTTCCCCATACGAGATGGTATCTGTTTGCGAAATGGTAGCCGAGCAGTATTCTATTTCCGGGAATGCCATCTTGATGCCGCTGAGATCCGCTTCCTTGAACTCGATCCTGCGGTTCGTGGGGTTACCTTTATAAGGCATGGTGGTATAGCGCCCCCAAACCTCCACGGTATTGGCGGAAAACCTCCGGAAGTTGAATATGATGCCGTTTCTCAATCCATTTCCCGCTCCCAACAGGGTAATCAGCATAAAGATCCCCCATGATACGGCGAAACCGGTCAAGAAGGTACGGAGCTTGTTTTTCTTTATCGTGCTCCATATTTCCCTAAAATTGTCAAAATCAAACATGCGATTCTTCGTTTACGGTGTATTCAATCAATCCGTCTTTTACCCGGATAATCCGGTCGGTAGCTTCCGCCACGGATGGCTCGTGGGTAACGATCACCATGGTCATACCTTCTTGGTTTACGCTACGGAGGAGTTCCATCACTTCCACGGTCGTGGTACTATCCAATGCCCCGGTAGGCTCGTCGGCCAATATAATCTGCGGCTTGGCGATCAAGGCACGTGCGATGGCCACACGTTGCTTCTGTCCGCCGGACATCTCGTTCGGCATATGATCCGCCCAATCCTTCAATCCCACCATGTCGAGATATTCCAGTGCCATGGCGTTTCTCTTCTTCCGGCTTACGCCTTGGTAATAGAGTGGGAGAGCTACGTTCTCCACTGCGTTCTTAAACGAGATTAAGTTAAATGATTGGAAGATGAAGCCGATCATACGGTTCCTCAGCTCGGCGGCACGGCTTTCGCTTAGATTCTGAATCAACTGTCCGTTTAATAGATAGGTGCCCGTGTCGTACGTATCCAATATCCCCAAGATATTCAATAGGGTTGACTTCCCGGAACCGGACGCTCCCATGATAGATACCATCTCTCCCTTCTCTATATCTAGGTCGATACCTTTCAAAACGTGCAGTGGGGCTCCGTTAAAGTACGTTTTGTTTATTCCTTTCAGTTGAATCATCATATTATGTAGTTACTTTATATATTAGACGTACAGTTTGCTAAATAAGTTACACTGTTGGTGAACACTTTTATCATCTGGTTACAAATATATGTTTTACTAAGATACCTTGTATCGCAAGGTACTACTAATTATGTAATATTAACAAAGAGGTCTTGATTATAAGTAGATCCTTGTTCCTTTCCTCTGTATATTGTAGGCCAAACAAGCGGCTGTCTTACCCAATTCATAAGGATACATTCATCATGCACCAACTGATGCATGATCTTCTAACGGCTGGTGCATGATCACCTACCAACTGGTGCATGATCGTCCACCAGCCGTTGGACGATGAAGCTAACCTTATCTTTGCCCTAATAGATAAAGGGAAAAGCTTTAGGCTATACAGGCATAAACCCTTAACTTTGCGGCGAAATTCAAATAGCAGAAAGATTTATGGTAACAATTGGTACGCCCAAATCGGCTACGGCAACTAAAGTCGTGCTTTGTGGCTCGGGCGAATTGGGGAAAGAGTTTGTAATAGAGTTGCAGCGTTATGGCGTGGAGGTAATCGCCTTGGATAAGTATCCGGACGCTCCGGCCATGCAGGTGGCGCATCGTTCCTATGTGGTCTCCATGCTGGATGGCGATGCCTTGCGGGAGATCATCGAGAAAGAGAAACCGGATTATATCGTGCCGGAGGTGGAAGCGATCGCTACCCGTACCTTGATGGAACTGGAGGAAGAGGGATACCATGTGATTCCTACCGCCCGTGCCACTTGGCTGACGATGAACCGTGAGGGAATCCGCCGCTTGGCGGCCGAGGAACTGGGCTTGCCTACCTCGCCGTATCGTTTCGCCGAGACCGAGGAGGAATTTAAAGAAGCGGTGAAGGTAATCGGTATGCCTTGCGTGGTGAAGCCGATCATGAGCTCAAGCGGACACGGACAGAGCGTGGTTCGTGAGGAAAAGGATATCGATCGTGCTTGGCAGTACGCCCAAGAAGGAGGACGTGCTGGAGCGGGTAAGGTGATCGTGGAAGGTTTCGTGGATTTCGACTATGAGATTACCCAGCTGACGGTTCGGCATATCGGAGGAACGTCTTTCTTGGAACCCGTAGGACATGTTCAGGTGGACGGTGATTACCGGGAGTCTTGGCAACCGCAAGCCATGAGCCTTGCCGCTAAAGCGAAAGCCCGTGAGATCGCCGGTAAGATCACCGAGGCTTTAGGCGGACGTGGTATTTTCGGCGTGGAATTATTCATTAAAGGAGATGATGTCATATTCAGCGAGGTTTCCCCCCGTCCGCACGATACCGGAATGGTGACGATGATTACACAGGATTTGTCTCAATTCGCTTTTGCACGCCCGTGCAGTGCTTGGCTTGCCGATCCCTAATATCGTGTTTCATGGAGCGGGAGCTTCCCGTGCCGTTGTAGTGGAAGGGGACAGTGACCGGTTGTCTTTGGGGAATCTGGATAAGGTTTTGGAACAACCCGATACGCAGATGCGTTTCTTTGGAAAACCGGAAGTTCATGGACATCGCCGTATGGCCGTCTTGCTGGCTCGTGGTTTGGATGTGACGGAGGCAAGGGAGAAGACCGGAGTGATGATGGAGCAGTTAAATGTTAAATTGTGATGCTTCCTAGGATAAATGAACGTTTTGGTGTGTGTTGTGAATAAAATGTGAATATTTACAGACCTATTTTTCTATCAAAATAGTTTATTTTTGTCTCAAGTTTTTAAAGAGACATTTGATAATCTATAAACGCAGATTACATATGTTTGTTTCACTAAAGAGTGAAATCTGATTGCCGAAAGTTTGTACTTATTTTATGAATACAACAAATGGAAATATGGGCGTTGATTTGAAACGCTCTATTTCTATTCTCGGTGAAGATAAAAGAGTGAGCAAACAGATCAATAGCTAAGGGTGGGTAGATTTAACCAAACAGACATCCTTATCTCCTTTCACCCACCCTAGCTATTGTTCTTATTTTACATGGATTCCTTTTGTATTTCTCATTGTTTCCATCACGGCATGAGTGTCTACTTGGGCCTTTTCTTGTATAAACTCCGGGAGGTTGTAAGTCCACAACAAGTCTTTATAATATTTTACGGGATTTTTTTGTGGCAGGAGGAATGGTTTATGGGCCGTGCCTTTATCATCGATATAGCTAAAGAACGGGCGTGTGTATAATCCATCCAACCTGCGACTGCTAAATACCAGCCAACGATTGTTGTGACTCCATGAATGGTAGCTTTCTCCTTCGGCGCTGTTCGCCTCGCTCAGCGGGTACGTCTTTCCGTCGGATAGGCGGATCATATATAATTCAGCGTCTTTATGCCAAACCCCGAAACCGCCATATTCCTGTAGGGTAAAAGCCAGATATTTACCATCCGGTGAGATTCTAGGGAAGGATACGCTTTTGTGATTGGCCCGGCCATTGTATAAAGTATCTACTTGCTGGCCTAGGGTGCGGGTTTCCGGGTCAAAGTCGACACGGCATAGGCTGTAGGTCATTTGTCTGAAATTCTTAGAAATAGAATCTACGGCGGCGGTCGAACTGAAATAGAGGCTCTTCCCGTCGGGAGAGAACGCAGGGAATATTTGCCATGCGTCTTTGGAATTTAACGCTTCGCAAGAGAATACCTCGTTCTTCTTCACGTCGTAGATCACGATATCGGAGTTATGATCCAATACTTCCAGCGTATTGGGATTATTGATGAAGAAGTTTTGGTAGGTATCGCATACGGTGGCCGCCAGATAGTTACCATTCGGATGCCAATACATGTAGACAAAGTTTGAGACGGTCTCGGGAGTCTTGGTATTTAGCTTGGTGATTTTCTTTCCATCAATCAGTACGGAACCAGCGTGTTTGCCTCGCATATGGAAAATCATTTTATCCGGGTTCCCGGAGGAAAACGTATGGCAGTTTACGCAGTTATAGTCGGTTAGGCTATTCTCATAAATCACGCTTTGGTCATAATTCTCCAAGTTTCGTTGATAGATACCCATCCTGTTCCACATATCATTGCTCAAGGCTAATAACCGATAGGCTATATATTTATCAATGGAATCATTTGCGATGTCCATATGAAAAGGCGTATAGGCGTTCCATTCGCCCTGTATGCGTTTAGCAATGGTCAATTCTATTTGGTTTCCGGCATTCTCTTTCAATAAGGCTTTCCATCTCTTTTGTGGGATCTCAAAGAGCCCCTCATCACTATAGACTTGGAGTTGAGTCTTTTTCCCCTTTAATGATAAGGCAGTGCTCACTGCTATCGGCGATAGAGAAATTGAGCGGGGCGATGTTCACAGGGATGGTCACATCCTTGTAATCCGGATAAATGGCGATTTCCTTGTTTAGACTCTTGGCGATCTGTACGTCGCTTTTGGAGCATGAAACCATCAAGGCGATGAGAAAAAGGAAAAGATATCGGTTTGTATTTGTGTAAGTCTGTCTTTCCATATGTGTTTTATTTAGAGAGTATCAAATAGTACCAGAAAGTAGGTTGATAGTCGGCTATTCCAGTCGCTACATTTTGTCGGGCATGCCTTAGTCCCAATACACGTTGCTTGAATATCGAGAACTCGGACAGGACTTTATCGGTTACCCCATACTTGCGGCAATATTCCGGATCATGCTCCGCATAAGAGATCACGGCTTGTTGCAAGGGTTCGGGTAATGCGGGGAGTACTTCCGTCCCACTGAATCTTTCAACAAACGTTTTTATAGCGGGCAGGTCTTTCGATAATAATAACGTACCGATCGTATAATCCAATGCGGCTTTATTCAGGGGATTCTCTTCCAATATAATCATCAGGTTATCAAACAATCCGATTATATTGGCGAAAAGGTCTTTGTCGCTGGATAGGCTTTTTCTTTTTGTACCTAATTCCGGGTCACTCTCCACCGCTTGGTCATTATATAAGAACTTTCGTTGCGAGGAGGCCCATTCGTGATAGGCCCATGTCTTTTCCAATAAGGATATAAACTTCTCGGCCGCGGGATACTGTCCGTATATCAAATGGGATTTTATTAATAATTTAGTCATGACGGGACTGCCGTATGTAATTCCTACCGAGGTACCAAAAGCGAAATTGTATGCCAAGGACGTGATTCCTACATGGTAGTATATCTGGCTGAACAGGAAACTTTCCTCTATATGCGCTTGGTACTTTGAGACTAAAGATTGTATTCCGCTTTGCGGATATTTGAATAAATCAGTCTGCATGACACCCTTGTGGGATAAGGCAAGGTTTAAGCAATTCAGGTGTAAGTAGTTATTATAGTTTAGATCGGCGGACGAGATTATGGCGTCCCATTGCTCGGTATCTATGTAATGAAACATTTGCATCAACGTATAGAAATCTTTATTCCTCTGTTGAAGAGCCGTTTGCGTATAATACATACCGGATAAGGCAAGTAATGCTACGGCTACTAAAGCTTTTAAATAGGTTTTTATGTGATCTAAGTAACGTGATAGGAAGAATAGAAGCATAACGAGTAGCGCTACTTGCCAAGAGAAGCCGTAGAATGGTTCCAGCTCAATGAAATACTCTACGTAATCTTTCATCCAAAATACATAGTCATAATCGGGTTTACTGCCTCCTAGGACACATAGGGAGCCTACGATAAGTAGCAGCAGCAACGGGATGAAGCTTGCGTATCAGCGTTCGCATTTTTGTAATACATCAAATAGTAAGATGCTAAGGGCGAATAATATAGCTACAGATCCCATCGTGTAAAACAATCCGGTCGCCAGCAAGCAACCAATTAAGGTACGGTACGTCCAATTAAATCTTCGTGCGCTGTAACTATATACGTTAAGCGCCAATGACCAAAACAACATGGCTATCAGTCCTTCATAATGATAGCTATCTTTCATTAGGTAAAGATATTGGAATAGGATGGGGAGAAAGGCCAAGGGCATAAGATATAATGCCGGATGTATCTTTCGTAAGGTCAGCCAGAATAACCAACCGGAGATTCCACCGATCAAGGCGGTCACCAGCGATCCGATAAGCGGGATTCTGAAAAACTGTATCAAGAATTGAGAGATAAAAGTCGCTAGCCCCCCTATCTGCTTAAGTATGCTGAATATATAGGTGGAATCGAATAGGAAAATCTGCTGCTGTTCCCGATAAAAAAAGAGAGGCTTTGCATGGTCTGCAAATGAAACCATAAGACGCCGGTCAATAGAATGAATGGAAGCGGTGGTAATATCTTCTTATATAAAGTACTCATGTGATTTATTCTATTTACGATAAGTTACGTCAATTCCTTTATCCTCTTTGGCTAGCGTGCTAAGTGCCCGGATCTTGGAGGATACTTTTCCGGTAATAAACTCGGGTATATTATAAGATTTCATGAAACGGTGATAGTAGTCTGTGTCTTTCTGAGGCAAAAGGAAGGGCTTAGACGCATTTCCTTCTTCATCTATATAAGCAAAATAAGGACGTGTGTATAACCCGTCTATCCTTCGACTGCTGAAGACGATCCAGCGGCTGTTGCTACTCCATGAGTGATAGCTCTCCGTATCCGTGCTATTGGCGTTTTGCAAGGAATGAGATTCCGCTCGCTATATCCAGTAGATATAGATCTGCGTCTTTATGCCAGATCGAGAAGTTACCGTAGCCGGACAGCGTATATAACAAGAATTTCCCGTCTGGGGAAACACGGGGAAAAGAGGCGCTCTTCCCATCTTTTCCGGCATTGTATAAGGTATCTATACGGGAGCCGAAACTCCGGGTTACGGGATCGAACGCTATGGAGCAAAGGTTATATTTTACTTCTGAATATTCATGCGGCATGGAACGTGCCTCTGCCGAGCAGAAGTAAAGAGTCTTGGCATCGGGAGAGAATGTCGGGAAAGTCTCAAACGCTTTTGCTGTCCGAATGGAAGGCGTACTGATAATCTCATGCTTTTCCGTATCGTATACAACTACGTCGGATTGGCTGTCGAAGACCTCCACCCGGTTTTTGTCGTTGGCATGAAAGCTTTGGCTGGTCTGATTGACAGAGAAGGCTACGTATTTCCCCGATGGATGCCAAGAGGGATAGACCAAAGGCGAGATCGTCTGATCGGTCTTCGTATTTAATTTCTCGATCTTATCTCCGTCGATCAGATAAGTGCCCGAATACTTATCCCTCATGTGGAACAGCATTTTATCGGGGTTTTGCATACAAAAAGAATGGCAATTCATACAGTTTTGACCGCTGTATTTGTTTTCCATGATAGGGCTTTGCTTATAATCTTCCAGATTCCGTTGGTAAATACCCATTTGATTCCAAAGTTCGTATCCGGGTTCGATCAAGCGATAAGCCAGATATGAATCCATGGGTTCCGGAGCGACGAATAGTGAGAATTCCGGATAGGCGAGCCATTCTTTGTCTTTTGCGTAGAGCTTTACTTGTATCGCTTTTCCTGTCGCCCTTTTCAGCAATTTTCTCCAATCGGATGCGGGAAGATAGAATTGTCCCCCTTTTTCCTTGACTTGTATCTTTTCTTCTCCGAATTTGAGTACGGCGAAGGCTTCCGCATGTGGATTTTCTATCTTGAAATTTAAGGGAGCGATATTATAAGGGATCGTTACATCCGCATAATCGGGAAATAATACAGGTTTCTCCGAGGTTTCTTTGCTTACCGGGATCGTATCCGAGCAGGATATTCCTAGTAGAATAAGAAATAAACAGGTGATATATAGAATATTTCTTTTCATGGTTGTTGATCATTTTAGAGTATAATAAGACCAATAAGTGTCTCCGAACGACTTCTTTATAAGTTGCGGAAGTTGTGGGTTGTTCCGGTTCTGCACGACTAAATTCCGATAACCTGCGAATTTGCGGATCACATTTCCGGATACGTTAAAACGCTTCCAGTAATCCACATCCTTCTCTGCTAATAGGATAACAGCCTCTTGGAAACTCACGGGGGAGAGGGGAGTACCGGTGTTCCATAATACTTTTCTATCAGCCTTTGGAAAGCTTTCATGTCTTTAGACAGCAGATAGATAGCCCCGGTGAATTGGATCGGGAGCTGATTTTCCGGATCTTGTTCCGCACGGATAAGTAAATCATGTTCCAGTCCGTTGATACCGGATAAGTTACTTTCCTTCGGAAGAGCTTTTCGTTTAGGCCCTAATACCGGATCAGCTTCAATCGCTTTGTCGTTATATAAGAAGCCTCTATGCCGTTTGGCCCAATCATGATAGGCATATGTTTTTTTCTAAGATACTGATATATTTCTCGGCGATAGGATACGTTCCGTAAATCAAGTTTGTTTGAACAAGCCGTTGCAGGTTCCGGGGATTACCGGCGCCAATTACGGTGACATACCCTTCAAAAGCCATCTCCTGCGATAATGCGATTTCCCCTAGCGTAAAATAGGCGTCGCTTAACAGGGTGGAGACCGTAAAGGTCTTGTTCCAAGAGGCGAGTAACCCTTGAGGACCGTGTTGATCAAAAGCGAACATCCGGTCTGCCAACTCCCCTTTTTCCGCAAGTGCCCTATTTAAGTAAGTTAAATATAAATAGTTTTTGATCGGCCCGTGACAATGCCGGATGATCTCGTCCCATTGTTCGGTACGGGCATAATAATCCAAGACTTTTAGAGGATAGGCTTTCTGGTCGTTATACCGTGGAATCGTTACCCAGCAAAGGAATAGGATTAGGATGAATTGAACGGTAAGCTCTATCCCTGTTTTTTTTCTTTGATTGGTTTTTGCCTTTAGGATATACGAATGCCCCGATCAAGCTAAGCGGTAAACAGACCCATGCGAAATAGATGAGATTGGGAGCCGCCAGAATCGGGTGGTAAAAAGCGTCCGGTAAGAATGCGAAGCGATAACTGGTGATGGTAGTTGACCAGACACTTCCGATCCCGATAAACAGGTATTCAATTAAAACCGCTAAAAAAATAGAACCCCTGTTTGGAACGGCTTATCGCTTCCTTGAGAACCACACTTAATAGAATAGCCCGGCAATCGGTCCTCCTATCCAAAAAAGTAGTGGGGTGATTACCAATGCGGCGGATAGCCGGTAACAGGGATCTTTTATGCGCATCCATGCGTTCAGGCTAATCAAACAAAATAGGAATGCGATAGTGCCTTGTACTAAATAATTGAAGTCGTATTGAATCAATAATAAGAATAAAACCGGGAGTAAGTAAAGCAGGAAGAGCTCTTTATTTGGATTAATTTGCAGGATGATCTCCCTCATTGTTAAGCCGATAGACGTAAGTATAGCTGCGATAATGAAAGGCCCTGCATAAGGCGTAATAAAGAATTGTGTCAAGAATTCCCCGATAATCAAAGATAAACCTCCCGGACTGCTGATTTTATCCGCAAGATAATCTTCGGAAAACTGGAATAGTTGAAGCTGCTCGATATAGAAGAAATGAAACTTGCCGGTTATTTGCAAGAAACCCCTAATAGGACAAACAGGATCAAACCGAGGAGTATTTGTTTATATCTCATGGCTAGAGTACACGTTTCATTTTGATTTAAAGTCAAACAAAGATACGATTTTTATCGGAAATACCAATCTACACAAAACGAAGTTAACTTAATTGGCACATGGAGTTAACTTCGTTGGCAAAGTATGTTAACTTCGTGAGCAAAATAAGTTAACTTACTTTTTGGGGATTAAAAAGCAGGCCGGACATATCACATGCCCGGCTGCCCTTTCTGACTGTTAACCCACTTGTTTATTTCCAGTTTTCATTTTGAACCAAAAGACCATCCATCTTCTGGATCTCATTATGTGGAATAGGCATTGTCGCCCATTTAGCATTGTAAACACTATTCGAATATTTACCTAAATGCTTAGCTTCGTATTTCACGAAATCATTTAATACCTCGGATGCGATACCCCAGCGAGCTAAGTCATACCAGCGATGACCTTCCATCGCTAACTCGATACGACGTTCCCAACGCAGTGCCTCCAGCGCTTTGTCTTTTGATGCGAATTGAGAAGGTGGATATAAACCTATACGATAGTTTGCGGCAGCATCTGTACTTTGCTTCCCGTTAATCTTGTCATCCAAAACATAAGTAGAACTAGCCTCGGTCATTGTTGCCGGATCTACTGCCTTTACATAGCTATTGGCGGCACGAGCACGTACTTGATTAATGTATTCACCTGCTTGTTGAGGCTGTCCTAACTCGATCAAGGTTTCAGCGTACCAAAGCAATACGTCTGCGTAACGGATCAAGTGGAAGTTTTTAGCAGTGGAGTTTGTTTGCGTCGTGTTAGATAAGCTTCCTTTATCGGCTTTTCTAGGGATATTCTTCTTGTTTAGGTATAAACCTCCGTTAGAAACATCACGTACCCAACCATCCAACGCATTTGGCACTGTCCAATCTAAGAATGGAGTCTCGAAACGACCGGTAGAAACATCCAAACGAGGGTCTGTATAGACGGTCAAATCAGTGTGAGGTAAATTGTTCTCGTCTAAAGTTGATAACGCAGGATCATTACGATAAGAATCATCCATTTTAGGTAATCCGTTTGCGTCAACAATATGAGCGTTGACCATATCATAAGAGGGTTGATAGAATCCCCAACCTCCAGTTCCTAACGCTCCGCTGAAGCCGATGTGCCAAGCTCCGTTGATATTGGCAGTTTGTTCTACGGTGCCGGAAACTGCAGCTTGGACATCGAATACAGATTCTCCTGTCCAGTCACTTTCCCCTGCTGTATAGAGTTCCTCGTATGTATCTGCCAAGCGGAACTTAGTGCCTTTGTTATCTTTTCCGTTTGCGATTACATCTTCCAAAATCGTTTTAACTTCAGTCCAATGATTAGACGTTCCATTTTTTCCGTTATATGGAGAGGATTGGTACATCTTTACTTTAGCCAACATAGCGCCAGCTGCCCATTTGTTTACGCGTCCCTGCCTCGGTCCAAGTGTCGGGCAGATTGTCATAAGCAAACTGCAAGTCTTCTACTATCTTATCCCAGATATAGATATAATTCCCATTCTCATCCACATTAGAGACTTGTGGGTTCACGTTCTCTTTCATGGCTATGTCATCTACATAAGGAACAGCCGCTCCAAATAATTTTACGACCTCGAAATGGAAGAAACCGCGTATGAAGCGGGCTTGGGCGATTGTTTCCGTATAGAAGTCTTTACTTTGGCCTGCTATAGCCGAAAGCTCTTCTTTTGCTAAATCCGCTACCTTGATTACGTTGTTTGCGGTGAATACCCCATGGTAACTATGTGCCCATTTTGTTTCAAAATAAGCGTTGTCAGTTGTAAATGTATAAGTTTCCAAGCTGGTAAAGTCTGGTTGGTCTTGGAAAGTTGAACCTTTGTTTGCGTCACCTCCCATTACGTCACCATATACATAGTTGGTCAATGTCGAACGGAAGTATCCATCATTCGCATCTGTAGAGTTTAATCTAGCGTACATACCAGTTAGCAACTGAGTAATACCTTCTTGCGATACAAAATCCGGTTCCTGTTTATTTGTGACTGGCTTCACATCCAAGAAATCGGAGCAAGCAGTCATGCTTCCCATCGTGGCGGCAATGACTGCCGCATATATAAATAGATTTTTCATCTTGTTTCAATTTTTAGTTAGCAAATATTTGTTAGAATGTCACATTTACACCCATGATAAATTGGCGTGGCATACCATAAGAACCGAAATCGGTACCCATCGTACGGTCATTGGAACGACCGTCTGTATCTGTACGAACCTGTGGGTCTAGTCCGGAGTAACCAGTCAATGTGAATACGTTTGCTATTTGACCATAGATGCGGATCTTCTCAAACTTGATTTTATCTAAAATACTCTTTGGAAGTGTATAACCTAAAGTCAACGTTTGCATGCGTAAGAATGAACCATCTTCTATATAGCCGGAATTAGACTCATTTGCGGCGATTGTACTCTCACCATTAGCGGTTGCCCACATAGGATAGATACCATCAGGGTTGGTTACAGGATGCCATGAATTGTCGCGACGATCTTTAGAATAAGCGGACTGTAAGGAACCATAATGTGTATAATATTTATACATGGCGAATAGATCATTGCCTACGGAGAAGTACATATAAGTACTTAAGTCGAATCCTTTCCAGTTAACACCTAAGTTGATACCTCCTGTTAAATCCGGATGTGGGTTTCCAATGAATGTACGGTCACTTGCGTCGATCTTACCATCGTTGTTCACATCTTTCACCTTGAACTGACCTACATAATTGGCAGCGTTTAACGTAGAAGCATCAGATGTACCATATGGCAATACTGTTCCACCGGCATCATTCTTATAGTTACGGACTTCTTCTTCACTCTTATAGATACCATCTAGCTGATAACCGTGGAATTCACCGATTGCATGTCCCTTCATCAATACGTTCATGTTGGAAATACGAGTTCCGGTAAAGATTCCGGCATCAGTACCAATCTCATCCAGTCTATTCTTGTAATGCGACAAGTTTACGCCTACAGAGTAACCTACCTCACCGATTTTATCATTCCAAGTAATATTCAAATCAACACCTTTGTTCGTCATATCACCGATGTTTACTTTCGGCTTGTCAGCGGCACCGGCCAAAGCAGACCAGTTGGCATCGATCAACATATCAGAAGTTTTCTTGATGTAGTAGTCGAAGTTGGCGGTTAATCGTTGATTAAAAGCTGTAATATCGAAACCTGCATTAAACATCTTAGATGTTTCCCATTTTGCCTCGATATCACCAAGATTGGTTACGCCAAATCCTTGATATACCTCTGTGTCAGAACCATTGATGCTATAGAGATAACGGTTACCAGTACCATATTGGAATGCCCAGTTATATGAATCGATATTGGAGTTACCGGTTGTACCGTAACCGGCACGAATCTTCAAATCGTCTAACCAAGTACGTGATTTCTCCATGAATTTCTCGTCCGACATACGCCAACCTAAAGAGATAGAAGGGAATGTACCCCAGCGATTCTTTTCAGAAAAACGAGAGGATGCGTCGCGACGTACCGTAACTGTAGCCAAATATTTACCTTGGTAAGCATAGTCCGCACGAGCGAACATACCGAACATGGTGGATACAGCGTTCTGGTTTCCGCTATTTCTTAAGTCAGAGCTAGCACCGTTGTTGATTACCCAAGTGTTGGGATCATCTTCGAATGGATAGTTGATACGACCTGCCTGGATCCAACGTCCTAAACCCTCACGAAGTGCCTCTGTACCAATCACAGCATTGATCGTATGATCGTCGTTGATTGTTTTGCTATAAGTAGCGGTGTTTGTCCATTGATAATCTAACCAATAGTTTGCTTGCTCGTAGAACTCGTTGTTGTTACGTCCTTCTTTATTGGTCATGATCGTACGTTTGTTCATCCAGAAGTCCCATGCGCCACCTAAACGTGCGCTGAACTGAGTACGGATCTTCAAATTCTCTCCAAGGCTTTCTAAAGGCATAATCTCTGCGTAGATAGCTGATTGGGCACGTAAGAAACGACGACGATTGTCCTTGCCATAATCAACGGACATTGGTGCGCTCTCAGCACGTCCTCCTTCGGCATTTTGTGAACCGGAATAATCACCGCCAACTGTGTAGATAGGTACCCAAGGTTGGATGGAGAAGGTCTTACCGAAGGTATTATCATCACCTTGACGACCGCGTTCTCCTGAGTTCTCGATTACGGCGATGTTGGTATTCTGACCGATATTGAACCACTTGTTCACGAAGAAGTTTGTATTCGCACGCAAGGAATAACGACGGAACCATGACTCCTTGATCGTACCTTCACGATTCATGTAGCCTAAGCCTACTGAATAAGTCGCTTTTTCACCACCTCCGGTGATAGAAATCTGGTGATCTTGCACCTTACCGGTTTGAACTACTTCGTCGTACCAATTCGTGCCGGCACGAGCTTCTTCCTCAGAGTAGCCGTCCTCAAGCATTTGGTAGTAAGCGGAACGAGACCAAGTGTTCTCACCATTGTCTTTGTAAGAAGCTTCCCAAGCTGCGATACTGCCGTATTGAGAGATGATCTGTTCTTTACTATAACCAGCAGGTTTGATAGCATAAGGCATTGTTAAATGACCTGTACCGTCTTTACCTATTGAACCGAACTGGGCGTGGTTTACTGTTTGGCCACCGCGGTAGTTGAATAAATTACGTTGCCCTTCTTCTTGGAATTCCATAGCTTCCCAAGCGTTCAACAGACCATAACCGTCATTGGCCATCTTGGCTACACCGAAGTAACCGTTATAAGATACTTGTACACGGTCGTTCTTTTTTCCTTGTTTAGTCGTGATAACGATAACACCATTTGCACCTTTCGCTCCATAAATAGCGGAAGCAGCAGCGTCTTTCAATATCTGCATGGATTCAATATCATTCGCATTTACCGCATCGATATCTACTCCTTGTACACCATCGACAATGATCAACGGGTCTGAGCCGTTTACGGAACCCACACCACGTATACGAATCGTTGTCTCCCCTAATGGACCACCACCTGCTTGTACAAATACACCAGCAGCTTTTCCTTGCAAAGCCTCAGCGAAATTGGAAACAGGAGTCTCTTTTAACTCATCCGTAGCGACAACAGCCACAGATCCGGTAATATCCTTCTTCGCTTGTGTACTATAACCAGTAACGACGACTTCATCCAAAGCTTGTGAATCCTCGACCAGCGTGATCTTGATGTTTGTCTGATTACTCTTCAAAGTAACCTCTTGAGTTACGTATCCGATATAAGAGACTACTAAGATGGCGTTTGCGGGCACATTCTCTATAATGGCTCGTCCATCCATATCAGAAATATTTCCGATAGTAGTTCCTTTTACGACTACGTTGGCTCCAACGATAGGACCAGATTTATCCACGATGTGGCAGTTAATCTGTCGTCCATCTTGCTGGACACTCATAAATCCCGTACTAGGTGTAGGATACAGATGATCTGTTTCTGTTGCAAAGGCCGTTCCGGCTCCGTACAGAAGAAAAGAAGCTCCTAAGACTAATGGCTTCCATGATACAACATTTCTCATACAAATTTAGAATTTAAGGTATAATAAAATAAAAAACACAAACTTTTAACAAAATGAATTCACTACTCTCTCATACCTCTAAGGTATATTACATCTGTTTACATCTTAAAATAAGTAAACATCACTCTCTTCTTTTCAACTTCTTTTGTGTAGCTTCTTCATTATCATGGTTTTAATTATGAAAATCACTTCTTGTTTTTTTCATGATATTAAAAAAAACGACTAGTTGAAACGATCGTTTCAATTTAGTCGTTTTCGAAAGAAAGAGGATTTTTTTTGAAAAAGAATGCAACTTTTTGTTCAAGAAAATTTTATCTTTCCCATTAGCAATAAGATAAAATAAAAAAAATGAACAAAAAGTTGCATGTGTCAAAAAAAAGACAGATCTTTACAAACGACTAAATGAAACGATCGTTTCAACTAGTCGTTTTATGAAAAAACATTTAGACCATAAGATAGATGAGTAATAGCTACAAGTTGTGATGTTGTGTCTATATGAAAAAAATCAAATTGTTAAGTAGATTGTGTTTTTTTTGATTTATACCTTAAATTCTAATTTTATGAGTAATGTAGTATTTTGGAGACAGGTGTTTCTGGGAGCCTCTTTATTCCTTTGCGGCGGATATCCCATCATCGCTGCGGAAGTTGGCGATTTAACACCAAACGTAGGAACTCGTAGCCTACAACAAGATGGACGTAGAGTCATTTGTGCTATTTCAGACAAAGCCGGACCAATTGTAGGGGCAAATGTCCTTGTTAAAGGAACCACTATCGGAAATATCTCCGATATGGACGGACGTGTTATTTTAGAAGGTGTGCCTAGTAATGCGATTTTAGTTGTGTCTTACATTGGCTATGTCAGTCAAGAAATTCCTTTAAAAAGTAGTCAGACGAATGTGAGGATTCAATTGGTGGAAGATACTCAAGCTTTGGATGAAGTGGTAGTAGTTGGATATGGTACAATCGAAGAAGGACATTACCGGTTCTGTTGCTGTTGTTTCTACAGACGCTATCCACGAGACTCCGGTGGCGACTTTCGCCGAGGCTTTGCAAGGAAAAGCATCCGGTGTGTATATCTCTAATTCCGGAGGTCCCAGCGGTGAGACTACGATCCGTATTCGTGGTGTGGGTTCTCTTAATAGTTCAGACCCGTTGATTGTTGTGGATGGTGTATCCGGGGTGGATATCAGTTCCGTAAACCCGAATGATATTGGGTCTATGCAAGTGTTGAAGGATGCTTCAGCTACCGCTATTTATGGTGCACAAGGTGCGAATGGCGTAATTATCATTACGACGAAGCAGGGTATGCGTGCTGATCGTGTTCGTGTCTCTTATAATGGATATTTTGGTGTCGCTAAGATGGCTAACAGCGGTTATGATTTGTTGAACGGTTGGGAATCGATGGAATTCGAGGAATTAGGACAGCAGAATCTGTATAACTATCGTGGTTTGGCAACCTCTCATCCTCAATTCGGGCAAATCGCCGCTACGGGTGGTAAAGGTATTTCGATGCCTTATGCGATTAAGCCGGCCGGTTATAGCGAACAGCAGATTATTGATATGTATGGGAGCGTAGAGGCTTGGGAAAAGTCGTATGTAGACGATGGAAGCAGCTCTTGGGCCCGATCCGCGTATTATCAGATGTTGGCCGACGGTTATTCCGATGCGGAGGCTCGTAAGGGTACCAATTGGTACGATGAGATTGTACAGACCGGAAAGATCCAAGATCACCAGATCTCTTTGGTGGGTGGTGGCGAGAAAGCTACTTATTCTGTCTCTTTGGGTTATACAAATCGAGAGGGTACGATCCAGAATTCTTATTTCAAACGTTACTCTTTACGTACGAATACGACCTATAATCCTAATAAGTATTTCACGATGGGCCAAAATACGAACCTTGCCGCTATGGAAACGGGAGGAGAGTCTGGTCGTCAAGGAGATGCGAACACGTTCGCTAAGACTTATACCATGAATTCGTGGGTACCTATATATAATGTAGGAGGTGATTATACGGGATCCGTGGCACCTAATGCGGGCCGTGATATTTCCGCCGTGCATCAGGTAGCTATGAATGAGAATGATTGGACACGCATGTTTCATGGACAGACTGCGGTTTTTGCCGAGCTTTCCAATCCTTGGATCGAAGGTCTGAAGCTTCGTTCTCAGTTTAGCGCTCGCTTGAATGGTATGTGGAGTTTGGAGATGACCGAACGTCAAAATATGGCGAACAAAGAGGCTTCTGCCAACAATACATTGACTGAGACGGGCAACTGGCGTTTGAACTGGCAGTGGACAAATACGGCTACTTATACCAAGAAGATTCATGAAGATCATAATATTACCGTTGTTTTGGGTACGGAGGCTATCAAACAAGGTGTCGGCCGTTATATGCAAGGAACCCGTATCGATTACATCTTCGAGAGCGATCCGAATACTTGGACACTGGATAATGGTTCTTCTTCTAATATAGGTAACTCTAGCCGTTATCAAAGAAAAGTGACTATGTTCGGCCTTTTCGGACGTGCGGACTATTCTTATAAGGGTAAATATTTGGCGACATTCACGATTCGCCGCGACGCTTCTTCCAAGTTTGGCTCCAAGAACCGTTGGGGTAACTTCCCTTCCGCCTCCTTGGGATGGCGTATGTCTGACGAGAAATTTATGGAGCCTACCCGGAAATGGTTGGATGACTTTAAGCTGCGTGCCGGTTATGGTACGACCGGTAATTCGAATATTGGTTCTTACAACTATGCGTTCCAGTATGGTACGGGAAATTATTATATGTATCCTATCACGGGATCGGATTCAGAGACTTCTCCCGGTTATGTGCTCTCGAACTTGGGTGACTCGGACGCTAAATGGGAAACCACAAAAATGTTTAATATAGGTTTCGACCTTACGGCTTTGAGTAACCGATTGACCGCCGGATTTGACTTTTATGTAAAGAATACCTCAGACTTGCTTGTGCCTGCTAACTGGTCTGCGCTGGTTGGTAACGCATCAAAGCCTAGTATCAATATCGGTGATATGAAGAACAGAGGTGTTGATTTGTCCATTGGATGGAGGGACAAAGTTGGCGAGTTCGGTTATAACATCACGGCTAACATCTCAAGATACAAGAATGAGGTTACCCGGTTGGGATCTTCTGATTTGTTCAACGATACTCGTTTGAGCAAGGTGAATATTACTACGGTGGGCCAACCTGTCGGAATGTTCTACGGGTATCAGATTGAGGGTATTTATCAAAATGAGCAAGATGTTATTTCCTCGGGCGTTCTGCCTTATGGTGTGGCTACGGAAAACGATTTGGTCGCTTCCGCATGGGTAGGCCGATATAAGATGAAAGACGTGAACAACGATGGTAAGATCGACGCGATGACCGTACGATTATCGGTAATCCTCATCCTGATTTGACCGGAGGTTTCAATATCTCTTTGACTTGGAGAGATTTTGATCTAAGTACTTACATGTATTACTCGATTGGAAATGATTTGTACAAACACTACGAGTACTATACGATGTTTGGAAACTTGCAGTCTAATTATTCGAAAGATCGTTTGGCGAAATCTTGGGATCCGGTGAATAATCCGAACGGTATTTATCCTTTGTGGACAACGACCTCGACCGAGGGCCCCGAGGCTGGTAACGAATCGAACTCCAATTATGTGCAAGATGGTTCTTATCTTCGGATGCAGACGTTGACTTTGGGGTATTCATTGCCTAAGAAGTTGCTGAAGAAGATCGGTTTCGAGAAGATACGTGTATACGGCCAGATCAGTAACGTGTTTACGATAACCGGTTATGATGGATTGGATCCGGAGGTTCGTTCGCATACTTCGTTCGAGAACGAATATGTATCAAGCGATATGAATAAAGGTATCGATTATGGATCTTATGGTATGCCTCGTCAGTTCTTGATGGGTGTGAATGTGACATTCTAACGTATGTGCTTTATAAACGATTAATTTGAATTCATTATGAAAAAAGTTCTTATATATTTTGCGATGGCGGTGGTTCTCGCGTTAGGCAGCACATCTTGTTCCGATTTCTTGGAGATCGAACCAGTAGGTGCGGTTAATGAAACCAATTTAACGGATCAGGAAGGTATTAATTATCTTCTTACCGGCATGTATTCAGCGTTAAATATTCCGGCGGCTACGACTAACTCTTATTTTGGGGCAAGCTTGACAAACTATACGTATGGTGATGTGATGGGCGGTGACGCTAATAAGGGGTCAACGGCTGCGGACCAATCGGACTTCACGTTGTTGGAGACTTTTAGCTTTACGACCGATAATTCCTATATCAAGCGTAAATGGGTGGCAGTATACGATGCGGTGGCTCGTGCTAATAATGTCATGCATTTGGCCGGTTTGATTAAAGATGAGCTTTCCGCTATACCGGGACAGGAGAAAGATTTTTATACCGAGGCCATAGCCCAAGCTCGTTTCATGCGTGGTTTTTATTTGTTTGAGGGTATCAAGAATTTTGGGGCGGCTATTCCTTATGTATCTTTGGAGGATTATGAGTCGTCCGTGAACCCACTGATATCGAATGTGGATGAGAGCGGTAACTATATTTATATTTGGGAACAGGTGGCTGAAGATTTGCAGTATGCTTATGATAATCTTCCCGGCGCATGGCCGGAAGAGCCCGGTCGTGCCAACAAATGGGCGGCTGGAGCGTTTTTGGCGAAACTGAGAATATTCCAGTCTTCTCCCTATAATGGAACGAATGGAACCTCCAACAAATGGACGGAGGCTAAATCGATTTTAGAAACGGTTATCGCTAATGGTACGGATAGCAAGGGCACGAAATATACCTTGACCCCGAGTTATGAGACGCTTTACACGGCGGGCGAGAGCGACTGGACGGGCGAGTCTGTGTTTGACGTCCAGATGGCAATCTCCGGTACGCAGTATTATACCAATGCGATCAATGGTAACTCTCATATCTCATTGTCTGGCAAGATTGGTTCCGGCTGGGGATTCTACCAGCCTTCTTATGACTTGGTGAATGCGCATATGGTGGATGAGAATGGATTGCCTTATCTCGATAAGTCGTATCAAAGCAAAACCTCGGTTACGACAATTGATGGCGATAATGTACCTCATACGGATTTGACGGTTTATACGGATCCTCGGGTTGATGTATCTGCGGGTCGTTTCAATGTGCCCTATATGGATTGGGATATACCAGTTACTATCGATGGCTGGATTCGTGATTTGGCGAATGGCGGTCCGTTCTTGAATAAGAAGAACCTGCCGAAAAAGGCGGATAAGGGAGGCTTGAGCTTGACTACAACCGGTGGCTCAACTGCCAAGAACTTCCACTTGATGCGTGTAGCTGAGCTTTACCTGCTTTATGCTGAGGCTTGTATAGAAACGGGTGATATCAATACTGCCAGAGAATGTATCAACAAAGTTCGCGCACGTGCCGCACAAAGTTGTATCATGCCGACGCGAATAACAATATGGCTTTAACTTCTTCTCCATATGTATTGGAGGATAAGGTGAGCGGAAATACCATTGCTAATACGGCGGCTAATTATCGCATCGGCTTGTATCCTGCGAGTGGCTGGACAGTGGATAAGGCGATAAAAGCCTTGCGTTTCGAGCGTAGGATCGAGTTGGCGATGGAGGGGCATCATTGGTATGATCTTGTGCGCTGGAATGCGGCTTCTGAGGAGCTGGGTAATAAAGGTTCGGGCTTCTTGGCTTATGAAAAGAGATATTTGCTGAAGTACCAATCGGCTACGTATCCGGATAGATTAGTGACACTTCCGATCCCTAACGATGAAATTGTCACCATGGAAGGCGTATTAGTCCAGAATGAGAACTGGAAATAAATTGTAAGTTGATAATCATTGTGGGCCGGGCATGTGATATGTCCGGCCTTTTTGTATATTTGTACCGTGAATTCAACAACCCGGTGAGGTTCGGTGTTCTTAAGATAAACAATAAATGAGGATCATTATGAGATTGGTGTATATTTATCATAGCGGATTCGCTTTGGAAGCGGATGGCTTTTCGATCTTGATCGATTATTTCAAGGATAGCGATCCGGACCCGGCCAAGGGATACGTGCGTAGCGAACTCTTGAAGCGTGCGGGCACATTATATATATTAGCGTCGCATTTTCATCCGGATCATTTTCATCCGGAAGTATTGAAATGGAAAGAGCAGAAGCCGGATATCAAATATATCTTTTCCAAGGATATATTGAAGCGTCGGAGGGCCAAGGCTGATGATGCTATTTATTTGAAGAAGGGGGATGCCTATCAAGATGAACTTCTGACCATCAAGGCATTTGGTTCCACGGATGTGGGGATCTCTTTCCTGATAGAGACAGAAGGCAGACGGATCTTCCATGCCGGCGACTTGAATAATTGGCATTGGAAAGACGAGTCCACCCCGCAAGAGGTAGCCGAGGCTGAGGGTAATTACTTGAAGGAACTGGATATAATAGCGAAAGAAACCTCTGTGATGGATCTCGTCATGTTCCCGGTCGATCCTCGTTTGGGTACCGATTTCATGAGGGGCGCCCAGCAATTTATCGATCGTATAAAAACAAGCGTATTTGTCCCGATGCACTTTTGGGAACGTCCGGCGGAGGTTATGGCTTTCGGCCCTTACGCCGAATCGAAAGGATGTCGTTATATCGTATTGTCTGTTCCGGGAGAAGGGACGGATATATAATATATTATTAATGTATAGGTTATTTTAAACGCATAAATTTATTAGGTATGGAAGTTAAAGGTAGATTTGACCATTTCAATATTAATGTATTGGATTTGGATAAGAGTATCGCTTTTTATAATAAAGCGTTGGGATTGAAAGAGCACCATCGTAAGGTAGCGGAAGACGGTTCGTTTATCTTGGTTTATCTAACGGATGAGCAAACCGGTTTCTTGATGGAGCTGACTTGGCTGCGTGACCGGAAAGAACCTTATGAGCTAGGCGACAATGAGAGCCATCTTTGTTTCCGGGTAGCCGGCGATTATGAGGAAGTACGTAAATACCACAAGGAAATGGGAGCGGTTTGCTTCGAGAATACCAAGATGGGATTGTATTTTATTAATGATCCGGATGACTATTGGATCGAGATATTACCGTTGCGATAATTCTCCATTATTATATAACAATGTTGCTTAACATAAGTTTTCGAAAAAAGAAGATAAAATGACAGGAATCTGTAAAATTTTCTTCAAATCGTATTGCAACTTGTGTTAAACCTCTTATATTTGCTACCTAGAAAGAGGAAAATCATTATTAATCCTAAATATAAAATCATGGAGAAGCCTTATGTAGTAGGTATCGATATAGGTGGTACCAACACTGTTTTTGGTGTAGTTGACGCAAGAGGAACAATCTTGTATAGTGGATCAATTAAGACTGGTAAATATGCAGACGTTAATGACTATGTAGCGGAATTAGCTAAAGGTCTGAAGTCTGTTATTGATCAGGCTGGTGGTCCGGATAAGATTAAAGGTGTGGGTGTAGGTGCTCCGAACGGAAACTTTTTCAACGGATGTATCGAATTCGCTCCGAACTTGCCTTGGAAAGGTAAGATTCCTTTGGCTCAATTGATCAGCGAACAGATTGATGGTATTCCTGTTGCTTTAACAAACGACGCCAATGCTGCCGCTATCGGTGAGATGACTTATGGAGCCGCTCGCGGTATGAAAGATTTTATCGTGATCACTTTGGGTACCGGCGTGGGTAGCGGTATCGTAGTAGGTGGTAACTTGGTATACGGACATGACGGTTTTGCCGGTGAGTTGGGCCATGTTATCATGCGTCGTAACAACGGTCGTCAGTGTGGTTGCGGTCGCCAAGGATGTCTGGAGGCTTATGCTTCAGCTACCGGTGTGGCTCGTACGGCTCGTGAATATCTGGAAATCCGTAAGGACGAGAGTGTTCTTCGCGACTTGGATCCGGATGAAATCACTTCAAAAGACGTATACGACGCAGCTATGAAGAATGATAAGATCGCTCTTGAGATTTTCGAGGCTACCGGCTCTATGTTGGGAGAGGCTTTCGCTGATTTCGTAGCATTCTCTAGCCCGGAGGCTATCATTTTGTTTGGCGGTCTTACGAAAGCTGGCGATTTGATCATGAACCCGATTAAACGTTCAATGGAGAAAAATATGTTGAAGGTTTACGCAGGTAAGACTAAATTATTATTCTCTCAATTGAAAGAGAGCGACGCTGCCGTATTAGGAGCAAGTGCTTTGGGTTGGGAAGTAAGAGACCAAAGCGCTGGTTTGGAAGTCTAAATCCGGTTTTACGTATAACGAAAAGACATTTGCGAAATAAGGCAAGCCGCATCTATATTTAGGTGCGGCTTGTTGTTTTTAATTGAATTATAAATCATAAAGTATGAGACATCCGTTGTATCAATTTCAGTTTTGCCCGGTTTGCGGGGCAAAAGCTTTCGTGGAACATAACGAGAAAGCGAAAAAATGTATGGCGTGCGGTTTTGTTTATTATTTCAACCCGTCATCGGCTGTCGCTTGTTTCATAAAGAACGCTAAGGGGAGTTATTGCTGGTTCGCCGAGGAAAAGAGCCGGCTAAAGGTACATTGGATTTGCCCGGTGGCTTCGTCGATATGTTTGAGTCGGGGGAGGAGGCCGCTCGCCGGGAAGTAAGGGAGGAGACGGGGTTGCATATCCAGAATTGCCGTTATTTGTTTTCCTTGCCTAATTTATATATGTATTCCGGCTTTGAGGTGCATACGCTGGATATGTTTTATGAGTGCTTGGTAGATGATTTCAATAACGTGCATGCGGAAGATGATGCCGCCGAGATCGTGATCCTTCGCCCGGAGGATGTGAATCCGGAAGACTTCGGTTTAGACTCTATCCGAAAGGCGGTACCAGCCTATCTTAGAAAATAACAATTAGGAAAATTGTACGAAAATGAAAGATGATATATCTTATCGTTGCAACATGATACATCTTGTCGTTGTAAGATAATACATCTTCTCCCTATAAGGTGTATCATCTTCCATAGAGATAATTTTAGAACGTGTTGTCCTAAATATTAATAGAACTTGCCTTCTGTTTGGCGCATATTACTTATATTTGCGAATTAGAACGAATAGGCACTGAAGTAAGTGCTTGTATTAAAAAGCAAATGAGTGATGAAAAGAATACTTATTCCGCTGTGTCTGGTAGTAGGCAGCCACATGGCAAGCGGGCAGAGATCGTATCAATTTGATGCGCCGAACCGTTTGTTTGTCGAAGGCAAGGAGTTGTTTAGTTTGAAGAATTATTCAGGTTGCATCGATAAGCTGGAGGCGTATAAACAGCATTCCACGGATGCTGACTTGATTCAAGAAGCCGATTATATGTTGGTCTACTCCGCTTATGAGCAAGGCCGTCCCAATGCCGTTGAGTTATTGAAAGATTATCTGGATGTGTACCCGGCTTCCCGTCATGCGGACGAGGTGAACTTCTTGATCGGTTCCGCCCATTTCGGACAGGGAGAATATCAGAAAGCTATCTTTTGGTTTAACGAATCGAACATTGATATGCTAAGTCCGGAACAACAGGAGGCTTATTGTTTCCGTCTGGCTTATTCCTTGTTGCAAATCGGGGATATGGAGAAGGCCCGTGGTTATTTCGCACGGATCGAGCAGATTGGAACGAAGTACCGGGAAGCGTCTACCTATTATGTCGCTTATATCGATTACGCAACCGGTAAATACAACAATGCCTTGGTGGAATTTACCCGCTTGAAGGACTTGCCTGATTATAAAGAGCGATCCTTGTACTATATCACGCAAATTTATTTTATCCAGAATAAATACGAGAAAGTGATCAGCGAAGGTAAGGAATTGCTAGCCTCTTATCCGGATAGCGAGAACAATAGCGAGGTTTACCGTATCATGGGTAACGCCTACTATCATCTGGGAAATGAGGATCAGGCGATTAATATGCTGAGTAAATATGTATCCTCGACGGATAGCCCGTTGAGGGGCGATTTATATATCTTGGGCGTATGTTATTACAATAAGGGTAATTACAGTAGCGCCGTGAACGCTTTGGGGCGGACCGTACGTGAGAACGATGCCCTTTCGCAGAACGCTTATCTGTATCTGGGGCAAAGTTATCTGAAATTAAAAGATAAGAATAACGCCCGTATGGCCTTCGAGGCTGCCGCGACTTCTTCTTTCGATAAGCAAGTGAAAGAGGCGGCTATGTATAATTACGCTTTATTGATCCACGAGACCGCTTTCACGGGCTTTGGCGAGTCGGTGACAATCTTCGAGGATTTCTTGAATGATTTTCCGAATTCCAAATATGCCGATAAGGTAAACGATTATCTGGTGGAGGTTTATTTGACTACCAAGAACTATCAAGCGGCTCTGAACTCTATCGATAAGATCAAGCATCCGAGCACGAAGATCTTGGAGGCGAAGCAAGATATCTTATTCCAGTTGGGAACGCAGGCGTTCACGAATATGGAATTGGATAAGGCGGTCGATCTTTTCAGCCGTGCGATCTCGCTGGGCGCTTATAATCTGGAATCTCGTAACGACGCTTATTTCTGGCGTGGGGAATCTTATTATCGCCAAGGTGAGTATAACAAGGCGATTTCCGATTATCGTACCTATTTGAATAATACCCGCCAACGTAATACGGATATGTATGCCTTGGCACATTATAACTTAGGTTACAGCTACTTCAAATTGAAAGAGTATGGCGAGGCGTTGAACCGCTTCCGTCAATACGTGAATTTGGAAAGCAATCAGCAGACTCCGGCTTATGCGGACGCTTATAATCGTATCGGCGATTGTTTATTCCACAACCGTCAGTTCGCTATGGCGGAAGAGAATTATACCCGTGCGGCGCAATTGCAACCGTCCGCCGGAGATTATTCGGTGTATCAGAAGGGCTTCTTGCTGGGATTGCAGAAAGATTATAAGGGAAAGATCAGCGTGATGGATCGCTTGATCCGTGAGTTCCCGGAATCACAATATGTGGATGATGCCTTGTTCGAGAAAGGACGTTCTTACGTGTTATTGGATAACAATCAAGCGGCTGCGGCAAGCTTTGAGCAATTGATGCGTGATTTCCCGCAAAGCAGTCTGGCTCGTAAGGCCGGCGTACAGCTTGGTTTGATTTACTTCAACGACAATCAGCCGGAGAAAGCGGCCGACGCTTATAAGAGCGTGATTAGCAATTATCCGGGTAGCGAGGAGGCGAAAGTGGCCTTGCAAGATTTGAAGTCCGTATATATCGAGCTGAACGATATCAATTCGTTTGCCGCCTATGCGAATTCGTTAGGTGGAAATGTTCGTTTCGAGGTGAGTGAGCAAGACTCCTTGACCTATCTGGCGGCCGAGAAGTTATTTATGCGAGGCGATAATGAGGGCGCTCGTCGTAGCTTGACGAATTATTTGCAAACCTTCCCGCAGGGAGCGTTTAGCTCGAACGCTAATTTCTATTTGGCAAGTATCGCTTTTGCCAAGAAAGATCTGGAGGAGGCGAAACGTCTGTTCTCATTGGTATTGGAGAGCGGTGATACGAAATTCAGGGAAGAGTCTTGGGCTCGTAAAGCTGAGATCGAGTATCTGGATAAGGATTACGCCGCCGCTATGGAAAGTTTCAAGCATCTACAGGCGGTAGCGGAGAATCCGGAGAATAAGGAGGCCGCTAAATTGGGCTTGATGCGTTGCGCCGAGTTGATCGGTCAGCCGCAAGAGGCTTTGCTTGCCGCCAACGATTTGCTGAAGGAACCGAAGCTATCTCCGGAGATCATGTCCGAGGCCCGTTATGTCCGTGCGAAGGCTTATATCAGCTTGAAGCAGGAGAACAAGGCGTTGGCCGACTTGAAGGAGATCAGCAAGGATACCCGTACGATACACGGGGCGGAGGCTAAATATCTATTGGCTCAATTGTATTATGATAATAAGGATGATAAGAATGCCGAGACTGTCTTGATGAACTTCATCGAGAACGGTACGCCTCACCAATATTGGTTGGCACGGGGCTTTATCTTGTTGGCTGATATTTATATCCGCCAAGGTGATGATTTCCAAGCTCGTCAATATCTGACCAGTTTGCAAAACAACTACAAGGGCGATGATGAGATCGCCGCGATGATCGAAGACAGATTGGGTAAACTAAAGAAATAAAAAGAAAGCGATGAAGACTATATATAATGTAAAGGCGTTGTGTGTGGTAGCTTTGCTGGGTTCGGCTGCTGCTGCGAGTGCGCAAGAGGATGTTACGAAAGAAAAGAACCTGAACCGAGAGATGACGCTTGAACGGGAGTATGATCCTTCCGTGCAGGACGCTAGCAAGGTAAATACGCTTCCCGTGGTGAAAGAGCCGGAGGTTCGTAAGATCCCGATCGATTACTCGAATTATACGATCGCCGCCGATCCGCAGAAAGAGATTAGTTTGTTGCCTTCCGGAAATATCATGACGCAGATGGATTACAACAAGCGTCGGGGATATTTTAACTTTGGTATGGGTACGCGCATGAATATCAACGGAGACTTGGGCTATCATATCCTGAGTACCGAGAAGGATCAGCTGAATCTATGGTATTCGCATCGCTCCACGAACGGAAAGCCAAAGGATTATGATGTCAAGGCGAAAATCAATGACAACTTGGGAGGCATCAACTACAAGCACGCTTTCGAGAAGACGATATTCAGTATCGGAGCGAAGTACGGCTACTCCGCATTCAATTATTATGGGGCGGCATTGTCTGATCCTACATCCAGTTATGCCCCTTCGGAGGATTTGTTACAGAGAGATCGCGAAACCAACCAAGTGAACCAGACGATCGCTGCTACGATAGGTTTCGAGTCGAAGGAGGAGGCTGAGGTTGGCTATTTGTTGGACTTAGGTTATACTAATTTCTCGCATAAATATGGATTAAGTAGGGTGATGGACGGCCCTACGGAGCATACTCTAGAGGCAAAGTTTGATCTGAACGCTGGTTTCAATGGGAATATGCGAGTAGGCTTGGGCGGTTTGGTCGAATATTTCAATTACAGTTTGCCGGAGGTAGGAGGTTATGAATATGAGTTCAAGAACCATGTCGAGGCGATGTTGTCGCCTTATTATAAGGTAGAGGGTGATAATTGGAATTTAAAGCTGGGTGCGAACGTGATGCTGGCTACGGGCGACGAGACAAAATTCATGGCCTCTCCGAATGTAGCCGCCGATGTGGAGGTGGCCGACAAGACGGAGCTATACGTGAACGCTGGCGGCAAGATGTACTCCAACAGCATGTACGAGATGTCGCGTGTGAACCGCTACCTCTACCCGATGGCAGAACTATTGCCCTCGCGCAATTGGCTGGACGCTGTCTTGGGTATCCGGAGCGGCGTGGCACCGGGCTTTTGGTTTGATGTGTTCGCCGGATATAAGATAACGAGCGATGATGTGCTGTTTACTCAGTCTGATGTTTGGTCAGCGAATTATTTCGGCAGTTTCAGTGTTGCGGAGCCGGGTATCGACACGAAGCAACTTTTCGTGGGAGCCAACTTGAAGTATAGTTATCAACAATGGTTCGATATTGCTTTGAAAGGTGTATATAATAATTGGAAAGCGGAAACGGATGAAGGCGAGTTGCCTCATGCGTGGGGGAAGCCGGAAATGGAACTGAATGCGAACCTGACCGTCCGCCCGATTGAGAAATTATCTATCGCTTTGGATTATTATTTGGCTACCGGACGTTATGCGAATGTACGGACTTGGGGTGTCAATGGGAACACTGGTATGACGTACGATAAAATGAATGAGTTTAAGATGGATAACATCAACGAGCTAAACCTAACAGGTACCTATACCTTCAACGATACCTTTGGTGTTTATGCCAAGTTGACCAATATTCTTTGCCAGAAGTACGAACTGTATTACGGTTATCCGATGCAGAGTTTTAATGCGATGTTGGGCGTGAATATCAATTTCTGATATCCGGAGGACAGGAAGGATGGGCGACATAAATATCAAACAACTGGAAAGCCTTCGCTGGAGGATGCGGGTGATCGAGACGCTGACCGTGATCGGGACGGCGTGGATCGCCTTGGCGGTTTACCAGAAGAAGGAAGAACTGGTTTATTATTTGGTGGGAGCCGTAGTCCTTCTATTCCTGTTAAAGTATTATACGCAATTCCGTCTGCGAAAAAGACAGTTCGTCTCTAATCTCGTTGAACAGCGGACGATGGAATTGCGTTTCCAGCGGGATGCGATGCAAGCGGAGTCGGAGAAACTATCCCGTGCCCTTTCTGCCTTGGCGGACGCTCAAGACGAGTTGGTTCGTAAGGAACGTCTGGCATCGATCGGCCAATTAACGAAAGGTCTGGTAGACCGTATCTTGAATCCCTTGAATTATATCAATAACTTCGCTCATTTGTCTGCTGTATTAGCGAAAGATATCAAGCAGAATATCGATGAGGACGAAGAGACCGGTAAACACGATAATTATAATGATACGCAAGAACTGCTGGTTCTTTTGACTGGCAATCTGGATAAGATAGCCAAGCATGGTGATAACACGGTGCGGATCGTAAAAGCGATGGAAGAATTGCTGAAAGATCATTCGGCGAATCGAACCTGCGTGGATATTAATGATTTATGTAAGGTCAATCTGGATATCTTGCGAAAGAATTATGCGAAGGAGATCGAGAAGAATCAAGTAGATCTATCATTCTCCGGGCTTTCCGTACCGTTGACAATCGAGGTGAATATCGATCAGATGGGAAAAGCCTTGTTGCAGATATTGGATAATAGTATATATGCGGTCTTGAAAAAGCTCGGGGAACCGGGATATCAGCCTTCTGTCTCGTTGGTATTGCGTATTCAAGCGGATAAGTTGCAAGTGGTTATCCGTGATAATGGCGTCGGTATAGAAGAAACGATAAAGACGAAAGTCTTTTCTCCGTTCTTTACCACCAAACCGACCGCGGAAGCGGCAGGAACAGGTCTTTACTTGAGTCGGGAGGTCGTGTTGAACCATAAGGGTACGATCGCTATCGAGTCGGAGAAAGATAAATATACGGAAGTTACGATTACGTTGCCTATTTATAGTTAGGAAAGGAGGTTCATCATGATACAGGATTTACATACCGAGATCGATCGGTTAAAAAGGCGGATTAAACTTTGCGAGCGGGTTACGCTGGGTAGCTTGGTCGGTATTTGTGTATCTGTGAAGTTCGGTCATCAAGAATGGATCGGATTGCTTTTCTTGATTCTGTTTTGCCAGATCTCTAAGTTGGTTTTCAAGCGGAAACTCAAACAAAAAGAGTATTTGGTAAAAGAGGTAGAGGAGCGTACGCAGGAGATCCGTTCGGAGAAAGACGCGATCCAAGAGGAATCCGAGAAATTGGCGGCCGCTTTGAAAGCCTTGGGTGAGGCGCAGGACGAGCTGGTCCGTAAGGAACGGATGGCTACCGTAGGACAATTGACTCAAGGTTTGGTGGACCGCATTGAACCCTCTGAATTATATCAATAACTTTGCGAATTTGACATCGGGGCTGGCCAAGGATCTCCGGGAAAATCTGGATAGTCAGAAAGAGCATCTGAAACCGGATGTGTATGACGACTCGGTTGATTTGTTGAATATGATGACCAGTAATTTGGAGAAGATCTCCGAGCATGGTTTCAATACGGTCCGTATCGTTAAGGCGATGGAGGAATTGCTGAAAGACCGAAGAGGTAATCTTACGCTTACCAACATAAACGGATTATCCCGGATCGCCTTGGATAAATTGAAGAAAACGTATGAGCAGGATATTCAAGAGAAGAATATCCGGATTGTTTTCGATAATTTGACGCTGTCTTTGATGATGGAGGTAAACGTAGAGCAGTTCAGTAAGGTTCTGGCCGGGATATTGAAAAATTCCATGTATGCCCTGTTGAAGAAATCGGAGACCGTGACTTTTAGTCCGGAGATATTCCTTGGATTGAAGGTCAATAAGGATATGCTGGAAATAACGATCCGGGATAACGGGTCCGGTATCGACGAGAATATAAAAGATAAGATATTCGCTCCTTTCTTCACGACAAAGACAACGGGGAAGCGGCCGGCGTAGGGCTTTACCTATGCCGTGAGATCGTGCAAAACCATCGGGGAACCATCGAGGTGGAGAGTAAGAAAGGAGAATATACCCAGTTTCTAATTACGATCCCTGTATATCAACCGAAAACAATTACACCGCCTAAAGAGGAGGAATAGATATGGAAGACCAGAGTAAGGAAATAGAACGGCTACGTTTGCAAGTGAAGAACTTAGAGAAATTATCTTCTTTAGGTATGTTGAGTGCCGGGATCGCGCATGAGATCCAGAATCCGCTCAACTTTGTCATCAATTTCAGTAAGCTGTCCTCTAAGTTAGTGGATGACTTGGAAGATATTTTAGAAGAAGAGAAAGATGTCTTGCCTCCGGAATCTTGGGAGAAGCTGACCGCCTTGCATGAGGAGTTTAGCGAGATCGTTAATGATTTGCATGGTAACTTGAAGAAGATCGAGGAACATGGAAACCGGGCGACAAGTATCATCCGGGGTATCTTGCTTTATTCCAGAGGGAAGGATGACGAGTACATCCCTACGGATATCAAGAATCTGGTGAAGGAATATGTTTGGTTGGCTTATCATTCGATGCGAGCGAACTATAAAGGTTTCAATATTGCGATCCGGGAGCATTACGAGGAGGGGCTTCCGATGCTGAAAGTGATCCCGCAGGATTTGAGCCGTGCGGTATTGAATGTCATGAATAACGCTTGCTATGCGGTCTATAGTAAATCCAAGCTCTCGCCGATCGGGTATGAGCCGGTTATATCCGTGGATCTACGGAAGGAGGGAGATTCTTTAAGATTAAGTATCGAGGATAATGGTATCGGTATGCCGGAGGATATCCGGGAGCAGATATTCTCCGCGTTTTTCACCACGAAACCGGTGGGAGAGGGAACTGGCTTGGGGCTATCTATCACTCGATCCATTATAGAGGAGAAGCATGACGGGAAGATAGAGGTGGAATCGAAAGAAGGTGAGTTTACCCGTTTCATATTCCTTATTCCATTAACGAAATAAACAGAAGAATTATGGCGATCAAGATATTAAGCGTAGACGACGAACAGGATCTGGAAGCGTTGCTAACCCAATATTTCCGTCGGAAGATCCGTAAGGGAGAGTATGAGTTCTCCTTTGCCCATAATGGCTTGGAGGCGTTGAGGATGATGTTGGACCATCCGGACTTTGATATCATATTGAGCGATATCAATATGCCGGAGATGGATGGCTTGACATTGCTGACGAAGATTAACGAGATGCGTAACCCGGCCTTGAAATGTATCATCGTATCGGCTTACGGGGATATGGAGAATATTCGTACCGCCATGAACCATGGTGCTTTCGACTTCGCTACCAAGCCGATCGATATGGAGGATCTGGAACGTACGATCGAGAAGGCGGTCGAGCAGATTTCTTTTATCAAGGAGGCCCAAAAGGAACATCATCAGCTAGAGGAGATACAATACGACTTGAACGTGGCACGTGAGATACAGCAATCGATCTTGCCGAAGCAGTTCCCTCCGTTCCCGCAATATAAGCAATTCGATCTCTATGCGACCATGAGCGCAGCGAAAGCCGTGGGGGGTGATTTCTATGATTTCTTCTTGGTGGACGATAATCATCTGGGTTTTACGATCGCTGACGTGTCGGATAAGGGGATTCCCGCCGCTATTTTCATGGCGATCAGCCGTACGGTGATCCGTGCTACGGCGCTTAGGCAGCTTTCCCCGGCGGTCTGCATGAAGGAATCGAATGATCTATTGTGCCGTGAGAGTGTCAATGGGATGTTTGTTACTACTTTTTATGCGATCTTGAATATCCATACGGGCGACGTGGTTTATTGCAATGGGGGGCATAATCGTCCGGTTTGGATTCGTAAGAACGATAAGGTATCTCTTTTGCCGATGACTGGTGGGATGGCCTTGGGAGTCGTGCCGGGATTAGCTTATAAAGAACAATCCTTGAAACTGGAAGCGGGAGACAGCTTGTTCCTCTATACGGATGGAATCAGTGAGGCGATGAACCTGCGGAATGAGCAATATGGAGATATCCGTTTGGTAGAGGCTTGTAGCTCCGTAAAGAACCAATCCCCCAAATCCATGATCGAAGGTATATCCGAATCCGTCCAATCTTTCGTGAACGGCGCTACGCAGAGCGATGATATTACGATGTTGGCGCTGACTTATAAAGGATAATCATCTGGATAAAGGTAATTTCTTAAAGTTTACTTATATGAAAAAAGCATTTTCTGTATTTTTATCATTTTGCCTGTGTACTATTACCATGCTAGGCTTTACCGCTTGCGGTGATGATGAGCATGAGGATAAGCATGAGCATGGGCGAAGGACGGATCTAGTTGATGAGTTTGGTCGTATTCGTTGGGACGATCGGGTGAATCTATGGGCCATAGTTTGTTCCAAACCAATCGATTTCGTGGGTAATTACTATGTGGAGGATATGCCGATGGCTTATCAGCAGGAAGGGCTGAATGTTCGTTTCAGTGGAGTGGGCTATTCCTTGGAAGAGGGAAAGATTCCACCTACTATGTTGACAGAGGAATTCTTCTGTCTGCATGACTATACGATTACTCTCATGGAAGATTGAAATCTAAAGAAACATAAATTCATTGTATAACTTGTAGAGACGGGGCACGCCCCGTCTCTACAAATTACGATGGGCAATGTTAGGTGCTAAGAATGCCCATTATAAGCACTTTATAATGCCCATTGTAAGCCTTTAACGATGCCTATTATGACGAGCTTACGTTATAGGTTGTAAATGAGCATTATACAAATAAACGCTATATCAATAACAACTAACTTCATAAATGCATAAAGTCGAGTTACTTGTACTTCTAGAATTTATTTGGGTGCGGGTGCTCTGTCTTCTTAATGGTTGTACATATCCTTATTATAAAAGTCCAGCACCTTGATCGCCATATCGTAGGCCGCTTGTGCCGGGCTTTCCGGATTGATCTCTATCGCTTGTAGGTAGCTGTTGAGGGCTAGGCGTACGTTGCCTAGTTTATAATGAGCTTTTCCGAGGAGAAACCAAGCCTCGTCGGATCTCGGTTGCTCCGTGAGGTAAGCGTCCAAGAGCCGGATCGCTTCTTCTAGTTTATTCTCTGAAATAAGTCGCTTTATCTCTTCCATATTTTTGAATAGCTTTTTGATTTTGTCCCGCAAAGGTAAATAGAAACGCATGACTATATATATAATGTATAGGAAAAAACGCTTTTTTAGTGATCGATATACTGCGTACGTTAATTATTTGTGTAAGTTTGCACCCGATTTCTAACCAGCAAAAAATAGATATGCAAAAGAATTTGGTAATAGTGGAGTCACCCGCCAAGGCAAAAACCATCGAGAAGTTCCTCGGAAAGGACTATAAGGTTATGTCTAGCTATGGTCATATCCGCGACTTGAAAACGAAAGATTTCAGTATAGACCTCGAACACAATTATGCCCCGGAATACGTGATTCCCTCAGATAAGAAGAAACTCGTGACCGAATTGAAGAACGAAGCGAAGAAAGCCGAGCAGGTTTGGTTGGCTTCCGATGAGGACCGGGAGGGAGAGGCCATCTCTTGGCATTTATATGAGGTATTAGGATTGAAACCTGAGAATACGAAACGTATCGTTTTTCATGAAATTACCAAGAACGCTATATTACATGCGATTGAGACGCCGAGAGATATCAATATCGATTTGGTGAATGCGCAGCAAGCCCGTCGTATCTTAGACCGTATCGTGGGTTTCGAGCTATCCCCATTCTTTGGCGTAAGGTGAAGCCGGCTTTATCTGCGGGGCGCGTGCAATCGGTTGCCGTACGTCTGATCGTAGAGCGGGAGCGAGAGATCAACGAGTTTGTCTCGGAGGCCGCCTACCGTGTGATCGCTAGCTTTATCTTGCCGGATGGTACGACAATCCTCAAGGCGGAGCTGAACCGTCGTTTGAAAGATAAGGAAGAGGTGGAGGCATTCCTTGAATCTTGCAAGGACGCTTCTTTCACGATCGATGATATCTCGAAAAAGCCGGTGCGTAAAACACCAGCCCCTCCTTTTACGACATCTACCTTGCAGCAGGAGGCCGCCCGTAAGTTGGGTTATTCGGTCTCGCAGACCATGATGATCGCCCAACGCCTGTATGAGTCCGGATTGATCACGTATATGCGTACTGACTCCGTGAACTTAAGTGATTTGGCTTTGGGGACGGCAAAAGAGGCTATCTTGGATACCTACGGTGAGAAATATTATAAATTCCGTCAATATCATACCAAGAGCAAGGGAGCGCAAGAAGCGCACGAGGCGATTCGTCCGACCTATATCAGCAATGATGAGATAAGCGGGACCGCTCAGGAAAAGAGATTATACGAATTGATCCGCAAACGTACGATCGCTTGCCAGATGGCGGACGCCGAGTTGGAGCGTACGACGATCTCCGTAGGCATCGGCGGCAAGAAAGAGAAGTTCGTGGCTACCGGTGAGGTCATTACTTTTGACGGTTTCCTTCAGGTGTACCGCGAGAGTTTTGATGACGAGAATGAGAAGGAACAGGAAAACGGCCTTCTTCCTCCGGTTACCTTGAACGAGGTATTGAGTATGAAGGATATCGTCGCTACCGAACGTTTCACGCAACGTCCTCCCCGCTATACGGAAGCAAGTTTGGTTCGCCGTTTGGAGGAATTGGGAATCGGTCGTCCTTCTACCTATGCTCCTACGATCCAGACGATCCAGAATCGAGAGTATGTCGTGAAAGGGGATAAGGAAGGAACGGAGCGTACTTATAATATCATAACCTTGGCTCAGCATACGATCAAGGAAGTCCAAAAGACGGAGATCGTAGGAGCGGACCGGAATAAGTTGATGCCAACCGATATCGGTACGGTCGTGAATGATTTCTTGATGGAGTATTTCCCGGGCGTTATGGATTATAACTTCACGGCGAGCGTGGAGAAGGAATTCGATGCCGTAGCGGAAGGCGAGATGGTATGGACGGACGCGATCGATAAATTCTATAAACTATTCCATCCGATCGTGGAAGAGGCAGCCTCTGTCCGTACGGAGCATAAAGTGGGTGAGCGTGAATTGGGTATCGATCCGAAGAGCGGCAAACCTGTTTTCGTGAAGATCGGTCGTTATGGCCCAGTCGTACAGATCGGGCAGGCGCACCCAGAGGATAAAGAGGCTCCTAAACCTCAGTTCGCAACCTTGATGAAGGGGCAGTCTATCGAGACGATTACTTTGGAAGAAGCCTTGAAATTGTTTGATCTAGCCCGTACGATCGGTGAATATGAAGGTAAGGTCATGGTTGCCGCTGTCGGACGTTTTGGCCCATTTATCCGTCATGACGGAAAGTTCGTATCCATACCGAAGGGCTTGAATCCTTTGTCGATAACAGCCGAGGAAGCTATCGAGTTGATCGAGGCAAAAAAACCAAAAAAGATGAGCAACGATTTATCAAGAAGTTCGATGAGGATCCGGAAATGGAAATCTTGAATGGTCGCTTCGGCCCTTATATCTCTTATAAGAAAAAGAATTACAGAATTCCTAAGACGATAGAGAAACCGGAGAACTTGACCTTGGAGGAATGCCAGAAGATAATCGCCGAGGCGGGAGAAAAACCTGCCGCGACGAAGAAACGTACGACACGGAAAAAGGCTTGATTATAGCTCTAAAAATTCATAGTTATGATTTACTAAACTCATAACTATGAATTTTTCAAAACATAACTATGATTTTTTTAGACATCGATGCCCGTAAATTCTTTTAACGCATATCCGATCAAGAAGCTTAATGCGGCCACGCTAAAACTAAGTACTGCCATCTCGGTAAAACGCTTCCGGAAACTCTCGCTTCTCGCTATGGAATAATAATAGTTGAAAAGGGCGATGATACTTAACGCTATGATGAGCATAAGCCCTAAAGCCATTAATACGTTTGATATAAAGATAAATGGAGCGACCAAGGCGACTACCGTAAAGATATAAGCTATTCCCGTATAGATCGATGCCTTGACGGGATGTTTCCCGTTTTCATTTCCATTCTCGGACTTGGTAGATAGATATTCGGAGGAAGCCATGGATAATGCGGCGGCTATTCCAGTGATGCTTCCGGTCAACGCTATTAATCTAGAGTCGCTCAAGGCAAGGGTAAAGCCTGCTAAAGCACCTGTAAATTCTACCAAAGCGTCATTTAGCCCCAGTACGACAGAACCCATATATTCCAACCGCTCCTCATTGATCAAGGCGATCAACCTCTGCTCATGCTCATCTTCGTCACGTGCGATTTGTTGCAAATCCGGATACTCATCATAAGAGGCGTAATCATTCTTGGCGCTTTCCTCGCTACCTTCCATTAGCTTAATGGCGAAAGTAATCCCCAAGATACGTGCCAACCAGTAGTATTTAGTGACACGTAATTTATTCGGGGAGATCTCTTGCCCCGTATACTTTTTCAGGATCGTATAATGTCCTTTCTCGTCATTCGCTATCTGTAGTAATACTTCCTTGTTGCTTGGATCTTTCTCGATAGCGGCGAGTTGCGCATAGAGAAGGCTCTCCGTGATTTCATTTTGTTGAAATCGAAGGAGAGCCTTTCTTGTTTTCTCGTTTATGTTCATCTTCTATCGTTACATTCTTTCCGGAACCTCGATGCCTAATAAATCCATACCGGATTTCACGATCTTAGCTACATTGGCGGATAAGACTAAACGGAAGTTCTTCAATTCCGGATTCTCTTCGCGAAGGATGGAGAAATCGTGATAGAATTGATTGTATTCCTTTACCAGATCATAAATATAGTTGGCGACACAGGCCGGGCTGTATAGCTTACCTGCCTCTTTCACGATCTCCGCATAATCGGCGATCATTTGGATCAGGTTCTCTTCTTTCTCGGAAATGGCGAAAGTAAGCGGTAATTGCTCCGGTAATACGATGCCCTGTTCCGCCGCTTTGCGCAATACGGAACGGATACGGGCATACGTATACTGGATGAAAGGTCCTGTATTACCATTGAAATCAATGGATTCCTTCGGATTGAACGTCATATTCTTGCGAGGGTCTACCTTTAATATGAAATATTTCAAGGAGCCAAGACCTACGATTCGGGCGATATTCTCAGCCTCTTCCGGAGTCATCTCGTCCAATTTCCCTAATTCTTGGGAAATCTCACGTGCGGTACTGATCATCTCGGCCATCAAATCATCGGCATCTACGACCGTACCCTCACGGCTCTTCATCTTACCTTCCGGTAGCTCTACCATTCCGTAGGAGAAGTGAACCAACCCTTTGCCGAACTCGAAGCCTAACTTATCCAATAAGATCGATAATACTTGGAAGTGATAATTCTGCTCGTTCCCTACCACATAGATCATCTTATTGATCGGGTAATCATCGAAGCGCAGCTTGGCGGTACCGATATCCTGCGTCATATAGACGGAAGTTCCATCCGCACGAAGCAATAATTTCTCATCCAGCCCGTCTTTCGTCAAATCAGCCCATACGGAGCCGTCTTCACGGCGATAGAAAATCCCTTTCTCTAGGCCTTCCATCACCTTACCTTTTCCTTCCAGATACGTTTGAGACTCGTAATAAATCTTATCGAAATCTACGCCCATCATCTTATAAGTCTCGTTGAACCCGGCGTATACCCAATTATTCATCATTTCCCAAAGCGCACGCACCTCTTTGTCTCCGGCTTCCCATTTACGAAGCATCTCACGGGCTTCCGCCATCAAGGTGGATTGAGCCTCGGCTTCTTCCTTGGTAAGGCCTTTCGCTTCTAACGCATGGGTCTCCTCTTTTAATTTGTTGCTGAATAATACGTAAAAGTCACCGATCAGATGGTCACCCTTCTTTCCGGTAGACTCTGGGGTAGCTCCATTTCCCCATTTCTGCCAGGCGAGCATCGATTTGCAGATATGAATACCACGGTCGTTTACAATATTCGTCTTTACGATCTGGTTACCGTTCGCTTTCATGATCTTCGATAAGCTGTATCCTAATAAGTTATTGCGGACATGGCCCAAGTGAAGCGGTTTATTTGTATTGGGAGAGGAATATTCGATCATAACCAAAGGTGACTGCTCGGTAACCGGAATGATACCGTAAGCGGGCTGCTCATTGATCGAGTTCAGTAAATCGATCCAGCAAGAGCAAGCGACCGTCAGGTTAAGGAATCCTTTGATTACATTGAATTCAGCTACCGCTGGCTCGTTTCTCAACAAGTACTCACCGATTTCCTGAGCGGTCTGCTCCGGAGATTTCTTCGACATGCGAAGGAATGGGAATACGACTAGGGTCAAGTGCCCCTTGAATTCTTTTTTCGTTTTTTGTAACTGCACTTGGCTAGCGGTGACATCCGCTCCGTACAGCTCTTTGATGCCGGCTATGATAGCCCCGGTAATCTGTTGTTCGATAACCATATTCGTCTAACTATAATTCGGATTTTATTTGCACGCGAAGGTACACAAAAAAAAGGATACAATTTGCATCGTATCCTTCTTCTATAGAGAATAATGGTGTTTCTTATTTGATTAGCTCGTTCAATTCAGCACCAGCCTTGAACTTCACGGCCTTGCGAGCTGCGATTTCAATGGTTTCTTTAGTTTTCGGGTTAACACCTTTACGAGCGGCCTTCTCTGACACAGAGAATGAACCGAAGCCAAGTAGAGCGACTTTACCGCCTTCTTTTAATTCGTTAGAAACTGTGTCAACAAAAGCTTCTACTGCCTTTTTAGCATCCACTTTGCTGAGACCTGATTTTTCAGCGACTGCACTAATAAATTCTGATTTGTTCATGATGGTTTGACTGTTAATATATTAAACAAAACTATGATAACCGATAGACGGCTCCAAATGTAGTTTTATTTTGAAATATCACAAAAGAAAAACCTACTTTTTTACCGATTTACATATGTTTTAGTATTATTATGGGCAAAAACGGCTAAAATATATTTACCTTTGCCGCTAAATTAACGTAGTATATGATGAATCAGACAAATTCGGGATTCTTGAATAGTATCCCGCCGGTAACGAAAAATCTTATCATTATAAACTTGCTATTTTGGGTAGCCAGCCTTGCACTGCCGAAAGTCGGCATCGATTTGGTGGATTTATTAGGGCTTCACTTCCCGGGTGCTACCGACTTCAAGGCTTATCAGATCGTTTCTTATATGTTCATGCACGATACCCATTCGTTCGCGCATGTGTTTTTTTAATATGTTCGCCGTTTATATGTTCGGCCGGGTATTGAGAACGTATGGGGCCCAAAACGTTTCTTGATTTTTTTACTTCGTGACGGGTATAGGCGCCGGTTTGGTACAAGAAGTGGTATGGTTCTTTAATTTGCGGGATGTGATCTTCGCTAGCCAAGACATGATAAACTTGAATGGAGCCCAGATTATCAGCAAAAGCGAGTTCTTGAATTATTTCGTGACCATTGGCGCTTCGGGTGCCGTATTCGGAATCTTGTTGGCATTCGCGATGATCTTCCCGAATGTTCCTTTGTACTTGATGTTCATACCGATCCCGATTAAAGCCAAATATTTCGTAATATTTTATGGTCTTGCCGAACTATTTATGGGTGTGGCTAGTTTTGGTGGCGATACGGTAGCGCATTTCGCTCATTTGGGGGTATGTTATTCGGTTATTTCCTAATTCGTTATTGGAAAAAGAAAGATGCAGACAATGGACGGTATTTTTACTAATTTGAAGCGTATGTTTCAGTCGGGTAATATCCTGTCGAAACTGATATATATAAATGTAGGCTTGTTTATCTTGATACGTTTGGCCAGCGTATTGTTTATGCTCTTTAATGTGCAAGGGGTACCTTTTTTGCAGTATTTGCAGTTACCGGCTTCTCCGGAACTTTTGCTCTTCCGTCCGTGGACGTTGTTTACTTATATGTTCACTCATTTTGACTTCTTGCATATCTTGTTCAATATGCTTTGGTTGTATTGGTTCGGGGGGATTGTTCTTGAATTTCTTCAGTGAGCGGCAGTTGGGAGGCTTGTATATATTGGGAGGTCTTGCCGGTGCGATATTGTTTGTCCTTGCTTATAATATTTTCCCTTATTTCCAGAACGTGGCTTCTTTTAGCTATTTGATGGGGGCTTCGGCATCTGTTATGGCGATCGTTTTCGCCGTGTCGTTTTACCGGAAGGATTTGGAGATTAATTTATTCTTGATCGGAAGGATCAAATTAATTTATTTGGCTATCTTTACGCTGGTGATCGATTTGTTGGCGATCACTTCTGATAATGCGGGAGGACATATCGCCCATATCGGCGGGGCTTTGTTTGGTATGTGGTTCGCTTCCCGTATTCGTAATGGAAAGGACTTGACCGCTCCAATGAATCGGTTGATCGACTGGTTCGTGAATTTGGGCAAACGGAAACCGAAGATGCGTGTGACTTATAAACGTAACGAAACGGATTATGAGTATAACGCACGCAAACATCAGGAGTCGGTGGATCTAGATACTATACTGGATAAATTGAAACGTTCCGGTTATGAGAGCCTTTCCGCTGAAGAGAAAAAGCGACTTTTCGACGCCAGTAAGAAATAACAGATACTTATGAAAACTCTACGGATTTTTCTTCAATTCTTATTTGTCGTAGCGAATGTGGTGGCTGTCGTGTTGTTGATAGTCTCGGCTTACTCGGATCGGGTGTCTCCTGAGACGAGTATGACGTTATCTTATCTGGGATTAGCCTTTCCAGTCTTATGTGTAGTCAATCTTTGCTTTATTATCTATTGGCTGTTCTTATGGGAATGGAAGTTCTTACTGATCGGCATATTCTCCTTCTTGTTATGTTGGGGGCCCGTGAAACGCTATTTTCCGTTTCATTCGCATAAGGATGTCCCTCGGGAAGAGGTACTGAAGGTGCTGACTTATAATGTGATGGCTTTTGGGTACAAGAATCATACGAAGATAGCTCCGAACAAGATTATCCAATATATCGCTAACTCGGATGCGGATATTGTTTGTTTGCAGGAATATGCCACGGCTAAATCAGAGAAGAGCCTTACTGCCTCTAAGATCTATGATGCGTTGAGCATGTATCCTTATCGTTCTGTATTTTATCAAAGCTCCACGAAATTCCAGAGTTTCGGCATCGCTGTGTTCTCCAAATATCCGCTGTCGAATTCCCGGATGGTGAAATACGATTCGGATTATAACGGCTCTTCCGTACATGAAGTGAACATCAAGGGAAAGAAGTTGACCTTGATTAATAACCATTTGGAATCGTTTAAACTGACGATGGAGGATCGGACCCGTTATTCATCCCTTATAAAGAGCTTTAGCTCGGATGGGTTGGACGATTTGAAAGGAGCGTTCGAGCAAAAGCTAGGACCTGCTTTCCGGATTCGGGCTAAGCAAGCGGAAGCGGTATCAAAAGAGATTAAGAACGCGAAAAGGAGATTATGTCTTAGTATGCGGTGACTTTAATGATACGCCTATTTCTTATGCGCACCGTACGATCCAAGGGGATTTGACGGATGCCTTTGCCGAGTCTGGCCGGGGAATGGGCATTACCTATAATCAAAATTTCTTCTGGTTCCGTATCGATAATATCCTGCATTCCCCGAACATGACCTCTATGAATTGTTCCGTGGATAAGGTCGCTTATTCAGACCACTACCCGTTATGGTGTTATCTGAAACTTGAATAAAAGGGTCTCATCACTCGGATTCTGCGTTCTGCGCAGCGTCAAATACGTCGGCGAACAAGTTCTCGACAAAGAAGAAGGTAGCGTTACAGAATAGCTTAGGATCTTTGATCAGCGCTATCGTATTGCTATCCCCATTATTGGCGATTACATCTTCCGCTTTATAGGTCTTGTACTTTTTATCGTTTAGCGGATCATATTGATATACGATATCGCTCGCCTCGATCGTGTACCGGTTGTCGAAGCAGGTGATACGCATTTTATATTTAATGATAGTCTTGTCTGTATCATTCAACAATAATTCAACCTTAGAGCTTACGAAGATGGTCCCTTTGTTCTTGTTCGAGTTTACGTTGGATAAGAAGACATCTTTTCCATAAGATTTCTTAGCCCATGCGTTAATAGCGTTGAATATTTCTAGTTTAGAGGTATTCTCGATCTCTACATCATCGCTATAGCATACCTTCCCGTTTTTCATGGGGGCGCATTCGTCTACCTCGCCTTTATGCCCCTGCGCCATGACTAGCACAGGGAACATCATATATATTAATAATAGAATCTTTTTCATAAATGCAACTCTCTTTTTCGTTATTTGATCCATACATTCGTAATCTCGCCGATTAACATCGTTTGCTGTCCTTCGGAGGTCTCGCCTTGTTTACGGCACTCGATAATAATCCATGGCGCATCGGCAGATGTGCCGGGCTTGGAGAAGGATAATCGATATACATCGTTATTGCCAATCGCTTTATAAGCAGGACTATCTTTGGATATGGAGATTGTACTGATCGTTTTACCGAACATATTGCCTATGCCTTTCCATTCAACGTTTGCGTCGGTCGTATTTCCTTTTACGGCTTTGATTTGTAAAGCGTTGTCCGGTAACATTTGGAGGATCGTGCTAGGTATTTTGTCAGCTTGGAACGCTACGAAACCTTCCATCGGTGCCACAGCTCGTGTTTCCCGTTGCGGAGCGGATACTGGTTCTATCGGTGCGGTTGTCAGCAACTGTGCGCCTAATGTGTTGGTTGCGCTATCGAACGTCTTGTCCGCGAAGTCAATCGTGGCCTTACGGAACTTACCGCTGATACGGTTCAATTTCGTCTTGCTCTTATTCAAGGCATACTCGTCCGTGATCCATTCCTCGGCTAGGTATTTCTCCGGCTCGTTCTGGTAAGACACGTTATATTCATATCGGATGCCCGCAAGTTGCAGGGTACAAGCATGTTCCTTACATTCAATGATAATACGGTATTTCATCATCGCCCGATCGAGGGATAAGGCTGTGCTGGAGAATACTATATATTCTTCTCCGATAATGGCGATCTCGCCTTTTGCCTCATTTTGATAAGCTACTCTACTTTCCTTTGTGTTAAAATTTTCTTGTCCCCATTTTAATAGTTGTTGGTAGATTTGTGCCTTGCTTAAAGAGGGGGCATTAATCTCTCGGGTAAAAACGACTTTACCGTCTGCAACCGGAACGGCCCCTGCCAGATAGTGTTGATCCTCTTGTGCGAATAGCAGGGCGGGGATAAATAACAGAGCGAATAATAACTGTTTCATGGTATATTTTCCTTATTATTTTAGCCCCAAAGATATACATTTGCGTTTGAAATAAACTATGAGCGTGACAAATAATTAATCTAATTACTATTTGACAAAGAAAAAAAGCCTATATTTGCACCCTGTGAAAAAACGAATATAAATAATGTAATAACATAAACTTAAGAATCAAATGCAAAACAAAGGATTTGTAAAGGTCTTTTCGGTGTTACTTACGCTGGTGTGTTTGTTCTATTTGTCGTTCTCGTTCGTGACGCAACATTACAACAGTAAAGCCGCTGAGTATGCAGGAGGGGATCCGGCGAAAGAGAGTGCTTATTTGGACTCATTATCTACTCAGAAGGTGTGGCTGGGCTATACGCTTAAGCAATGCCGTGAAATGGAAATTAGTTTAGGACTTGACTTGAAGGGCGGTATGAACGTTGTTCTGGAATTGAATGTGGCAGATGTAATCCGTTCGCTGTCTAATAACAACCAAGACGAGAATTTCAACAAGGCGTTGGATTTAGCTTATGCGCATCAAGCGACTAGCCAAAAAGATTTCATCGACCTTTTCGCTGAGGAGTATAAGAAGTTGGATAGCGGCGCACGTCTTTCCGCTATTTTCAGTACATTCGAGTTAAAAGATAAAATCACGCCCCAGAGCTCAGACGCTCAGGTTGTTGCAGTATTGAAAGATGAGTTGAAAAGTGCTATCGATAATTCATTCAACGTATTGCGTACCCGTATCGACCGTTTCGGTGTGGTTTCTCCGAACATCCAACGTTTGGAGACAGCGGGTCGTATCTTGGTTGAGTTGCCGGGTGTGAAAGAACCGGAACGTGTTCGTAAGTTGCTTCAAGGTAGCGCTAACTTGGAATTCTGGGAAACTTATAAGTTACCGGAAATCTATCAACAATTGGTTGCCGCTGATAATGTATTGGCTACTATCCTAAGTAAGGAGGCTTCCGCTGATTCTGTTGCTACCGATAATGTTGAGAAAATCGCTGATGCCGCTGATGCGAATGTAAGTGAGGCCGATTCTTTGTTGGCTGAGCTCGGTCAAGATAAAAAAAGATACGGAAGCTAATCAAAGCATGGAAGAGTTCGCTAAGCAACATCCATTATTTGCTTTATTGCAGATTAGCCAGTACAACGGTCAGTTGTCTCCGGGTTCGACGGTAGGTATCGCTCAAGCAAAAGATATGGAGAAGATCAGCGAATACCTGAACATGAAACAGGTGAAAGACGTATTGCCTCGTAACCTGTCTTTGAAATGGGGTGTAAAAGCAATTGATGAAAAAGAGCAGTTCTTTGAGTTATATGCCTTGAAGGTAACGAACCGTGACGGAAGTCCCGCTTTAGGTGGTGACGTAGTAACAGATGCTAACGCTGACTTTATGCAACAAGCCGGTCGTTCAGAGCAAATGGTTAACATGGTTATGAATGCCGAAGGCTCTAAGGCTTGGGCTCGTTTGACGAAAGAGAATATCGGTCGCCAGATCGCTATCGTTTTGGATGAGATGGTTTATTCCGCTCCGAACGTAAACGATGAGATCACGGGAGGTCGTTCACAAATCACCGGTCACTTTACACCGGAAGAGGCGAAGGACTTAGCGAACGTATTGAAATCGGGTAAGATGGCTGCTTCCGTACATATCGTTCAAGAAGACGTCGTTGGTCCGTCTTTGGGACAAGAGGCTATCAATGCCGGTGTGATTTCTTTCGTTTTGGCATTGGTGCTGTTGATGGTTTATATGTGCGCATTCTACGGATTGATTCCGGGATTGATCGCCGACGGTGCTTTGGTATTGAACATCTTCTTCACGATGGGTATCCTTGCTTCTTTCCAAGCCGTTCTTACCTTGCCGGGTATCGCCGGTATGGTGTTGACACTGGGTATGGCAGTCGATGCTAACGTGTTGATCTATGAACGTACAAAAGAAGAGCTTCGAGCCGGTAAGTCGTTAAGCAAGGCTATTGCCGACGGTTACAGCAATGCGTTCTCCGCTATCTTCGACTCAAACTTGACATCTATCATTACCGGTATCGTATTGTTCTATTTCGGTACGGGTCCTATCCGTGGTTTCGCTACGACGATGATCATCGGTTTGTTCGCTTCATTCCTTACAGCCGTGTTCTTGACTCGTATCGTTTATGAGGCATTGTTAGCGAAAGATAAATTGAAGAACGTGACATTCACGACTTCTATTACGAAAGACTTGTTGACAAACCCGAAGATCAATTTCTTGGGTGCTCGCAAAGTCGGTTATTTAATTCCGGCGGCAATCATCGTTTTAGGTGCTATCTCTTTTATGACGATCGGCTTGAATAATGGTATCGATTTCACGGGTGGACGTAATTACGTGATCCGTTTCAATCAAGAGGTGAAGACTGACGATGTTCGTAATATGCTGGACGCTCAGTTAGACGGTTCTGTTAGTGTTATCCAGATCGGTACAGCTGATCAAGTACGTGTGTCTACCAACTATAAGATCAATGATAACGATCCTACGGTAGATCAAGAGATCGAGAATAAATTGTTTGAGGGCGTGAAATCCTTACTTCCGGAAGGAACTACATTAGATGAGTTCACGACTACTTTCATACAGAGTTCGCAGAAGGTGGGTCCTAGCATGGCAGACGATATCAAGAATAGCGCTATCTTAGCGGTAATCTTCGCCATGATCTGTATGGCCGCTTATATCCTGCTTCGTTTCCGTGATGTGTCATTCTCTGTGGGTGCGTTCGCCTCTGTTGCTACGACTACATTGTGTATCATTTCTTTCTATACCTTGTTATGGAAGGTTCTTCCGTTCTCAATGGAGGTAGACCAGACGTTTATCGCAGCTATCTTGACGATTATCGGTTACTCTATCAATGATACCGTGGTTGTATTCGACCGTATCCGTGAGACAATCGCTTTGTATCCGAAGCGTGATCGTTATCAAGTGATCAATGATGCGTTGAACTCTACCTTGTGTCGTACATTTAATACATCATTGACTACGTTGGTGGTTGTATTGTGTATCTTCATCTTGGGCGGTAGCACGATCCGAAGCTTTACGTTCGCTATCTTATTAGGTATCATTATCGGTACATACTCTACTTTGTTCGTCGCTACTCCGATCGCTTACGAGTTGCAGAAGAAGAAGATCAATAAGAAAGCTGCTGCTGAGAAAGCCGGAAAATAATATATTTCTTTAAGGATTTTATGAAGATCCTCTATCTTTCCTGTGTAAACGAGAGATAGAGGATTTTTTTTATGTATTAATTCTTAAGGAGATAAAGTATGAATGAGAATGATTTTGTGGTGGGTGTACTTACGTATATCACCTGCCTGCGTGAGAAAAAAAGCGTTATTCCACGGCGAAGAGTTATCAAGATGCGTTGAGGTCGTTTAAATGTTTTTGTGGCCGGGAAGAGATTCCTTATGCGTATATTAATCGGGATACACTTTTGCGTTATCAATCTTGGCTGTTGGCCAAGGGATGTGCTCGTAACACGGTATCTACTTATATGCGCCGGATTCGTCACATCTATAATTTAGCGGTAGAGGTGGGTGAGGCTGCCTATATTCCTCATTTGTTTAAGCATGTGTTTACGGGGGTTGAGAGTAAACGTAAAAAGGCGTTGCCTTCGGAAAGCTTACGCTTGCTGATGACAAGCCCGGTGACAGATCCGCAACAGAAGAGGACCCAATCAGCCTTTTGCCTGATGTTTTTGTTTTGCGGGATGGCTTTCGTAGATTTGGCGCATTTGCGAAAGGAGGATATCAAGGAAGGGATCTTGTCTTATTATCGGCAGAAAAGCGGATCCCTTATACAGGTGGAGATCCCAGCGGAGGCACAAGGGCTGCTGAATGAGTTGGCAGCCGATACAACCGAGGATTCGCCCTATCTGTTTCCTTTTTTAGAGGGAATGAAGACCGGTGAGGATGCCTACAAGGAATATAATACCGTATTAGGAGGTTTTAACCGCAGATTGAAAACACTGTCGGAATCCATCGGTATTCGTACTCGGGTTACCTCATACACGATTCGTCACTCTTTCGCCACGACCTTGAAGGAGCAAAACGTACCGATTGAGATGATCAGTGAACTGTTAGGGCATAAATCTATCAAGACTACGCAAATATACTTGAAGAGTTTCTCTTTAGAAAAACTCTCAACCGTAAACAAACTTTGTTTCGAGAGTGTGTATAATTATGCGCCGAAAGTAGGGTGAAGAAAAGTACGCTACTTGGCGAGTAGCCAAACTGACTGCTACTTGGCGAGTAGCGTTCATTTCATGCCGCAAATGTAGTAAAAAATAACATAACACAAGCAAACATTAGGCTTTGTTTGTGTTTCAACCTTGATTCTCTTTAAATCTTCGTTCTTATTTCTGATGTATAGACATGGCAATAGAAACGAAATGGCCTCGTTATTCCCGAAATCATCACGTTATCCGAAGTAAATTCCATATAACATCATGTAGAGATGGAGCGTGCTCCGTCTCCCACCGCCTGATAGTAACTAAAATACCATTTTAAGGGGATGAAACGGAACACGCTCCGTCTCTACAACTAAGGAATATCCTTTCACTCCTCTTGTTAAGGCTACTCGCCAAGTAGCATGAGTATTGAAGGGATGCAAATTTTCAGTAATTCCTTTTTTGTTTTCACATAAGTATTTATTTATCAGTGTATTACAAGAATATCTTGATAAGGCTCTGAATTATCTTCCTCAATGAATATCGTGACAAGTAATAGCTCTGATAGAGCTATGGTGCATATACGCAATCGCCGTAGCCAGGAGGCTGTACGCTGGTACGTACTGACGCTTCCTACCGCTGTTGGGGGACGTGATAATATCTATTCGTCAAAAGGATTAGATGCCGAGCTTTCCCGTCGTAAACGTTGTGGGGAACCCTTGTTCGAGTACTTTGCCCCCTCGTATGTCGAGGCTCGCAAGGTGGGAGGCAAGATGGTCAATACGAGGAAGCCTCTTTTATACAACTATGTGTTTATCCATGCTTCGGAGAATGAGATTTTCCGTTTGAAACGTATCATGCCCTTATATAATCTTCTTCCTCGGGTATCCGTGGGCGAACACTCTTATTTTCCTTATCTGTCAGATCATGAGATGGAGACCTTACGCTGGATGGCAGAATCTTACTCCAATGAGCTTCCGGTGTACGTACCGGATAGCGGTCGCTTGCTGAAAGGTGACCGTGTACGTATCACCTCGGGTTCTTTCATGGGGATGGAGGCTGAGGTGGTGGTGCAACCGGGTGGAGGTCATAAGGATGTCATGGTACGTATCCTTGACTGTATGTGGGTTCCTCTATTTGAGGTAAGGCAAGGCGAGTATGAGCTGATTGAGTTGAATACGAAAGGCAAGCACGTTTATACCCATTTGGATAACGATCGTTTATCGGAAGGTATGCACAAGGCGTTGGGGCGTTATTATCTCTCGGGCAAATTGGGAAAGGAAGACGAACTTTTGGTTCGTGAGGTGCTGAAGGGCTATGCTTCCCTTCGTGTGGAGACCGACGTGATGCGTTGCAAGGTTTACTCATTACTCCTTCCGGCCTATAAGCTGTTGGATCAGGAAGAGGAGTTTGAACGCTTGTATTCCACCCTACGCAATATGCTTCCATTGGTTAAGGCAGTGAATTCTCGTGCCTTGCTGCTCGTCACGCTTTTACGGCTGCACGAATAGCAACCTGTATTACCGTATGGCGCATGAGCTGGTAGATCCCTGGCGGGATGACCCTTCGCCTAAGAGAAGCAAGGCCTTGTTGATACAGCGTTTACACGATTACGATATTTGGCTAAAACATTAAATAGTAGACTGTCATGAGAAAGGAAAGCGAAACTCCCTCCGGTATCCGTTTGATGCTATTGCTGAAAGGGCATTTGAGAGAGATCATGAATCGTGAGTGTGCGAATCAGGCCTCGATCCATTTATATTGTACGGGATCTTATTGGGTTGCGTTCGAACGTTCCGCTTATCAATTGCGTCGTGCCTTTCCGGATAGTGAGATCACGCCGATGCGCCTGTACGCTTATCCTTTTCCGGTTGTCATGGTTTCCGTAACGGATCGTTCCCTTCGTTTGTATGAACGAAAACATATAGCTAAGCAGAACGGGGCGGATTACAAGTTATTGACTGTACCTGAACTCTCCGCTCCCGCCTACCAAGCGTGGCATACGAGGGAGGTGAAGGGACTCCCTGCGTTAAACTAATCGGAAAACTCGTTCACGACATTAAAACAGGGACAGGATTTCGACGGGTCCAAGTCTTGATGTCCCACGATTAGGGCTTTGGGGAATCGCTGATGCAATTCACGAAACAAACCCTGTAGGGCTTCTCGTTGGGCTTCCGTTCGGGTATCCATGGGAGTCTTTCCATCGTTGGCGAGTCCTCCGATATAGCAAACCCCGATACTGTACCGATTGTGGTTCTTACAATGAGCGCCCACTTGTTCAAGGGGCCTACCGATCTCGATCGTACCATCGGTCGGGATAACGAAGTGATATCCGCAGCCTTTCCAGCCGAGTGAGCGATGCAGGTGGTCGAGGTCCGTCATCCGTAAAGTGCTGCCCTGCCTATTGGCAGAGCAATGCACGATAATCAGCGTGATGGTTCTCATCCGATCCAACCGCTAGCGGCTCCACCGGCAGCACCGGTGATGACCAGTTCGACAATACGGATGATGTAGAGCAAGACGCTCTTCCAATTTGTTTTTTTCATACTTATAGTCTTTAAATAAATGAATAAAATAAGCTTCATGGTTTAAGAGCCGTATTTCTCAATGGTAGGATTTAGATCTCATCAGGAGATTCTGAGTCTCCTTTCTTCAATGCAGCCAAGTCCACCGTGTCTTTATTCTCTTTTACCGCCTTCAGCGAGGCGGCTTGGATCGCACGGCTGGTTACTAGGTTGAATTCTGCCTTAGAACGTAGGTTCTCGAAGTCTATACCCGGATTGAATAGAATGTTCACCGCCTTGATATTATCGCTGGAGAAGTCCTTGAGTGTAGCGGCCGGTTCGCAGGTGATGGAGATACTAAAGATTCCTAGTTCGCCGAATTGTACCTTGTAGCCGTTCAGCAATTGTTCCACTAGACATGAGCAGGTGTCGCTTACCACGCCTTTTACCGTGCCGCGTGTGAAAACACCGTTGTGATCTGAGATGTGCTTCACGAAATCATCGAAACTCATCACTTTCGTCACTTGGTTCTTGGCGTACGCCTGTTCCTTTGCGGTCTCATCCAGTGGACTTTTCCACATGTAAGTTGAATAATTAATCATACTTCTTTTTTAAAAGATTAAACTTATTGTTGACAATGCGAAAGTACAACCCCCGGATAGCGAAATCAAATCCGTTGATAACCGTTGACAAACTGTTTACTTTTCATTGACAAACGATTCATATATACCTTATGTCTGATATAACGATTACCATACACGGCGGCAATAACCAGATACTCCCCAACGCTACGGAAGCCATCCAGAACTTCTATGTGGGAGAATATTGCGGGGAGACCTCCCTAGAAGAGGGGGACGGTAGATCCGGTCTCATGCCTGAAACGATCCGTTTTCGTGCCTATATAAATAAAGAAGAGGATCTGGAACGCTATCTTGCGCAGATCGTCGAGTGCCGGACGGTTACCGAGTTGGCCCAAGTCATTCTGGTCATGCAAGAGAACGAGCTGAAAATAACCCCCGAGGAGATGGTCAAAGAGCGTTTCATCCGCCTCTTTCTACCCATCACCCCCCGAATCACGAAGGGTAAAAGCGTCAGCAACATCCGTGCCCGTATCAACGATGCGTGGAGCAGTCGTCTCAGACACCGCTCAACTGGCCGTTTTTGAGAAGATATACTGCATATGCCCGAGGATATATACTGCGTTAGGCAATTGATATATACTTCACAGGGCAATTCATATATACCTCGTTTTCCAAGGGAAACGAAAAGTGATAACCTTACTGAAAAAATTACGATATGACAGAAAACCATGAGCGGGCGGAACAAGCACGTTTCGTCTTCCATATCTACGGTTGCAATGTGCAGATCGTGCCCAATGCAACCCATGCGATCCAAATCATCCACCAGGGTGATGGTACGATCTTGCGGACGGAAAGCTGTATTACGCCCGCCGCTTCGGGACGCCACGAGTCACAGGCACCGCCGTTGGGAAAAGTTAGGGCATTGAATATAAAACAAACAAAATACAAATGATGGATTTTCATAAGGGCAGATGGCGATTGGCCTTAGGCCGTCTGGTGAATTTGCGGTATATCAACCGTTGGATCATTTTTAGTGCGGACCTTTTCGTCTCGCTCTCCGTGTCGTTGCTGGGCGTACTAGGAATGTTCTCCATTCTGCATATACGTATAGGAGAGTCTGATGTGCTGAAAGTGGGCCTCTCCTCATTTGTGGCCAGTATCGTTTCGTTCTTGCTGTTCAAAGCATATCATGGGGTTATTCGTCATTCCACGCTGCGTGGCTTGTGGCGGATCGGTGGTGCTGCGATCGGCAAGTCGCTCTTGATGTTCCTGCTGCTTTGGCTGTTGAAAGCCCGTTTCAGCCCTTCTATCTATTGGTTGGGTGGAATCATGGACAGTACGTTGACGATCGTGATGTTGGTCACGTTGCGTGTCTTCGTGATCAATGTCTATAACAGCGTCCTCCTGCAACTCGGCAAGAAACGCAAGCGGGTACTGGTCTTTGGCACGGAGGAGGAGAGCGTGATGATCGCCACATCGGCGAACCGTCAGGTATTCATGCAGAATTATAGCATCATGGGCTTCCTTTCCTTTGGCAATTCCAAGAAAAGCATCCGGATCGCGGAGTTACCGGTCTACCAGATCGAGAACGTGGAGGATCTGTATCGCTTGATCCCTCGCAACAGCTTGGATGGCGTTCTCTTCCCCAATATAAAGGTTGCCCATCAGGAGCGTGACCGTTTGATCCGTTATTGCGAGCAGGCCTCCTTGAAGACGTTGGTAGTCCCGGAGATGGAGGAGCTACGTGGAGGTGAGGCGAAACGTTCCGTCCGAGAGATCCGTATCGAGGATTTGCTAGGTCGTGAGGAGATCCATATCAATCTGGATGAGATCGGCAATCTGTTGGAAGGGAAGACCGTGCTTGTCACGGGAGCCGCCGGCAGTATCGGTAGCGAGATCTGTCGCCAGCTGGCTCATTTCCCGATTAAGAAGTTGGTTTGCTTCGACTCCGCTGAGACTCCGATGCATAATCTTCGTTTGGAATTGGAAGAGAAATACAAGGAACTGAACTTTGTTCCGGTGATCGGCGATGTTCGCAGCCCGGACCGTGTGGATTATGTGTTCCGCAACTGGCACCCCCAAGTGGTGTTCCATGCGGCGGCCTACAAGCATGTCCCCTTGATGGAAGAGAACCCCTGCGAGGCGATCCGAACAAACGTGTTCGGTACTCGTGTGATGGCAGATGCCGCTGTAAGCTATGGCGTGGAGAAATTTGTGATGATCAGTACGGATAAGGCGGTGAACCCCACGAACATCATGGGATGTAGCAAACGCTTGGCCGAGATCTACGTACAGAGTCTGAGCCTTGCGATTGAGCGAGGAGAGGTGAAAGGCGAGACGCGTTTCATTACGACCCGCTTTGGCAATGTCTTAGGTAGTAATGGTTCGGTTATCCCCCGTTTCCGGGAACAAATCGCTCAAGGAGGCCCAGTGACGGTCACCCATCCCGATATTATCCGTTACTTCATGACCATCCCGGAGGCTTGTCGTCTGGTATTAGAGGCCGGTACGATGGGTAAGGGCGGTGAGATCTTCATCTTCGACATGGGAGAACCGGTGAAGATAGCGGATTTGGCGAAGCGCATGATTGAACTGTCCGGGTTGCAGGTAGACAAGGATATCGAGATCAAGTATACTGGTCTTCGCCCCGGCGAGAAATTGTATGAAGAGCTACTGAACAACAAGGAGAACACGAAAGAGACCCCTCACGAGAAGATTCGAGTGGCAGCGGTTCGTGAGTATATCTATAAGGATGTAGTAGAACATATTAATGTATTAACCGAATTGTCTCTCCGTGTCCAAATCCTTTTGATGGTAAAGGAGATGAAAGCCTTCGTCCCTGAGTTCAAGAGCCAGAACTCCCAGTTTGAGGAGTTGGATTGAATTAATTCGCCATCTCATCCTGTCGATTAATTATCCATATAGGATAACGTTTGCCAAACTCGAGTATCTCGGTTTTGGTAATGCACTTATTGAGCCTGCCCAATATGACAAGCATAAGTATGTCTTCAAGTTTATGCTTGAAATTGCCTTTCCCGGTTCTACGGTATTCAGGTACTGAAGTTACGAACTCTCTTAGATGTTTCATGATGCTGCCACTCGGACAGTCGAAATGCTTTTTTAGTATTATTACACCTAAAAACTTCTATATCAATTGAATGAATCGTATTTTTTTCGATAGCAAAAATACAGGCGGAAGACAAAACCGACATCACGTCGCTCTTGAAATCCGCCTATAAAAAATCTTTTATATGATTAAAAAGAAACACCGAAGACGGTGCTTCGGCATCCCCGTTTCAGCGGCCTGTATCAGTTGGATATCCCGAACAAGGAGGTCCGGATCGGCTTGATGCGCAGCTTGTTGCCTAACTATGTGCAACGCCCCGCCGAGTTGAATACGATGGTGGCGGAGAAGATTTATAATGGCGATATGGACGGCGCTTTAGTTTTGATGCGCACGGTTCTCTCCACGATCCCCTATTGCGAGAATACGCATTACGAGGGACATTACCAACAATTGCTTTACGTGATTTTTTACGTTGATAGGCAATTATGTGGACGTAGAGGTCCGTACCCCCAAAGGCCGTGTGGATATGGTGATGCGCACCCCGACCACCCTCTATGTCGTGGAATTAAAGTTGAATAAAACCGCGGATACAGCCCTTGAGCAAATCCATTTGCGCAATTACCCGGAGCGCTTCGCCCTTTGCGGATTACCCATCGTAAAGGTTGGGATCAATTTCGATACGGAGAAGCGAACGTTGGGGGATTGGGTGATTGAATAAAGAAGGTAAACGCAATATTTTTTACTGAACGCGGTTAAGACACTTTTGAAGTGTCTTAATGAGGAGTATGTCCTAAATTGAATACTTACTACCTGTTACTTTTGGTATAAAACAAACAACTTAACTGTGAATCATCTTTTGAAAATCAGAAAGATGAAAAGTATTTTAGGGCTAACAAAAAATAATCAATATGAATAAAGAAATCAAGATCGCCGTGGCCGGAACCGGTTACGTGGGATTGAGTATCGCTACCTTGCTGGCACAACATCATCCGGTGACAGCGGTGGACGTGATACCGGAGAAGGTGGATCTTATCAACCGTAAGAAATCACCGATTCAAGATGAGTATATCAAGCGATATCTCGCTGAGAAAGATTTGAACCTGCGAGCTACGCTTGATGGCGAGGCGGCTTATCGTGATGCCGATTTCATTGTCATTGCGGCTCCCACCAATTATGATCCGCTGCGGAATTACTTCGATACACATCATATAGAGGATGTGATCGATTTGGTATTGAACGTCAATCCGGATGCCGTGATGGTCATTAAATCAACCATTCCTGTTGGGTATTGCCGTTCGCTTTATGTGAAGTATGCTCTCAAGTTTATGACAGATCCATCTCTTAAGGGACATTATTTCAATCTTCTATTCTCTCCAGAGTTTCTTCGTGAAAGCAAGGCCTTACTTGATAATTTGGAACCTTCGAGAATTATCGTGGGCTATCCTAAAGTACTCCCCTCTGATCAAGATAGAAACTGGGATGAGGAGAATGCGGCAATTGCAGCTATTGGCAATCCAAATGCGGAAGATTACGCCAAGATCTTTGCGAATCTTCTTCAAGAGGGTGCAATCAAGGAGAACGTTCCGACTCTATTCATGGGTATGAAGGAAGCAGAGGCTGTCAAACTCTTTGCCAACACCTATCTCGCTCTTCGAGTTTCTTATTTCAATGAGCTTGATACCTATGCGGAAGTAAAGGGGCTCGATTCACAGGCAATTATTAATGGCATTGGTCTCGATCCACGTATTGGCACTCACTACAATAACCCGTCATTTGGTTATGGTGGTTATTGTCTCCCAAAGGATACCAAGCAACTTCTTGCCAATTATGAAAACGTGCCACAGGCTATGATGTCTGCGATTGTGGAGTCTAATCGTACCCGAAAGGATTATATTGCCGATGCCGTACTTCGCAAGGCTGGCTATTACAATGAAAATGCTGTATGGGATGCCGCTAAAGAGCATGAATGTGTTATCGGTGTGTACCGCTTGACTATGAAGTCTAACTCTGACAACTTCCGCCAGTCTGCAATCCAGGGTATCATGAAGCGTATCAAGGCCAAAGGCGCAGAGGTCATAATCTATGAGCCAACTCTTGAAAATGGTACTTCATTCTTCGGCTCTCTGGTAATCAACAATCTTGAGGAGTTCAAACAGAAGTCAAAGGCCATCATCGCCAACCGCTATGACTCATGCCTCGATGATGTGATTGAGAAGGTTTATACTCGTGACATATTTAAGCGTGATTAACTCATGGTACAGTATAATGTAAATCTTGAGGGCAAGACCGTTCTCGTTACTGGAGCAGCAGGCTTTATCGGATCTAATCTCGTTAAGCGTTTGTTTAAGGATATAAAGAATATCAAGGTAATCGGTATTGACAGCATCACAGACTACTACGATGTCAACATCAAGTACGAGCGTCTCAAAGAAATAGAGGCTCTTAACCGAGATTGGGAGTTTGTTCATGCAAGCATCTCAGATAAGGTTGCTGTCGAGAAGATATTTACTGACAACAAGATAGCTGTTGTCGTAAATCTCGCAGCTCAGGCAGGAGTTCGTTACTCTATCACCAATCCTGATGCCTACATAGAGAGCAATCTTATCGGTTTCTACAACCTTCTTGAAGCTTGCCGTCATCATGAAGTTGAACATTTGGTATATGCATCATCATCATCAGTCTATGGTTCTAATAAGAAGGTTCCATATTCAACAGATGACAAGGTGGATAATCCAGTCAGCCTGTATGCTGCCACCAAGAAGAGTAACGAACTTATGGCACACGCTTATTCGAAGCTTTACAATATCCCATCAACAGGTCTTCGTTTCTTCACTGTATATGGACCTGCAGGCCGTCCTGATATGGCCTACTTCGGATTCACCAACAAGCTTCGTGATGGCAAGACCATCCAGATCTTTAACTATGGAAACTGCAAGCGTGACTTTACCTATGTCGATGATATCGTCGAGGGTGTAGTTCGCATCATGCAGCACGCTCCCGAGAAGCAGAATGGAGAAGATGGACTTCCAATCCCAGCGTACAAAGTATATAATATCGGTAACAATTCACCTGAAAACCTTCTTGACTTCGTCTCTATCCTACAGGAGGAGCTCATCCGTGCCAAGGTGCTACCGCAGAACTACGATTTTGAGGCTCACAAGGAACTTGTCCCAATGCGGCCTGGTGACGTATCTGTAACATATGCAGATACTACACCTCTTGAACAAGATTTTGGATTTAAGCCATCAACTTCTTTGCGTGATGGTCTTAGAGCATTTGCAGAATGGTATTCAACATATTATATATGCGTTGATAAATGACCATTTGTGCATTCCTTAAAAGAGTAATTGATATATTATTTTATTTGAATCTGCATTATAGTATGTGGATCTGTGGGTTCAATGATTATTCCGCACAATAAAAATAATTCAGAGTGAAACACGCTTTTTTATTTTCAAATTAATCATATGTTAGATAAATCAAGCAAAATATATGTTGCAGGCCATAGGGGCCTCGTAGGTTCCGCAATTTGGAACAACCTCTTGCGGAGAGGCTACACCAATCTCGTAGGTCGCACTCACAAGGATCTTGATCTCACAGATCAGTATGCTGTAAAAAAGTTTTTCGATGAGGAGCAGCCTGATGCTGTAGTACTAGCAGCTGCCTTTGTAGGTGGCATCATGGCCAACAGTCTTTATCGTGCTGACTTTCTGATGATGAATATGAAGATCCAGTGCAACGTTATTTCCGAGGCATATGCTCATGATGTGAAGAAACTCCTCTTCCTTGGCTCTACCTGTATCTATCCTAAGAATGCGCTTCAGCCCATGAAGGAGGACTGCCTCCTCACTAGTGAATTGGAATACACCAACGAGGAATACGCCATTGCCAAGATTGCTGGTCTCAAGATGTGCGAGTCGTACAATCTCCAGTACGGTACCAACTATATTGCCGTAATGCCTACCAACCTCTATGGTCCTAATGACAATTTTCATCTGGAGAATTCGCACGTTATGCCAGCCATGATGCGTAAGGTTTATCTCGCAAAGCTCATCAACGATGGTAATTGGGAAGCTATTCGCAAAGACCTCAATATTCGTCCTGTAGGAGCAAATATAAAGGAAAATCGTTATGTCATTGATGGCAACAGTTCAGAAGCTGAGATTCTCAAAGTCCTTTCCTTCTATGGTATAGAGCACAACAAGGTGAACCTCTGGGGCACAGGTAAGCCTCTTCGTGAGTTCCTCTGGAGTGAGGATATGGCAGACGCATCAGTTCACGTTCTTCTCAACGTTAACTTCTCCGACATCATTGGTATCGAGAAATACTCATCAGTCCATTACGGCAACAAAGCGGATGGTGTAGTTGATCGCAACCACTCAACTGGTCGTGGTGGCGCAATCCCAAGCCTTGGCGAGATCCGCAACTGTCACATCAATGTGGGTACAGGGAAGGAAATCACCATTTGCGAGCTTTCAGAACTTGTAGTCAAGGCAGTAGGTTTCACCGGAACAGTTGAGTTTGATACTGCTAAACCTGATGGTACTATGCGTAAGCTCATAGATGTCAGCAAGCTTCATTTTCTTGGATGGACACATAAGGTTGATATTGAAGATGGTGTTCAGAAGCTTTTCGAATGGTACGAGGAGAGCATAAGTTGAAAACAATTCAATAACGCAAAAAAATACAATTATGTCAAAGAATATTGCACTTATCACAGGTGTTACTGGACAGGACGGTAGCTACCTCTCTGAATTTCTTTTGGCCAAGGGCTATGAGGTCCATGGTATCATCCGCCGCTCATCAGTAGATTTCCGTGAGCGTATCGCGCACCTCGAAGGAACTCCAAATTTCCACCTGCATTATGCTGACCTCACCGAATCTATGTCGCTTGTGAAGCTTGTGGACAAGGTGCAGCCGACAGAGATTTATAACTTGGCTGCTCAGTCTCACGTTCAAGTGTCTTTCGATGCTCCTGAGTTTACTGCAGAGGTAGATGCAACAGGTGTTCTTCGCATACTGGAGGCTGTCCGTACCAATCACCTTGAGAAGAGCTGTAAGATTTATCAGGCATCAACTTCTGAGCTCTATGGTAAGGTAGAGGAGGTTCCCCAGAACGAGAATACCCCATTTCACCCATATTCACCATATGCTGTCGCTAAACTCTATGGCTTCTGGATTGTGAAGGAGTATCGTGAGGCATATGATATGTTCTGTTGCTCAGGCATCCTCTTCAACCACGAGTCTGAGCGTAGAGGCGAGACATTCGTAACCCGCAAGATAACTCTCGCTGCTGCACACATTACCCAGGGTAAGCAGGATTGCCTCTACCTTGGCAATCTAGACTCCCTTCGCGACTGGGGGTATGCCAAGGATTATGTTAGTGTATGTGGCTTATCCTCCAGCACGATAAGCCAGAAGATTTCGTTATTGCTACAGGTGTACAGCATACTGTTCGTGAGTTTGCTACTCTCGCTTTCCATCACGCTGGTATAGAACTTAGTTGGGAAGGTGAAGGCATTAATGAGAAAGGTATTGTAATATCTGGCCCTGAATTTCTTGTAGGCAAGGTCGTTGTAGCCGTATCTGAAGATTTCTATCGTCCTACCGATGTGGTGAATCTCTGGGGCGATCCAACCAAGGCTAAGAATGAACTTGGTTGGAATCCTATGACCACCACCTTCGAGCAACTCGTCGAGCTCATGGTTAAGCATGATATGGCTAAAGTCGCTGCTGATCATGCTGCTGAAGGTGTTCGCAAGATGAACCTTGCTGAGTATCTTGAAAAAGGTATCGTAAAGTAATATTCCAATTTGGAAAGTCGTTGTATAGGTAGTACATTTGTATGTGGTTCATACCACCAACGGCTTCAAATAGCTCCTTAAAAGGAGGGTTGTTCTGTCATAGAAGGCAAGGATATGACGTGTTTGCGTGGAAAATGCATGGTTTCGGTGGAGGTAGATACCAGGCACTTGTGGTGTTAGACAGTAAGATATTTTGCCATAATCATCGAGAAGCCATAGAACTTCATGTTCGAAGGCAATAATATCAATCAGAACTTTGCCATTCCTAGATATGATGAAGTTATATCATAAGCGATAGAATTTATTTACAGAAAAAGAAGAATTCCAAAGATTTTTTCATGCGTAATGAATAAAAGGGAGACTCTTGAAAGTACTCCTCAATATTGGATCTTTATGATATGCATGTTACTATTTAGTATCGGAGCATTTCTTTCAAAGTAAAATTTCATTGTTTCTGTCGGATTTAGGAATTTGTAATACGATGTTCTGAAGGTTGACATATGTAAATGTATGAAAAAAACATTCGTTATTAGTCTTATTTTTATTGTTTGTGGTATATTAGGCTTTGTTTGCCAATTGTTGTATGCCTATTTCTTTGGCTTAGGGAAAGAGATGGATATTTATTTTTCGTTTCTCTCCATTCCTGCGATTATAACAGGTGCGTCTGGTGCTGTTTTTTCATCTTTGTTTTTCCCTATTTTTGCTCGAATAGATTCAGTTGAGTTAGATTCTTATATTTGGACTATAAAAAGAGTGTGTATCAAAAATAGCATTGCTTATAGCTGTTGTTGGCTTTGTAATTACATATTTTAATATGGATTACATTGTTGGTCCCATAGAAAAATCATATTATAATCTTTCTTTATTGTTGGCTTTTTTTTGTGGATTAATGCATACATGTCAATCGTTAATGGTTTTCTTTCTTCTGTCCAAAATTATTTCAAAAATTTTTTAATTGTATCTTTATCTCAGTTGCTGGTATACATTTTTATCATATTATTTGTGCTTATTCTTCATCAGGTTATAGGAGTAAATTCTATTGCTTTTGGTATGCTATTTTCAGCATTTATTTCTTATATAGTAAATCGATATTATGGTAATTTATTCAAGAAATCCCAATCGTATACCAAAATGGACTCTTTTGTAGTTGTCCAAAACATTATACTAATAATTATATCTTTTTTCCCATTCCATTCGTTTGCTTCAATTGCATATTTGTGGGCCGGACAACTAGATTATGAAGGTGGCGTTTCGCTTTTAGGTTATTCTCATAGTTTTTGCGCTTTTCTTTCTGTTGCTGCAAGTATGGGGTTGTCAACCGTTTCTTTCCCTGATCTTGCTAGGTCTCTTTCTTCAAAGAATAAGGAAATAGTTAACCAAGGATTTATTAATTTTTGGAAACAAATAGAAGCCGTCGTTGTTTTTTCAACATTTGTTGCTGTTTTTACATCCGTATTTGCTTGCCCAATAATAAGTGTTCTTTTTTAAGAGGGGAATTTGATAATGAAGCTGTTATTGGATTATCTTCAGTTCTTCCTATATATCTTGTGAATGGAGTGCTGATTGCAATAATGAATTTGACGAGGAATGTTTTTTATTCATTAAATAAGCAAAAAATATTTGCGGTTTTTAGTGGGTTAGTGACATTTATTTTCTTTTTTTTTTCTTCGATTATATTTTCAATACAAGTAAATTATATCTTTGTTGGATTTGTTGAGACTATATCTATGGGATTGTTTGCTTTGATTTCTCTATTTTATATAAATTCATTAGCAAAAGTGTTTTGGTTTAAAGATATAGTAAAGTTGCTTAGTCAAATTGTTTTATTAATTTTAATTGCAATATTCTTGTATCTCTTTTATAAAAATATTCTCAGTTATTATTTGAATAATATAGTTTGTTTGCTGATAAGTGGAGTCTTGTATACAGTTTTAGCAGATTTTCTTTTTATGCAAGATTTTAGTTAATGAAATGATTTTGTCTGTCAATGAAAAAATTGCACATGTGATAAAAAGTAAACTTTTTTGAAAGTTTTTCGATGATATTTTATTGGTGTTAGGCTATGGTTATCTAATTGTAATTGTTAGTGATGAATGGCTTGTGTTGATGAAAATGTACAATGTTTTTACTTAGTTAATTATATATAGTGGAATTCGATTAATTGCTAAACTTTTAATTCTATGGATGATATTAATATGGATATAATATTGTTGTGTTTTCAAGTTTTTGTATGGGTATCATGTATATTTAAGTTATGGAATAGGAATAGATTTTATGCCATTTTTTGTATGGTTATTTATTTGTATTTATTACCGACAGAAATTACTTATAGATTTTTTCCATATCTATATGATGCATACTGGGGAAAAGATGTTTGGTGTGAATTGTATTGGTTTGTTAACTTTTCATTGATTACGTTATTTATAGTCCTAAATCATACATCCAAAATTCATAAGGTCTATAATGTTGTATATTATAGGAGGAGAAATTCAAAATCAATAGTTTGTTTTTTTTGTTCTTGTGTTTAGTTTTTTAAGTTCATATTTATTAGTTACCAATATGGTGAAAATTTCTTACCAATCCTTAGTGGAAAATGGATCGATGGGAAACGAGAATATTTTGATGACTATAATTGATCAAATGTTTAAGTGGTTGCCTGCTTTCGTGATATTCCCAATGGTTGCTATGGAACAGAAAAAATGGTATATGCAAGTTTTTACTGCATATAATATTTTACTTTATACTATCTATAATATTCTATCAGGATCTCGTTCTGATATCCTTGCAGTTATATTGGGACTTGTACTTTTATGGATATATGGACGTAAGATAAGGATTAAACAAGTTTTTGTTTTGTCTTTTATCGCTATTACGTTTCTATATTTAGCGAGTTTTACTTATTCGTTAAGAGGAGGTGTTAATGAGGGGACATTGGAAGAAATTTTACTTAAACAAGATTATACAGCGCCAGCGTATAATTTGGTTGGTGTTATTGGCAAAAATATTATTGATCCATTAATGGTTATTAATTCTCAGATTATAAAAACATTTCCATTATTGGGAGGTGATTGGTTATATTTTTTGATTGCAGATTCTCTTTTTCCTAGTTCTCAAGTAAGCGCCTCTCAGGGATGGGCTTTTCATCCTTTTGCTGAAGGTTATATCTTTTGTGGCTTTTTAGGGTTTGTATATAATGGATTGGTGATAGGTCTAGGATTGTCAATATGGAATCGTTTTATTTTAACTAATAATGAAAGATTTAATCGATTTATGTTCGCAATTATGGGATGCATTTTTTTCTCATTGGTGAGATCACAGTCTGTGAATTTCTTTAGGTATATGTATTATATGTTTATTCCATCAGCTTACATATATTCTCGATTATCTAATATAAAGATCAATTATCGGGGGTTCTTGCGATAACCCCCTAATAAGCAGAACTAAACATCACGTTTATGATATTTACAAGAAAAAGATCTGCAAGAATATTTAAAGCGAGATAATCTAGGGTTTGGTTCCCAGACTTTTTTATAAGCGTATGATAA
>VOFD01000221.1_pt1 | contig 154001 bp, 177 predicted proteins | sample 5384101 | NCBI WGS metagenome assembly VOFD01 (sample SAMN12384723, study PRJNA508395) | human gut metagenome | isolation source: healthy gut C | host: Homo sapiens | reverse complement strand
TCAGTGGGGATTGGGTCAAGCCTGCCATTCCTGCAGGTAAGAAAATTAAGTTTATACTGCGTGATGGTGCCAGGTGGAAAGAATAAAATAATATAAATACTTCATTATTGTTTGTAGATTTGATTTGTTTTTACTATCTTTGCATAGATATATAAACAACTAAACAAATTGATTATGAAGAAGAAGTTTATTTGCACAGTGTGTGGTTACATACACGAGGGTGAGACAGCGCCAGAACAGTGTCCAATCTGCAAGGCTCCGGCATCAAAGTTCGTTGAGTTGAATGACAATGGACAGGCAACGTTTGCTACAATGCACATACTTGGTGCAGCGCGTAAGGAGGGGGCAAATGAGGAAATGATAAAAGACCTCGAAGCTCATTTCAATGGTGAGTGTGGGGAAGTGGGAATGTATCTTGCAATGAGCCGCCAGGCAGATCGTGAGGGATATCCTGAGATTGCAGAGGCATACAAGCGTTATGCCTTTGAGGAGGCTGAGCACGCTTCTAAGTTTGCCGAACTTCTTGGTGATGTGTTGAAAGACACCAAGAGCAACCTAAAGGCACGCATAGCAGCAGAGAAAGGTGCTTGTGAAGACAAGTTCCGCATCGCCAAAAACGCAAAGGCAGCCGGCATGGATGCCACTCACGACACTGTCCATGAAATGGCAAAGGATGAAGCACGCCATTGTGCAGGCTTTATAGGTCTTTATGAGCGTTATTTCGGCGAGAAGAAATAAGTCATGTACAATAAATAATATAAATGACCGTTTTATCATTATGATGAAACGGTTATTTTTATTGTGCCAAATCTTAGTGGCCGTGCTTGCATTCGCATCGTGTGATGACAACGATTCGTTTACGACGAGCCGTTCGGCAGTTTTAACATTTTCTCTTGACACCGTGTCTATGGACACTGTTTTCAGCACTGTTCCGACATCAACATATACATTTTGGGTATATAACCGTAACGATGACGGCTTGCGTTTGCGGCAAGTGAGGCTTCGACGTGGAAATCAGACCGGTTTCCGTGTCAATGTTGATGGCACATACCTTGACAATGGCATGGGCAGTATGGTGCGTGACTTGGAGGTCAGGGGAGGCGACAGTATTCGTGTTTTTGTAGAACTTACTTCGGGACGCAATAATGCCGAGACTCCTCAGTTGGTTGAGGACGACCTGGTATTCACGCTGGAGAGCGGTATGGAGCAGAATGTGTGTCTGCGTGCGTACTCTTGGGATGCGCTTTTCTTCCGTGACTGGGTAATAAGTCGCGATACGGTTATTTCCACTTCAACACCGATAGTGGTATATGGGGGGCTGCGGGTTGACAGCAGTGCAACGTTGACAATAATGTCACCTGCAAAACTATATTTTCATTCCGATGCGGGAATTGATGTGTATGGGCGACTGATTGTAAGGGGGCGTGCGGTGATGAGGTAGTCATGCGTGGCGACCGCACAGACAGAATGTTTGATTATCTGCCATACGATCGTGTGAGCGGACAGTGGCAAGGAATCCATCTATATTCATCATCAACGCAGAATTCCATTTCCTACGCCGACATACATAGTACCATGGATGGCATTGTTTGCGATTCGGCTGCGTTTGATTCCATTACCCCGCGGTTGTCATTGGCCAATGTCACCATACATAATTGCAAAGGTGTTGGTTTGGCTGCATATAATTCCAATGTGACTCTTGTCAATTGTCAGATAACCAATACGCTTGATGATTGCGTGGCAATTTATGGAGGTAGAGCTGCCATGGCTTATTGTACACTGGCGCAGTTTTATCCATTTGAGGGTGACCGGGGCGTTGCCCTACGTTTTTCAAGCAAACGTGGTGAAACAGACTATCCATTGCATTTTTTTGAATGTTACAATACGCTTGTCACAGGCTATGCAGATGATGAGGTGATGGGGGAGGCTGGTGACTCCCTGGTGACTTTCAGCTATTATTTTGCTAACTGCATTCTCCGCACTCCGGCGATAACAGACTCTGCCCAATTGGTAAATTTTTCCAATGTCGTATTTGAACAGGCAAACGACTCTGTGCAAGGAGCCGATCATTTTTATAATATTGATGCTGACAATCAATATTATGACTTCCACCTAGACTCCGTTTCCACTGCTATTGGGCGTGCCGTTGTCATAGAAGGGTGTGGCATAGACCGTGACGGGAAGGAGCGTGGGTCACTGCCGGACATAGGGTGCTACCAGTATTCCCATCAAGGCAGGACTACAGCTGGTCGTCGGTAAACGATAGCGGCATCAAGTTGCTTATTCCATCGATGCAAAATATGTGTTTTTTGTGCCGTAGAGCAAGATGCGTATCTTGCGTTTGTGCCTAAACTCTGTTTCCACCAGTGCCTGCCTGCAACTGCCACATGGAGTCACAGGGTCTGTCAGCAGTCCGCTTGCATTGCGCGCTGCGATGGCTATTGCCACTACTGCTTTGTCTGGTTGTTGCGCCCCAGCGGAGAATAGCGCTGTGCGCTCAGCGCATATTGTCACCGGGAAAGAAGCGTTTTCTTGGTTGCAACCTGTTATGACGTCTCCGTTTTCAAGCCGCACAGCACTACCAACGTGGAAATGTGAGTATGGTACGTATGAGTTATTCGTTGCCTCTATGGCCTGTTCTATGAGATGGCGGTCATTATCGTTAAGTTCCTCCATTTGGTAAACAGTAATGGCAGATTTGATGATTCTTACTTCCATAATAATCCTAATTTTGTCGCAAAATTAATAAAAAGGCGTTAGTAACTGAATAGTTTTGCGTACTTTTGCATACAAAAAAGCAAATCTTTTTTATGAATAGGGCTTTTCTTACGTTGGTGCTTCTCATTTTGTCTGTGTCTGTGTCTGCTCAGATGAAATGGAACCGTAGTTATCAGCAATATTTCGACCAATATAAAGACTTGGCCATTGAACAAATGATAAAATACCGCATACCGGCAAGCATCACTCTTGCTCAAGGTGTGTTTGAGTCAGGGGCAGGGCGCAGTGAGTTGGCTCGTAGGGGCAACAACCACTTTGGTATAAAATGCCATGGCTGGCGAGGCGCTACCACATATTTCACTGACGATGCACCTAATGAGTGTTTTCGGGCGTACAAGAATGTTTACGACAGTTATGAGGATCATTCCAAATTTTTGGTCAACGGGCGGCGTTATCGCAACTTGTTTAAACTCAAAATCACCGATTATAAAGGTTGGGCACGTGGGCTAAAGGCTGCCGGTTACGCAACAAACCCTCGTTATGCAGACAAGCTTATAGACATAATACAGCTTTACAAACTGTACCGTTATGACACTGCCAAAAGTTACGATAAGTTTTTTGCCCGCCACACTAAAGACACTCCTGCTAATGGATTGTTGCACCCTGTATATTTCTTCAACAAGAATTATTACATAAAGGTTCGCCGAGGCGACACATTCCAAAGCCTTTCAAAGGAATTGGGTATATCTGCGCGCAAATTGGCGAAGTATAATGAGCTTGACCGTGATGCACAATTGAGCAGAAGGTGATATCATATATTTGAAGAAAAAAAGCAGTCGAAAGCACCCAAAGACTATGATGGAAGGCTACATTATGTTAGGGCTGGTGAATCAATGTACAGCATTTCTCAGCTTTATGGCATTAGGCTGAAAAGTCTTTATAAGCTCAATCGCCTTGCGCCAGACTATCAGATACAGGTCGGTGATGGGCTTTTGCTTAGATGACACCTTGCAGGCAACTTTTCCATGTCGTAAGACTTGTTGATTATAGGTTCGTGAGGGGCTATTTTGACAACAAATGCCATATGAAATGAGGCCAGCTTTAGTAGCTTCACCGGGCACAGTACCGGCAACAGACGGTGGTAGATTGCAAACACGCCACAACGTGGGGGCTTCAAGTGGCTGGCTATAGCCCGGGGTACCATTGCTTGTGGAACTCACGAAAATCTTTATCACGTACTAGTGCATCATTGCGATTATAATGGTGTAATAGGATTGATTTCGTTTTGTTCTTATCACTAATCTATTAAGCGTGTCCCAAATGGCCCCAAACGACAGAAGTGTTAAGAAATTCTTTATTATATGTTTCTTTGTTTGAGATTAATTTCTTAACTTTGCAGCGCAATAGGTTCGCGTTCATAATGCGATTAAAAGGGAACGGGGTGAGAATCCTCGACAGTCCCGCTGCTGTGATTTGTCCTTGTTGGCAACAAACAACTATGTCACTGATTTTATAAAATAAATTGGGAAGACGTTTGCTGCCGGACATTAAGTCAGAAGAGCTGCCATTGCGTGTTTAATCTTCATCGAAGCCTCGTGGAAAAGGCGCGTGAAGAAACTAGTTTCCTTTTATTGGGATGAGGTTTATCATGTTGGCATATATGAATGCCGCCATAGCCTGTTGTTATTCGCAGGTTCGCACATCAAGCAAACTGGACAGTGTCTTGCATGTGCGTGAGGTCATTGTCGTCTCCAAGCCTAGCCAACGTGACGTTGTGCCGGCACAGACATTGTCAGGCGAACAATTGCAAAGACTCAGCAGCCATTCGGTTGCTGATGCGATGAGATATTTTTCAGGAATACAAATCAAGGATTATGGTGGAGTTGGTGGAATTAAAACCATCAATGTGCGGAGTATGGGAAGTAGCCATTTAGGTGTGTTCTATGATGGCATTGAACTAGGCAATGCACAAAACGGGCAGATTGACTTAGGGCAATTTTCTTTGGATAATGTTGAGGCGATATCTCTTTATAATGGCCAGAAGAGTGCTATCTTTCAGTCTGCAAGCGACTTTGGCAATGCCGGTTCTGTATATATTCGCACTAAGCGTCCATCGTTTTCCAACGGGAAGGACTATAACCTTAAGTTTAAGGCAAAGTATGGCTCTAGTGGCGATGTATTTTCTTTGTCATCACTTTACGAGCAACGCCTCTCTCCTCAGCAAGTGCGTCGCTGAGTGTTGGGGCGTTGACGGCCACAGGCAAGTATAAGTTTCGTTACAAACGGAAAAACATGGATGGTACGACTGCATATGATACGACAGCAGTCAGACAGAATGGTGATATGTGGGCTTTAAGGGCTGAAGCCAATTTCTATGGAAACTTTGAAGACGGCTCATGGATGGCCAAGGCATATACATATAATTCTGAGCGTGGCATACCAGGGGCGATAGTCAACAACGTCTGGAGGCGAGGAGAACGCCAATGGGATCATAACTCATTTGTCCAGGGTAGTATACGTAAGGCTTTGTCTGCGCGACTTGATTCCCGCTTATTGGCAAAGTATGCATATTATGACACGCACTATGTAAACAATGACACTACGACGATGCTTATCGACAATACATATAAGCAACAGGAGATTTATTTTTCATTTGCAAATGTCTATGAGATTCTTTCGGGTTGGAGCGTTTCGTTAAGTTATGATTTCAAATGGAACAAACTGAATTCTGACATTCATAATTTTGTCTTCCCCAAAAGGTATTCCAACTTTTTGTCGCTGGCCACTGCTTTCGACAGTCGTTTCATAAAGGTGCAAGGCAGTCTCTTGGCGACATTTGTGAAGGACCATACCCAGAAACAAGCACGCAAGCCATCTGCACGCATGGTCACTCCTGCTGTTTTTGTCAGTTTCGCCCCTTTGGGGGGGCGGACATTTTCTATTCGTGCTTTTGCAAAAAAGAGTTTTCGTATGCCTACGTTCAATGAACTTTATTATACAGATATAGGCAATGCGACGCTTTCCCCTGAGACCGCTATACAATACAACCTTGGTGTAGTTTATGGTAAAAGTACCGGTCCGTCGTGGTTTGGGGGGGTACGTATACAGGCTGATGGATATTTCAATACTGTACACGACAAGATTATAGCCTATCCCAAAGGCCAGCAATTCCGCTGGACAATGCTCAATCTTGGCCGTGTGCATATTTGGGGGCTTGATGCCGAGGCCGAAGTGACACTCAGGCCCATGGCGGATGTCTGTGTCACTTCGCGCATTCAATATACATTCCAGCAAGCTCGTGATGTCACGTCGAGTGAGCTGTCATATTATAATGACCAGATTCCTTATATTCCCAGGCATAGTGGCTCTGCTATAATTGGACTGGCCTACAAGTCGCTCAGCATGAATTATAGTTTCATCTATGTTGGTGAGCGATACTCGCAACAAGAAAATATAGCCACAAATCATGTGCAGCCATGGTATACGAGTGACCTCAGCATGACTTATCGTGCAAACATTAAAAGAGTGGGGGTGCGCCTGACACTTGAGGTGAACAATCTGTTCAGCCAGGATTATGACGTGATAATAAATTATCCTATGCCTAAGCGCAACTATGCTGTATCACTTGAAGTTATGTTATGACAATGCAGTTAAAATTAAGTATATGAACATGAAGAATTTGATATATGTGTTACTTGGCCTTGCTCTATGCGCGTCATGTCGTGAAGATGAGCTTGTGATTCTGTCCGACACGCAAGACACCGGGGCAACACCTGTTATTGGCAAGATTGTCGGGATGTATGTGCTGTGTGAAGGTAATATGGGAGCAAACAAGGCTTCTGTGGATTATCTGGATCTTTCCGGACAAACTGCAACCGTAAAATATAACCGTAACATATACCCGGAGCGCAATCCATCGGAGGTCAAAGAGCTGGGGGATGTCGGGAACGACATAAAAGTTAACGGCGGACAACTGTGGATGCTGATAAACTGTTCCAATATGGTAGTTGTGGCGACGGCAGATTCCTGTCGCAAAATTGCAAAGATAGACATTCCCAATTGCCGCTATGTCACGTTCAACGGGGCATACGCCTATGTCAGTTCATACGTTGGTCCGGTTGAGGTAGGCGGAACAGCACATCTCGGACGCATTTATAAGGTTGATACCGCTTCATTTGCCAAAGTAGACTCTGTCACTGTAGGCTTCCAGCCGGAAGAGATGGCAATACTTGATGGCAAGCTGTATGTGGCTAACAGTGGCGGATACCTGCTAGATATGAGCGAGAGGACAGTCAGTGTGGTAGACTTGGCGACTTTCACCCAAACAGGCAAGGTGGAGGTTGCCCCCAACTTGCACCATCTGAAAGCCGACAGGTATGGGCGGCTATGGGCATCTTCACGCGGCGACTATTGGTCTGAGCAAGCTAAGCTGTATATGTTGTCGCGCGGGGATGACGGAGAAATGGCTGTTGCCGACACGTTCGATATCCCGGTTTCAGACTTTTTGCATAGTAGGCGATTCGCTATATTATGTCGGTGTTCAGTGGAGTTTTGAAACCAATTCGAACAAAATCAGTCACGGCATTTTGAATGTCAATACTTGCGAGCAGGTGTCAACGTCGTTAACATCGGCCCAGGAGTTCTCTGACATAGTGTTGCCTTATGGCATTATTGTCAATCCGCTTGACCGCGATTTTTATGTCATGGATGCAAAGGATTATCTGTCGAGTGGTCAGTTATACCACTTCCACGCCGACGGGTCTTTTGATTGGCGGGTTTGGACTGGTGACATACCCGGTCATGCAGCTTTTGTTTACCGGAATGATGCTGCGACAGGCAAAACCAGTGGTATGTAAACTTTTATTATATCGGCAGGCCTTGCCGCAACGGCTTGGCTGTCAATAACTTGTAAAATGTATGGTTTGGGTGTGCGAAAGGTGGCGCTTTAGCTTGCGAGACAAGCCGTTTGGCAATGCAAAAAGCCATTTCCTACGCAAAAGAATATGATTGATGAACTTTGTAACGATAGGTTGTAAATATGTTTGACAATCGTTAGCGTTGCTTGGGCGAATCTGCCGTTTCGTATGGCATGACAAAAACGTATAAGAATGAGCAAATTAAAAACATATACAATTTAAGTAAATATGGGTAAAAGATTTATTTTAGGTTCGGTTGCCATGGCTGCGGCAGTCATGGCCATGGGGCAGCAAATGGCTGGCACGCAGGAACACAGCAAGTATATACTGGCTGTCGATGAGTATGTACCCGCTCCGGGGCAGTTTGTCAATACTCTGCCGAAATATGAGGATGGAGACGATGCGGCAACAATGGTTGCCAAGTGTACCGAGGCCATAGCCCGCAATAATCGTGGCATGATATCACTTGGGGCCTATGGAGGATATGTTACGTTTCATTTTGACCACAGCATAGCGAACATTGATGGGCAACGGGATTTTTATATCAGTGGCAACGCCGTGAACGGAGGGGCAGAGCCGGGTATTGTCATGGTGTCAAAAGATGTCAATCATAATGGATTGCCAGATGATGCTTGGTACGAATTGGCAGGCAGTGCCGACATAGACAGTGCCGGGGCTGTGACATACGGTTATGAGATAACATATAAGCTTGATACCATGAACGACGTGCCTTGGACTGACAACCAGGGTAACAGCGGCACTGTAGACCGCAATTCTTTTCACCAACAGGAGTATTTCCCTCTTTGGCTGGGCAATGAGCTGACATTCGGCGGAACATTGCTGCCCGCCAATGGGTACAATCGCGCCACGGGCAACCAGCAGTATTGGGTTCGCAACGCGTTGAGGTATGGTTATGCTGACAATGTGTTGAATTCTGATTCAGCAGCTTGCAGCTTTGACATTGGCTGGGCTGTAGATGCCGAACGCAATCCTGTAGAGCTTGACTTCATTGATTTCGTAAGGGTTTATACAGGAGTCAACCAGCAGTGTGGATGGACGGGTGAGACTTCTACGGAAATATCGGGTGCCGAGGATTTGCATTTGCAGGCTTCGCTTGATGCTATCGTGGCCTCTCCGTCACAAATGGCAACTTTCGAGGAAATATCGCTTGGCAGTGACGGATATTGGAATGGCTCGGATAAAAAAGGAACACAGATGGACGGGGATTATGGCACCACGGCTTATGCAAACAGTTTTGTGAGTGGGTCTTTCCGTTTCAACAATACATACAACGATACATGGAATTCCTGGTCTGGTTTTGCAGTATCAAACAAGACCTCTGTCGTGTTTGATAATTATGATGCAGACCAGTACAATAGTGCCGTAGGCCATGGTTATGATGGATCTGAAAATTATGCAGTCGTATATCCTTACGGTGAGCTCGTTGAGGTAATGAACAAGCCGGAAGGGGGAGACAATAAGCGGATTTTACGTTACAAATACGGCAAACAATGTGAAGGCTTACAATGAAGGTGACGGAATGACTGGCAAGTTTGAAGCTGGTGACTGGTGCAAGCTTACAATTACAGGTCATCATCCAGACGGAACGACGTCTGAAGTTGAAGTGTATCTGGCTGATTATCGTTCAGAGTCTGAGGCTGCGCGTGGCTACCTGGATTACTGGCAGTGGGTGGATTTAAGCAAGCTTGGAAAAGTTACTGCACTTGGTTTTTCTGTAAGCAGCTCGCATAACAATGATTATGGCATGACCACTCCTGGTTATTTCTGCATGGATAACTTGAACGGGACTCCCGACATGACATCAAGTATAATTGGGAATGGGATAAGCAACTCGGGCAAGGCTGTCGAGACCGAACGCTATACCTTGGGAGGCGTAAGGATATCTTCGCCAGTTAGAGGTGTGAACATAGTAAAGATGTCTGATGGGACAGTACGTAAAGTATATGTAAAATAAATGAGAGAAATACATGCCATAGCTATTGCGCTGTGCCTTGTTGCCTTTATGGCCTGTGGAGGCGGTAACAATCCGTCTCCACAGGCAACAGGCGACACGGTTAAGTTTAAGTATGCCAGGCTGTTGCAAATGGTCAGTCATGATGGCTATGTTGAGGTAAATGTATCCAGTCCGTGGGATAAAGGCAAACTTTACAAAAAAATATATCTTGGTATCACGTGACAGCAACGACTTGTCGCAGTTGCCGCAAGGAACAATCGTGCGTGTGCCTTTGCGGCGTGTGATACCTTTTTCTGTCGTTCAGGCCGGTATGATGGTTGAGCTGGGGGCGGCTGATGCAATAGTTGGAATAGCTGATTTGCAATATGTCAGGAATCCTTTTATACTTAAAAGATGTGCCAGCGGAAAGATTTCGGATATAGGAAATTCAATGAACCCCAATGTGGAAAAGGTGATAGATGCCGCGCCAGACGCCATGTTTGTTTCTTCTTTTGAGAATGCCGGTGGTTATGGAAAGCTCGGAGGAACAGGTATCCCGTTGATAGAATGCGCCGATTATATGGAAACGACAGCTCTTGGCAGGGCCGAATGGATGAAATTTTATGGAATGCTTTTAGGTTATGGGCAAGTAGCCGACTCGTTGTTTTCTGTAGTTGACAGTTCGTACCAGGCCTTGAAAGCTTTGGCTGCATCAAGCAATGCACGTCGTTCGATAGTGATGGATAAGAAAACCGGTGCAGTATGGTATGTGCCAGGTGGGCATAGCACTATCGGAACAATGCTCGCTGATGCCAATGCTGTTTACCCGTTTTCGGGTAATGGCGATGCAGGAAGCCTGGCACTGCCATTTGAGACGGTATTGGAAATGGCAGGAGACGTTGATGTCTGGGCTTTTCGGTATGGCGGTGATGAACCGGCTTCTTATGGTGTCCTGGCAACTGAATACCATGGATATTGTCAAATGAGAGCATTTCGGGAACACAATTGCTATGGATGCAACGTAGACCAGACGCGCTTCTATGAAGAGACCCCATTTCGGCCAGACTATCTGCTAGGTGATTTTGTGCAAATGATTCATCCGGAAATTAAATTGAAAGGCGGCATGAGATATTATTTCCCGGTTGTTGGCGAGTGAAGAACATATTATGTATTATGGACCGGAGAATCTTTGTGTTTTCATTGATGTTGCTGGTTGTTGCAACTCTTTTTATGTTGAACTTGCTGGCAGGTGCCATTGACATTCCTGCCAAAGAGGTCTTTTCTGCGTTGTTTGGTGGCGAAAACGTAAAACAAAGTTGGGCATACATTGTGCTTGAGTCGCGTTTGCCACAGGCGATAACGTCAGTGTTGTCTGGCAGCGCGCTCGCCGTGAGTGGCTTGATGCTTCAAACAGTATTTCGCAACCCGCTAGCAGACCCTTCTATATTCGGGATAAGTAGTGGGGCTGGGGTTGGTGTGGCATTGGCTGTACTATTGTATGGGGGAACAATCTCAGCATGGACTTATAGTGTTAGTGGTTTTGTGGCGGTTTTCATTGCAGCTTTGATTGGTGCAATGGTTGTCATAGTGATCATTTTTCTGTTCTCTATGATTGTACATAATGACGTTATGCTGCTTGTCATAGGAATAATGGTGGGCTATATGTCTTCATCAATTATTTCACTTTTAAGTTTTTTCTCAACAGAAGCAGGGGTGAAGTCTTATGTTGTATGGGGGATGGGGGATTTCAGCGGTGTGTCAATGCAGCAGATGCCAATATTTGCATTCGTAGTTGTTATTGGTATTATTGGCTCAGCTTTTCTCATTAAACCGTTGAACCAACTTATGCTAGGAGAGCATTATGCATTGAACTTGGGGGTTAATATAAAAGTTGTTCGTAACTTGATGTTGTTACTGACAGGCGTACTTACAGCTATTGTCACAGCTTGTTGTGGGCCGGTCTCATTTGTCGGGCTTGCGGTGCCGCATATTGTTCGCTTGCTTTTGCCTACTTCTGACCACGGTATTTTAATGCCTGCAACAATATTGATGGGGGCAATTGTTGCATTGTTTTGCAATTTGCTGTGCGTTCTTCCATGGGGAGGGGGGATGATGCCGCTTAATGCTGTAACTCCAGTCATAGGTGCTCCTATGGTTATATATATAATAATGAGGAAAAGGAATTGAATATGTATTTAATTTAAAATATTGTATGTTTATCTTTAGTTTGTGAAATTCTGCTTATCTTTGTAGTTGAATACCCTTAGTTGGTTATCCTGCAAAGTCGTATACCGAATTGACTTTATCGGCAATGTTTCAAAACAATGCTTTCACAAACAAAATAACTATAATGACTTATGAAAAGAATTACCTTCTTATTGCTGGCCATGGTGGCATTCTTGCCTTTGGCCGCAGCAGACAACCCTCGTGTTGTCCGTAATTTTAACTTTGGGTGGCGCTTCCATTTAGGTGATGTAGCAAATGCGCAGAGTTCAACTTTTAATGACAGTGATTGGGAAAGTATTGTAGTACCACACGATTTCCAGATTTATCAGCCTTGGGTTGCTCCGTCCAAGGGGGAGAAAGCTGATAATTCAGACATTGCCAGCAACGTTAAGAGCCGTTTGAGCTCGCGTGGGTTCAAGGAAATGGGTATTGGCTGGTATCGGAAAACGTTTACCCCAGATGAATCGTGGCGTGGAAAGCGCATTATTCTCGACTTTGAAGGAATAATGTTGGTAGGTGATGTTTACCTCAATGGTGAGCGTATAGGTGGAACGGATTATGGCTATTTGGGATTTGATATTGATGTTTCAAAATTGATGAAATTTGGCCAACCCAATGTCTGGGCCGTCAAAGCAAATACACAAAGACCGGAAAATTCACGTTGGTATACAGGAGGTGGATTGTATAGAGACGTTTCATTGATAGTCACCGATCCACAACAGTATTTCGTTCGTCACCCTCTTTACATCACCACTCCCAATGTAAGTGAGGCTGAAGCAACTGTAATAGTGCAGGCAGAGATGGCTTGTTATCTCAGGGTAAAGGATTTAAAGGTAAACACAAAGATTGTTGATGCAAATGGGAATGTTGTGTCTGATGTTACGAATACAATACCGTACAATAGAGGGCAGAAAATAAATGAATATATTGTTGACAGCATCACACTTGAATCTCCCAAACTGTGGAGTTGCGAAACGCCCCATTTGTATAATGCAACGGTTACAATTTTCAAGCCTGATGGGACTGTTGCCGATCAGGTCAGTGAGAATTTTGGTGTCCGCTGGTTTGAATATTCGCCAGAATTCGGATTTAAACTGAATGGCAAGAAAGTGCTTTTTAAAGGGAATGCTAACCACCACACTCTTGGCGCCCTTGGCGCTGCAGCATATCCGCGTGCCATGGAAAAGCGAATACAGTTGTTAAAGCAATTTGGCTTCAACCATATTAGGACTTCCCACAACCCTTATAGTAAGTCATTCCTGGACCTTTGCGATAAATATGGAATGCTTGTCGTTGACGAACTATATGACAAATGGCTGACGCAATATGCAGGTGGCAGGACTGAATGGCTTAATTTGTGGCAGCATGATGTTCCTGAGTTTGTACGTAGAGACAGGAATCACCCATCTGTCGTTATGTGGAGCCTTGGTAATGAGCTTCAGCAGTATTGGTCTTTGCCATTTGCAGACTGGGGTATAACTCCATATCGGTTGCAGAAGGAATTATTGCTCAGATATGACAAAACCAGGCCGGTTACAGTGGCAATGCATCCTAGAGGACGCAATTTGAAGACTGATTCGTTGCCTGCCCCACTTGCATTGGAGACAGACATCGCTTCATACAATTACCGTTATATGTATTTCCCTGGGGATAGCAGACGTTTTCCTGACATGATTTTCTATCAGAGCGAAGCCAATACGTCAATGATGGGGCCGAATTTCTTTGAAATGGACTTGGATAAGGTCGTTGGTCTTGCTTATTGGGGTATGATAGATTATCTCGGTGAGTCAAATGGATGGCCGGCAAAAGGATGGGTACAGGGTGCTTTTTTGACATATCTCTAGAACCAAAGCCTATAGCTTATTTGCTTTGGAGTATGTTCAAGCCAGATGACCCGGTTGTTCACATCGGCATAATTGACAGTGATGACAATACCGTTTGGAATGACGTGAAAGTTGGAACGCAGCGTATGTCTGACCATTGGAATCGCAAAGCAGGTAGTACACTCTCTCTTTATACATATACTAATGCCGATGAGGTAGAGCTATTCGTAAATGGTAAGAGTGTCGGCGTAAAGAAGAATTCAGACAATCCCAGGACTCGGAATAAAATCAAATGGGACAATGTTAAGTATGAAGAGGGGTATATTGAAGCTGTTGCAAAGAAAGCAGGCAAGGTTGTAGCACGGCACAAAATTGAAACAACATCGGATGCCGTTAAGTTAGTTGTTGCTCCAGACAACCAACAGTGGAAAGCAGATGGCCAGGATTTGCAGCATATTAGGGTATGGGCAGTTGACAAGAAAGGAAGGCGTGTTCATGGTGCTCAAAATGAATTGACATTTGCTGTTGATGGCCCAGCCGAGATTGTTGGGGTAATCAATGGTGATATGACAAGTGAAGAACTGACCGTTGGCAACAAGCGAAGACTTTACAATGGTACTGCGACTGTAATATTGCGTTCAACCCAAGAGGCAGGTGATGTTAATCTGTTAGTGACGACCAATGGGCTTAAAAAAGTAAAGCTTAAGATGGAGACAAATAGTATTGAGTGACAAGCTGTTCGATAATTGTTTTTGTGACTGTCGAAATCGTAAAACAGGTTTCTGATAGTGATGTTTAAAACATAAAATTGGATAAATTACAAAACAAAATTGTAATTTATCCAATTTTGTTTTGCAGTTTGAATCATTTTGCGTATATTTGCTGTGAAAAGAAGTTATTGGAGGATGATTGGAAAGGAAAAAGAGGCATACAAGAGACTTGAGAATTGCGGCTTGAAGCCGTCGGTTCAGCGTATAATGATCATGGATTATCTGCTTAGCCATCATACTCATCCTACTGTGGACGAAATATACAAGGATTTAAGCAAGAAATATCCAACGTTAAGCAAGACAACAGTGTATAATACGTTGAGATTGTTCTCTGTTTATAATGCTGCGCAGATGATAACCATTGATGAGCATAGGGTGTGTTATGATGGAATCACTTCTCCACATGCACATTTGTTGTGCCGTAAGTGTGGCAGAATAATAGATATAAGCCTGACGCAGCTTCCTGTAATTCCAGAAAGTAAAATAATCGAAGATAACATAATTGACGAAGTTCAATTGTATTACAAGGGTATATGTGCACAATGTGCAAGAAGAAAAGAATGAATTTTAATTTTAATTATTAATCAAGCAAATACACGTATGAGTAAGAAGTTCGTTTGTACCGTTTGTGGATATATTCACGAAGCGTAATGAGGCACCCGAGAAGTGTCCGGTTTGCAATGCTCCAGCCAGCAAGTTCAAGGAATTAGGCAAGGACTTGAAAGGAACCAAGACGGAAAAAAACCTTCAAGAAGCTTTTGCTGGTGAGTCTATGGCGCGTAACAAATATACATATTTTGCGTCTAAAGCTAAAAAAGACGGCTTTGTGCAGATGGCCGCCATATTTGAAGAGACTGCCAACAATGAGAAAGAGCATGCCAAGCTATGGTATAAATACTTGAATGGCGGTGAGGTTTCCGGTACAGAAGTAAATCTTGAAGATGCTGCTAACGGAGAGAACTATGAGTGGACAGATATGTATGCACGTATGGCTAAGGAAGCCCGCGAGGAGGGATTCATTGAGATTGCAGAGAAATTCGAGGGGTAGCTGCCATTGAGAAAGAACATGAGGAACGCTATCGCAAACTGTTGAAGAATTTGCGCGACAAGAAAGTGTTCTCTAAGGATGGTGATGCTGTATGGCAATGTGCCAACTGCGGGCATATAGTCGTAGGCAAGTCGGCTCCTGATGTTTGCCCTGTTTGCAATCATCCTCAAAGTTATTTCCAAGTGCGTGCTGAAAATTATTAATGCTTTGCGTGGCATCCTGCCAAGAGCCATGGATTGACAAGTAGACTTGCCAGTTATTCGTGGTATAACTATAAAATCGGCCTTTTAGACAGCGAAAGCTGTCTAAAAAGCCGATTTTGTTTCATTAATATATTGCCATAATATATATTTTGGCTAAATTTGCATCCGTTTTTAACTAACATAATTAAATAATGGTAAATCGTTTCATTTTAAATGAAGTGTCATACTTCGGACCAGGCGCAAGAAAAGAGCTGCCGGGGGTTGTTAGACGTCTTGGTTTCACAAAAGCATTGGTTGTTACTGATAAGGGCTTGATGAAATTTGGTGTTGCAAAGATGGTTTTGGACGAACTGGATGCCAATTCCATTGCATATGAAATCTTCGATGATGTGAAACCCAATCCTACCGTTACAAATGTCAAGGCTGGCATTGAAGCTTGCAAGGCAGCTGCGGCCGATTTCATTATAGCTATAGGTGGCGGTTCGGCAATGGATACAGCCAAAGGTATCGGTATTGTATGCAACAATCCTGAATTTTCTGATATTGTGTCACTTGAAGGTGTCGCAGACACTAAGAAAAAGAGTCTGCCTATAATTGCATTGCCTACGACTGCAGGTACTGCTGCCGAAACTACAATCAATTATGTTATAATAGATGAGACGAACCATAAAAAATGGTGTGTGTAGACCCTAATGATATTCCTGCTGTTGCCATAGTTGATGCAGAGCTGATGTATTCTTTGCCGAAGTCGCTTACCGCCGCTACAGGAATGGATGCCATGACCCATGCCATAGAGGGTTATATTACCAAGGCTGCATGGGAAATGAGTGATATGTTTGAGATAAAGGCAATCGAGATGATTTATAAGTATCTTCCTATTGCAGTCAATGAGCCGCAGAATCCGGAAGGGCGCAATGGAATGGCTGTTGCCCAATACATTGCTGGCATGGCATTCTCAAATGTTGGCCTTGGTGTTGACCATGGCATGGCTCACCCGTTGAGCGCACTTCACGATGTTCCCCACGGAGTTGCTTGTGCTATGTTGCTGCCTGTGGTGATGCGTTTCAATGCTGCAGCAGCTAAACCCAAGTATGTTGAAATAGCCAAGGCTTGCGGTGTATATCAGGAAGGGATGAGCATTGACGAAGCTGTTGATGCAGCTTGCAAGGCTATCGAAGATTTGTCAAAGCTGGTAGGTATTCCTCAGCATCTTACCGATTTGGGAATAACCGAGCAAGATATTCCTGCATTGGCAGAACAAGCGATTGTTGATGTTTGTACCCCCGGGAATCCTCGTGATGTAACCAAGGAAGACATTGTAGAGCTTTATAAGCAGATTCTCTAAACCACATAAGTTGTACAATATTTTCAGGGTGAAGGTGATAGCCTCCACCCTGAAACTTTTTGTATGAGAAAGGCATTCACATTTGAACAAGGCCATAGACTATAAATTTTCTTGGACAAATGATTTGGGCGGATATTCCATGGTAGTAGCTTTGGCGTACCATGTGCATTTTTTGTAGCCCGTGACTTCCACATTCTTGGCTGTACCATTTATCTACATATGTGCAAACGGAAATGGCAGGACAAGTCATCCTGCGAGATATTCAGCGATGAATGGGATTTGCCTGAGTTTGACATTACGTGGCTTAACGCTGAGTCTGTCTCATTTTTTAAGGATATTCGCATTCTGCCCATACTTGCATATATGCAACTAAAGTGCATTTGTCTTAATGCAGATTTACTTCACACTGGTTCTTTAATTGTTAAAACAGTGTAAAGTAAGTCTGTATTAAGACATACAACCATCTATCCGGGCTTACATCATTGTGTGGCGGTCAAGGTATGACTGCACTTCTTCCTTGTAACTGTCTGAAATAGGGATGTATGTGTCGCCGAAAACCAGGCGGAAACGGTCTACAGACTCAATCTTGGTCATGTGTACGATGTATGAGTGGTGTGTGCGCATGAATTCAGGTTTGGGCAGATTATCCTCAAGGTTCTTCATGTTCATAAGCGACATCAGCTTAGAACCGTCTTTGAGGAATATGCGCACATAGTCCTTAAGGCCTTCTATATATAGAGTATGTCATCAAGCTCAACATGGATGAGCTTATAGTCGCTTTTGACGAAGATGAAGCGGTCTTGCTTGTAAGCCTCCTGTCTTGACCTGGCGTTAAACCACTCGAGGGCTTTCTTTGCAGCAGTCAGGAAATCGTCATAACTGACGGGTTTCAGCAGGTAGTCCATGGCATTGACTTTGTAGCCGTCGATTGCATATTGGCTGAATGCCGTCACGAAGATTATGCGTGTTTCCTTTGGCAATCCTTGCAAATTCCACTCCGCTTAGTTCGGGCATCTGTATGTCAAGGAACACCAGCTCGACCGGGCGTTCCTTTAGGTCTCTTATGGCTGTGCTTGCACTGTTGTATGTTCCGCTTAGGTTTAAGAACGGCGTTTTCTTTACGTAGCTGGAAATCAGTTCAGCTGCCAGCGGCTCGTCGTCAATTATTGCACAATTTAGTATCATAGATTATGATTTTGGATGAATATTCTTTTTCTTCTGCGTCAGTTCCCTTTGTCCATGTGAATTTTCCCGGGTATATCAGCTTGAGCCTGTCGTCTACATACTTCAGTCCTATGCCGTGGCCGCTGCGGTCTTTTTTTGCCCTTTGGGGAAATTGCTGTTCCTTATGTTGCAGGCAATGTGTTTATTGTCGGCCTCAATGTTGATGTTTATGTAGCTTGGGCTTATGGAGCTGACACCATGTTTGAAAGCGTTCTCTATGAGTGATATGAAAATGAGCGGTGCTATCATGATGTTGCATGGTTCTGGTATGTCTGCCGCAAACTTTACTTTTACATTTGCAGGCAGCCTTATTTTCATTAAGTTTGTGTAGTTTGAGAGGAATTGCACTTCGCTCTTCAGGTTGACAAATTCCTGTTGGTTGTCGTAAAGTATGTGCCTAAGGAGTTCGCTCAACTGCAGGATAGCGTCCTGCGCTTTGCTTGGCGCAAACTCGGTTAGGGCGTAAATGTTGTTGAGTGTGTTGAGCAGGAAGTGTGGGTTGATTTGTGAACGAAGGTTCTTCAGTTCCGCATTTGTCCTTGCAGCTTCGGCTTCGCGGCGCGCGCTTTCTGACGCCTGCCACCGTTTGGACAGCTGTATTGTCGTGGCGATGGCTGCTGATACGGCAAGGTTGAATATGTTGCGCAGAATCATCAGTATGAACATATAGTCGTTGTTGCTTGGTCGCGGCCTCTTGTCGAATGACGTATGGGTCTTGTCCATCCATACGTGTACGGCCATTCCCAGCAACAGGATCATGATGATGTTTATCGTGAAGAACGCCTTTTTGTTTCCCGTGGCGAAGTATCGTGGAGCAAGCCACAGGTAATTTGCGTAGAAAGAGACCATGATGCTCAGTGGCACGATGCTGACGAAGAGGAACTGGTGTAGCGAAATGCCGTTGCCATGGTTCATGAACATTTGTGGCGATATCAGCAATACCGTCCACACTGCTATGTGTATGAGCGTTTCGTTCTTCTTATTCATACCTTAGGGCTTCGATGGGGTCAAGCTGGGCGGCTTTCTTTGCCGGATACCATCCGAAGAACACTCCAGTGAATGTGCAGACGGCGAAGCTCATGACGATGGTCCATGCCTGTATGGCTATTGGCCAGTGGGCGAACAGCTTGATTGAATATGAAGCTCCTATGCCTAGCGCGACGCCGATGATTCCCCCAGTGACACTGAGCAGTATTGCTTCGATGAGGAACTGGTTTAGTATGTCCATGCCCCTGGCGCCAACGCTCATCCTGAGTCCTATCTCCCTTGTGCGCTCAGTTACGCTGACATACATGATGTTCATTATTCCAATGCCGCCTACAATGAGCGAAATCCCTGCGACGCAGCCAAGCAGTATGGTTAGCATATCGGTCGTGGAGTTCATCATTGATGCCAGTTCTTCCTGTGAGCGTATTGTGAAGTCATCCTCATCGGCCTCGGTTGTTTCTGTCGCTTCTTTCAGCTTGTGGTTGCGCCGCAGAATGTTGCTTATTTCTTCGGTGGCTTTGTCGGTCGCTCCCTCGGTGATGGCAGAGCACTGTATGCCGCTGAGATATGTTTGTGCGAGTATTCGTTTCATCACTGCTGTGTATGGAGCAAGCACGAGGTCGTCCTGGTCCATGCCCATAGAGTTGTAGCCTTTCTTCTTCAGCACACCAATAACTCGGAATGGGATGGTATTGAAACGCACAACCTTGCCGATTGGGTCGCTCCCGTCTGGGAAAAGATTGTCTACCACCGTCTGCCCGAGAATGCATACTTTGGCACTGGTCTTTACTTCGGAGTCGGTGAACACCTCCCCATCGGCCACGCTTATCTGCCTTATTTCCAGATAGTCCTGGTTTACCCCGTATATTGTTGAGGGGGTGTTTTCGTTTCCGTAGATGAACTGTCCGCTGCTTGAAACCATCGGGCTGACGGCCTTTACGTATCTGCATTCATCCTTGATGGCTTCATAGTCAGCCAGTTTCAGCGTCTCCATCGACGACGCTTCCTGCCTTACGCCGCCGCGGCGGTCTGCGCCAGGACTGATCATGATCATGTTAGAGCCCATCTCGGCGATGTTGGCCTGGATGCTTTGCTTGGTTCCTTGGCCAACGGCTAGCATAGTTATTACCGACGCAATGCCGATAATGATGCCCAGGGCGGTTAGGAAAGAGCGGGTCTTGTTGGCTGCTATGGCCCGCAGGGCTATTTTCAGCAGGTTTGTATAGTTCATGTTTATTCGTCAGTGTTTATGGGCAATGCGGCCAGACCTTTGGCTGCCGACATTATGTTGTTGTTTGTTTCGTCGCTGATTACGTGGCCGTCGCGCAGCATTATGTTGCGGCTCGAATAGTTGGCGATGTCGGGGTTGTGGGTGACGAAGATGATTGTGCGGCCTTCAGCGTGCAGTTTTTGGAAAAGCACGAGGATTTCAAACGATGTCCTGGTGTCTAGGTTCCCTGTCGCTTCGTCTGCAAGTATCACTGCTGGGTCGTTCACCAGGGCTCTGGCGATGGCCACGCGCTGCATCTGTCCGCCCGACATTTGGTTGGATTTGTGGTATAGTCGGTCACCAAGCCCAACAGCCTTGAGAGCGGCCACGGCCCTTTCGTGGCGCTCCTTGGCGCTGATAGCTGTGTTGTACATGAGCGGCAGTTCGACGTTCTCCACGCTCGTGGTCTTGGGAAGGAGGTTGTAGTTCTGGAATATGAAGCCAATCTTCCTGTTGCGGAGCACTGCCCGCTGCGATTTCGACATTCTCCGCACTGACACTCCGTCGAGATAATACTCACCTTTGGTGGGCGTGTCGAGGCAGCCAAGCTGGTTGAGCAACGTGGACTTGCCCGAACCGGATTTGCCCATGATGGTGACGAACTCGCCTTCGTAAATCTTGAATGATATGCCGCGCAGTGCATGAACTGTTTCTTCGCCGACAATGAAGTCGCGCTTCACGTCGCGAAGCTCTATGACAACTTTCCTTATATCTTCTGCCATGGCTATTTCTTCTTGTCGTTTCTGCGTGGCCCTGGGGCAAACGGTGATTGCTCTTGTGGCATTTCCTGTGGTTCTTCACCGATTATTTCTGTGACTCCGGTTATGATTTCAGTGCCTTTTGCTACGCCTTTGAGTATCTCCGTGTGTGTACCGTCGGTCATCCCTGTTTGTACTGGATGTGCTTTCAGTGTGTTTCCTTCAAGGGTCCAGACCTTGTTCTTGCCGTTGCAATCTGCGATTTTGTAGTCGCCCACCGTCTCTTTGCTTGGAGTGAAGCGCAGGGCTTTGCTTGGCACGCATACAACCCCTTGCTTTTCGGCGGTATATATCGTTATGTTTGCAGTCAGGCCAGGTTTTAGTTTGAGGTCTGCGTTAGGTGCACTGATAACCACTTCGTATGTGACTACGTTGTTTTCAGTCGTCGCTTCCTGGCGCACTTGGGTCACTTTGCCCTCAAATGTGTCATTTGGGTAGGCATCGACAGTGAATGATGCGCGCTCTCCTTCTTTTACTTCACCAATGTCGGCCTCGTCAACATCGGCCACGACACGCATATCCGTTAGGTCCTGGGCAATGGTAAACAGCTCTGGAGTGCTGTAACTGGCGGCTACGGTCTGCCCCTCCTCAACCTCTTTTGACAGTACCACGCCGTCGATAGGTGAGGTAATCGTGGCATATCCCAGGTTGGTTTGGGCCGTTTGCACCGTTTCTTTAGCCGTGGCAACGCTCTCTTTGGCCTGTAAGTAGTTCAAGCGTGCGTTTTCATACTCATCATCGCTCACCAGGCCTTTGTCGTGAAGGGTCTTGTATCGGCTGTGGTTTGCAGCCTCATAGTTGAGTTTGCTTTGCGCACTGGCAAGGTTTGCCTTGGCCGTGTTGAGGTTGCTTATAAGGTTCGTCTTGTCTAGTTCGGCTATGACCTGCCCCTTTTTCACCACAGTGTTGTAGTCTACGAATATCTTGCTGATTATTCCTGAGACTTGTGTTCCTACGGTCACGGAGGTAACTGGTTCTATTGTTCCAGTGGCGGTGATGCTGTTTTGAATGTTTGCCGATTCCACTTTTGCCTTGTCGAAGGTGATTTGCCGCTTCTCCTTGTTGCTTGACAAGAGCCAAGTGATGACAGCCACCACTATGATGATTCCTGCTCCTATCCAGATTTTGCTGAGTTTTTTCATATGGTTTTTTGATTTATAAGTACAGAGTTTCGCCTTTGTAAAATTTCAAGAGCTGCTGGTTTAGTATTGTCATGTACTTGCTTTGCAGCATATCCTGCTTTGCTTTCATGAGATTTGCCTTGCCAGTCATCAGCTCGACAATGTTTTTCAGCCCCAATTTGAATTGTTCGTTGAGCAGCTCGTAGCTGGTTTGCTCGCTTTCCAGGCTTGTCCTTGCTGCCTTGAACTTCTGCTGGTTGGTCTGCGCATCGAGCCAGTAGCCCTCTATTGTGCTGTAAAGTTCTTTCTGCTTGTCTTGAAGTTTGAGCAAACTTTGTTCACGTTCTATTTTTGCTTTGTTTATTGCAGTCTTCGTGCTTCGGTTGTCAAATATTGGAATGCTGAGTGTTGCGCCTATTGATGCGTCGAAGTTTGTTTGTATCTGTTTGCCCCAGTCCTTTGAGTTCATCGACGTTGTGCTTGTGCCTACGTTTCCCGTCATGCTGATGGTGGGCATATGTCCTGCCTTTGCCACGGCGATATTCAGGTCGCTGCTTTCTACGGCAAGCTTGCCGTTCCTTATTTCGGGGCGAGTGGCAAGTGCAGCTTCATATACCGAACTTAACGAAGGAATGTCGCCAAGGGCTGCGTTGTCTGCTGCTGCGGGTATAGCAACGTCGAATTACACGTCGTCGGTAATTTCGAGCAATTGCTTCAGTTGGAGCTTATATTGTGCCAGGTTGCTTTCTGCCTCTACGATGTTGTATTTGTCTTGCGCGGTCTGTGCAGACAATTGAGCGACATCGGCTTTCGACATTTTGCCCAGTTCGAGCATCGTGCGGCCTTGCTCCTCGTTCTTCAAGCTTGCCTCGTAGCTCTGCCTGTTAGCGTTTATGGCTTCGTTGAGGTAGAGTATCTGTATGTATAGTTGCGCTATCTGCTCTTTTATGTCGTTGGCGGTTACGGCAGAGTCAAGCAGCGCCTGCTGTGCCTCCAGCTTGCTCAGCTTGAGGTTGTTGCGGTTTTGGTTGCCGTTCCACACTGTCCAGCTGGCGCTGATCCCATAGCTCCCGTTGTAGTATGTCTTGTTTACGCTTGTTGATACGGTGCCGTTGGTTACTGTACTGATACCCGAATTCACCCATGGGCGATAGCCTGCGGAGTGGTTCGTGGAAAATCCGAGTGAGGGCAGCAATTCTGATTTTGATTGCTTAATGTCTTCATTGGCAGACCGCACAGTCAGCCTTGACTGCTTGAGGGTTATGTTGTTGGCCATGGCATAGTCTATGCATTCGCTAAGTGTCCATTTCTTAGGTGGTGCAGCCACTGAGAATTGTGTGGCAATGATGGCTGCCAATATAGGTGCGATTGCTTTCTTCATGTTGTTTTTGCATTGATGTTTCACGATGCAAAAGTATGAAAAAACATTCGGTCTGAGGAAATAAGATAGATATTTGGAGCCGCTTAGTAGAAATAAGCGGCCGAATCTTCGATAAGATTCGGCCGCTTAACTTTTATTGGATTTGTTGCAGGCGGGCGATGTATTTGCCCAAAATGTCGAACTCAATGTTTACAACTGAACCTGGCTTTATGTCGCAGAAGTTGGTGTGCTCGAAAGTGTATGGAATTATTGCCACTTGGAATGTGTTCAATGTGGGGTTGCACACTGTCAGCGAGACACCGTTGACGGTGACACTGCCTTTGTCTACCGTGAAGTATCCCTTGCGGGCCATCTCTGTGTTTTCGGGATATTCGAATGTGAAGTATGTGCTGCCGCAGGCATCTTCCATGGTGGTGCAGATGGCTGTCTGGTCTACGTGGCCTTGCACGATGTGGCCGTCGAGCCTGCCGTTCATGGGCATCGAACGCTCAACATTCACCTTGTCGCCCACTTTGAGCAGCCCCAGGTTGCTGCGGTCAAGCGTCTCTTTCATGGCCGTTACGGTATATGTACCGTCGCTGATGGCCACTACTGTCAGGCATACTCCGTTGTGGGCGATGCTTTGGTCTATCTTCAGCTCGTCGGTAAACGAGCATCTTAGTGTCAGGTTGATGTTCTCGCGGTCTTTTTTCTACTGCGGTTACGGTCGCAAATTCTTCTATGATTCCAGAAAACATGACTTGGTTTTGGTTTGTGGAAATAAAAAAGGTCGTACCGATGATGTGATGAAAACTCCTATAACATAAGATTTGAGAGCTCTCCGCCTTTGTAATCCACCGGCATTTCTGCTGCCTTGAGGGCATGTGGCCCGCCATTGACAAGAGAAGTCATCTCGGTTTTCAATTTAATTTGATGAGTATCCCAATCTAACCGATACGACCCGTTGGGTTCTCCTTTTCTTGCTGCAAAGATACGCATTATTTCTGATATTAGAAAGGTTTGCTTTTGTTTTGTTTGTTAACAATTGTAAAGCTTGGGCGCCACTCTTTGCTGATGGTTGGCATGGGGTTGATGCAACACTCTATGCAACTTTTAGTTGTGTGATTTTATTATTACGAATTTTGGCTGTCGGCCACCTCGGGTAGTGCTCTGAGAGACAGTGCGTTGCAGAACTTGTGCTCTTGTATGGAGAAACGGCCTCTTTCATGCACCCAAATGAGCCGTTTTGCAGCTTGTAATGGGGTGTTTTGCAATGTGAAACAGGGCTGGGCATTAGCTGTTAGCGAAAATTCACGACGTATTTAGGCGTTTATAGGCCATGGTTATGTGTATGAACGGTTGTGAAGTCAGGCTTTGCCTTGGCTGTGATGGTAGGGTGGGGCTTTCGCTGTCTTGTTGTCGTGAAGCCGTCTTCGTTGTGCCACTGTCTGTGGGGTACATCTGTATGTGTCGGTAAAATAAAATTCCGCCCTGCAATGCCTTTGTTGATGCGCATTGCAGGGCGGATATGTTGTTATGGATAGGTTTGTGTCAGATTCCGAGTTTCTTGCGGATGTCGCTGGGGATGGCGTTCTTGTTAACCATGAAGTCCATGGTCTTGTAGGCTATGAAAGCCTTTGTCATGTACCATGTGCCTTTGTAGTCGCCAAATTCGCCCCAAGAGTTTTTTACCATGTAGTATTCACGGCCGTTCTGGTCCTTTGCTATGCCGTATAGATGCATCCCGTGGTCGTCTGTCGTCTCCCAGTTGTCGTAGGCCTCCTGCCGCATTTCTTGCGTAGGAACTATTTCTGGCGCATTGATGCCGAGCGAGTCGAACTTCTGGTTTTTTTCTGTTGCTGAAAGGCGGAGCCAGCGGTCAGCATCGCTTCCGGCCATGCTCTGCACTTTCTTTGTGTCGTATGCAATTCCGAGGCCCTTGCGTGTGAAACCGTCTTCCGACACATCGCCGCCCCACATGATGGTATAGCCCTCGTTGACGGCGTTGTCAATGATGCGCATCATGTCATCGAGCGGCACGTTGTAGCTTTGCTTCCATCGCCAGTTGTCCTGCACTTCGACTACGAACGGTTTCCAGAATGGGTGGTGAGTGAAGCTGCTGATGCTTACATAGTCATCCCAATTGAGGCCCAGGCTCTGTGCGAACGATTGTGGTGTATACTTCTTGCGCTTCTGTAAGTGAACTCTTGAGGGCACTCGCCGAGGTAGGCGTCGAGTATGCCTTGAAGTCCTTTTTTCCATGCCGGTGTCAGTTTCTTTGAGTTGCTTTTGGCTATTCCTTCCACGTATGGGGTCATTACGTTGAAGAACTCGTCAAAGTTGTTGAGTGAGTCGCCTTGAGGAGTGCCGGGGGCTGGCATGGCTTCCTCGGGGCAGAGGCCGTAGTTGATGGCGCAGTAGAGCGGGTCGTATGATGAGCCGCCTTGCGAGAACGATATGTCTCCGTGCATACGGACTGATGCGATGGCGCGGTCCATATATGTCTTGCTGGCCACGAAGTTTTCGCAGAGGTCATACGTCTTGCCTGTATTCCTCAGAATTTCGCTTTCAAAGAACGACAGCGTGGAGTAAGCCCAGCAGGTGCCACTCCGGCTTTGGTCCTGATGCTTGTTATTTTGTTCTCTTTCACTACGGTGAATACCGGTTTGTTCTTGTTCACAGAGTCTTTTTTCTCCTCCGCGTTGACGCCCGTTGCAATCACGGCAGCAAGGGCCAAGGTTAAAATTTGCTTCATTTTGGGTTATTGTTGTTGATTGATTGATATTTTTGTTAGCCTGCTCATGCCCGTTGGGCCATGAATGCCTCTACGTCGGCAGGGTGGTAGGGTATGCGGCTCTTGCCTAAGAAACGACATCCGTCTTTTGTGATTAACAAGTCGTCTTCAATGCGTATGCCCCCGAAGTCCTTGTATGTCTCAAGCATGTCGAAGTTGATGAAGTCCTTGCAGTGTCCGCTTGCGCGCCAATTGTCGATGAGGGCAGGGATGAAATAGATGCCAGGCTCATCAGTAACCACGAAGTTCTCTTCGAGGCGGCGGCCCATGCGCAGGCAGTTTGTGCCGAACTGGGTCGACGGTCGCGTCTCCTCGTCGAAGCCTACGTATTGCTGTCCCAGGCCTTCCATGTCGTGTACGTCCATTCCCATCATGTGGCCGAGGCCGTGGGGGAGGAACATTGCGTGTGCTCCGGCGTTCACGGCCTCGTCTGTGTTGCCTTTCATGAGGCCCAGCTCTTTCAACCTTTCGGTCATGAGGCGGCAGATGTCCATGTGTACATCGTACCACCTTACTCCGGGCTTTGCCACGGTCAAGGCGTGGTCGTGGCATTCTTCCACTATCTTGTATATGTCGAGCTGGCGCTGGGTGAACTTTCCAGATACGGGGTATGTGCGTGTGTGGTCTGAGCAATAGTCGTCAAGTTCGCACCCTGCATCGCAGAGCGCAAGGCGGCCGACTTCGAGCTTTGCTTCAGAAGGGCAGCCGTGCATTATCTCTCCATGCTGGCTGAAGATGGTCGCAAAGCTTACTTTCGATGCAAGCGAGTTGGCCGTGCCGTCAACCATGCCCCCAACGAACCTCTCGGTGACGCCAGGCTTGGCGTTGCGCATGGCAGCTATGTGCATTTGGAAACCTATTTCGCAAGCGCGCTCTATGGCTTCTATCTCCTGTGGCTCTTTCGTTGAGCGCATCTTTATGACTGCCTTTATCAGCTCCAATGATGCTGACTCTCGCTGCAAATTGGGGTGAATGCCGAGCAAGTCCATGATTTGAATCATGTTGTCATGCCGGTAAGGCGGCAGGAAATGAACCTTTCGGTGCAACCGTAGTGCCTCATTGCAGATTGACTTAAGTTCTTTCATTGGTGCAGATCGGACTACTCCAACCTGTGAGGCAAGGGCGCTCACGCTGTCGACAGCCCCATACCATACTATGTCTTCTATGTCAATGTCATCACCAATGAGAATCTCAACGTCGTTGTCAACGTCAATGGCGCCGACAAGCCCGTCGCGGTGCTGGCCGAAATAGTAAACAAATGATGAGTCTTGGCGGAAAGGCGAGTATGCGTTGGCAGGGTAGTTGGCCGGCGCTTCGTTGTTGCCGAATAGTAAAATGACACCGCTTTCAATCTGCTTCTTCAGTTCAGTGCGGCGCCTGACGTATGTCTCTTTGCTGAACATGATGCTTACTGTTTTGTCGTTTGTATTGCAATATTGATGCAAAGGTACATATTTATTTATAGAAAAAGATTATCTTTGCATTAAAAATTGTATTTAAGGTAAACTTAGCGATGCAAATCATAAGGAACACAGGACTTGTGCTAGAGGGTGGGGGCATGAGAGGTGTATTTACCAGTGGTGTGCTTGATGCTTTCATGAAGCACGAGGTGTATTTTAACTATGTAGTGGCAGTGTCGGCCGGTGCTTGCAACGGTCTTTCTTACATGAGCCGCCAGCCGCGCCGGGCACGCATCTCGAACATTGATATGCTGGCAAAGTACGATTATATAGGTCTTCGCCATCTGTTCACTCAGGGCAGCATTTTCGATCCGGAATTGCTTTATGAGCGTTTCCCCAATGAGCTTGTGCCGTATGATTACGACTCATTCTTTAGCAGTAAGGCCACGTTTGAGATGGTTGTTACTAACTGTCTGACCGGACAGCCAGAGTATCTAAGTGAGCATTCGGGCAACAGGCAGCGGTTGATTGACATTGCTAGGGCTAGCAGTAGCCTTCCGTATGTGAGCAAGATTGTAAAGGTGGACGGAGTGCCGATGCTCGATGGCGGAATAATAGACAGCATACCGGTGATGCGAGCCGTGCATCAAGGGTTTGTCAAGAATGTTGTGGTGGCAACGCGCAACCGTGGTTATCGCAACACAGGGCGTGACCGCAAGATTCCGCGATTTATTTATCGTGACTATCCACGTCTGCGCGTTGCCCTCAGCCATCGCATCGAGGCATACAATGCACAGCTTGAGATGGTTGAGCGGATGGAGGACGAAGGCTCTATAGTATGCATACGCCCACAAAAACCGATGGAGGTGGGGCGTATGGAGAAGGACATTAAAAAACTGGATGCCCTATATGAGGAAGGCTTCCTGCTTGGCGACGAATTTTGCCGCCGCGAATTTGCGTGACGCTTATTTCCATTCGGGAACATTGTCGGGTATGCCGTGCTCTGTCTCGCTAGCCTTGTACTTTGGCGAGGGGCCGAATTTGTTGTCAAATGGCTGGCTGTCTTGGCATAAGAATACTAACAGTACTATCCCATAGATGGTCAGTATGATGTAGCCGGTGATGATTTGTGGCGTCAGTAGCAGGGTTAGCGTCTCCATTACGACATCCTGCAGAGAGTCGTGTATAGATGTGTTTCCGGCCAGGCCTATAAATATAGTTGCGCAGATGGCGATGCCCAATGCAACGCTGATGATGATTCCTGTTCCATACCACCAGCCGCTGCGCCCTGTGTCGTGCAAACGGCGGAAACAGAGCGGAATCATAGCCAAATAAACAGCAAGCGTGCCTATGCTGCCAATGAAGGGTATGAACGACATGAAGATGTTGATGATGAACAATGCCAGGTATGACCACCAGAATTCGGAGCGGCGTGAGCGACCGGTGAATTGTGTCGGTTTGCTCCATGATAGCTTCACGGCTTCTGTGAAGTCGAGTTGTGGTAGCTTAGTTGTTTTATTCATGCGTTTTGTTTTTAGTTGTTTCTGTTTGTGTAGCTCTTGTGTAGGGAGGCTATTTGGCCGCAAGGTATGCCTTGTTACGTCTAGCATTTTTGCGATTCAGTGCAGAAGAGTCTCAAATTTGTCTCTCATTTGAGCAGGTCAGGGCGCAGGCGGCGTGTGCGTTCCATGGCCTGGTCCATCTCCCATTCCTTAATCTTGGCTTCGTTGCCGCTCAGAAGAATTTCTGGCACCTTCCACCCTTTGTAGTCAGCAGGCCTCGTGTAGATTGGCGCTGAGAGCATATCGTCCTGGAAACAGTCTGAAAGAGCACTTTGTTCGTCGCCGATTACGCCCGGCACGACGCGCACTATGGCATCGGCCATGACGGCAGCAGCCAGTTCGCCGCCTGTGAGTACGTAGTCACCTATGCTTATCTCTCGCGTTATGAGATGGTCGCGCACCCGTTGGTCTATGCCTTTGTAGTGGCCGCAGAGAATGATTATGTTTTCAAGCATTGACAGTTCGTTGGCCACGTGCTGATTGAACTGTTCACCATCTGGAGAAGTAAAAATGACTTCGTCGTAGTTCCGTTCGGCCTTCAGTGCCGATATGGCGCGGTCTATCGGCTCGCACTGCATCACCATCCCAGCAAAGCCGCCATACGGGTAGTCGTCTACGCGCCGCCACTTGTCTGTCGTATAATCGCGAAGATTGTGAAGGTGGATTTCCGCCAGACCTTTTTTTTGTGCCCGTGCAAGTATGGATTCGCTGACAAACCCTTCAATCATTTCGGGCAAAACGGTTATTATGTCTATTCTCATATTTACAAAAGTACTGCTTTTTGCTTATTAAGTCATCCATGATGGTGTTAATAAAGCTGAAATGCTCTTGTGGCGGATGCTTTGCTGCGTTGCTTTCAACTTTGTGTGGATATTGTATGACTTATAAGAATATTATTTGTATATTTGCAAAGTGAACAGTCGTTTCAAGAAAACTGTCAAGTTTTGCATATACAATTTTGCATATTTTCATTAGTAATTATATTTAGGTAATGAACGAAGACATAATTCTTAATAGTCACAACAAAGACGAATTTCCTCCTGCGCATACCGCTGAGCATTTGCTCAACCAGACAATGGTAAGGCTATTTGGGTGTGGGCGGTCTTGCAATGCGCACATTGAACGCAAGAAAAGCAAGATAAGTTATACGCTTGACCATAAACCTACACGCAAGGAAGAGAAAGAGATAGAAGTAAGGATGAACGAACTTATTGATGCCGACCTTCCTGTTACGTTTGAATTCGTGTCTCGTAGCGACTTGCCAGATGGTATCGACACAGACCGGTTGCCTGCCGATGCTTCTGACACGATTAGGCTTGTGCGGATAGGAGACTATGATGTGTGTCCTTGCATAGGTAGGCACGTTCGTTCCACGTCGCAAATCGGCCGCTTCGAGATGCTTGGTACAAACTGGGATGAGCAGACGCGCTCATTCAGGATTAGGTTCAAGGTCGTGCAATAATCAATGGTGGGAGGCGTCCTTGCTTTCGCGGAGGTTCAGGCGGGTAGGGAAAAAGAAAGGGAGGCATCTGTGGTCAGCCTCCCTTGTCTTTCATTTCGTTTCGATTTCCTCTTTCATGTCAATGAAATTGCCTTTCTTGTCATAAAATTCATATTGGAGGAAAGCCAATTTCTGCGAGGGGATGACATTCAACCCCAGCCCGTACTTCATTTGCCACTTGCGTTTTATGGAAATCAATCCTTGGTTTATGTAAGCGGCAACGTATGGATGCACGTGCAGATAGAATTTCCTGATGCCGATCTTGTTTACCATTCGGTCAATTTTGCTCTCAAGTTGGTCTGTAAATAGGATGCTCGACTTTATCTTCCCCTTTCCGAAACAGGTCGGACACGTTTCTTCCACATTTACGTCCATTGCGGGGCGGACTCTTTGACGGGTGATTTGCATAAGACCGAACTTGCTCAGTGGCAGTATGTTGTGCCTAGCCCTGTCTTTCTGCATATTCTTGCACATACGCTCGTATAGCATTTGACGGTCTTCGGCAAGGTTCATGTCGATAAAGTCAACGACAATGATTCCGCCCATGTCGCGCAGGCGCAATTGCCTTGCCAGTTCGTCAGCTGCCCCGAGGTTTACTTCGAGGGCGTTTGCCTCCTGCCCGTTTTCAGAGCGGGTTCTGTTCCCGCTGTTCACGTCGACTACGTGCAAGGCTTCCGTGTGCTCTATAATCAGGTAGGCACCGCGTTTGTAATTCACGGTCTTGCCGAATGCCGACTTGATTTGTTTTGTGACGTTGAAGTTGTCGAAGATTGGCACTTGCCCTGTGTATCGTTTCACTATGTCAACCTTTTCGGGTGCAATCAACTTTACGTAGTCTTTCACTTGGTTGAACACTTCCTCGTCGTTGACATATATGCCGTCATACGTAGGGTTGAACAGGTCGCGCAGAAGCGCAACCACCCGTCCGGTCTCTTCGTATACTACTTGTGGCCTTGTTGTGCTTTTCTGCACTTTGGTGATTGTGTCATCCCATCGCTTGAGCAGTGCTTTTAGCTCTTTGTCAAGTTCAGCCACTCTTTTGCCTTCTGCCGATGTACGCACAATGACGCCGAAATTCTTTGGCTTTATGCTTTGTATGAGCTGCTTCAGCCTCGTCCTTTCTTCGCCTTTCTTGATTTTGGAAGAAACAGAAACCTTATCATTGAATGGTATCAAGACCATGTATCTGCCGGCAAAGCTCAGTTCGCACGTCAAACGGGGGCCTTTCGTGGATATAGGTTCCTTTACGATTTGTACCATTACTTCCTGGCCAACCTTGAGCGTTGTCTGTACGCTGCCGTCTTTCTTCAGGTCTGGCAGGCGTGAAGCCTTGGATATGGGATAAAGTTTCTTCTTGTCGCTTTGTACCTGTTTCAGATACTTTTCATAAGAGCTAAATTGTGAACCCAAGTCAAGATAATGCAAGAAGGCATCCCGCTCAAAACCTACATCCACAAAGCAGGCGTTCAGACCTGGCATCAGTTTCTTCACCTTTGCCATATAGATGTTGCCCACTGAAAACGAAGCTGACCTTGTTTCGCTTTGATACTCTACGAGACTTTTATCTTCGAGCAATGCGATTGAGATTTCTTTTGGGTGGACATCAATGATAACTTCGCTGGTCATTCCTTTTAAACGGTTTTCTTTGTTGGTTTCACTAGGCGTGTCATTTGTTGTCACGCCGTATTACATTCTCGTTGGCAGGGAGCATTTATCTGTGACATCATCATGAATGCAAGAACATGTCTTTGCATTAACTTGTACAGCTTGGTACGTGTGAAAGCGTGGCATCAATGTCACAGTGTCCGCGTATCCTGTCTCATTTAACAGAAAGGGTGTGCCATTATCCTTGCGGACTTGCTGACACACTCCTTTCATTAAAAAATCTTTTGAACTGACTTGTAAGGTCCTTTGGGGCTTACTTGCTCTTGTGTCTGTTCTTTCTCAGTCTTTTCTTACGCTTGTGCGTAGCCATCTTGTGGCCTTTTCTTTTCTTTCCGCTTGGCATAGCTTTATGAATTTAATGTTGTTTGTATAAGTTTGTTGATTATTTCATTTTTGCAATGAAGCTTTTGGCAGGCTTGAATGCCGGGTAGTCGTGGGCTTCTATTACTATAGTAGTATTTTTAGAAATGTTGCGAGCTGTTTTTTGAGCCCTGCGTTTTACGATAAAACTGCCGAAACCTCGCAAGAACACGTCTTCCTTTCTCGTGGCAAGGCTGTCTCTTACTTCTTCCATGAAAGCCTCAATCGTAGTTGCGACATCCCTTTTTGCAAGTCCGGTGTCTTCAACTATCTTGTTGATTATGTCAGCTTTAGTCATTTCTCTATCGTTGTTTTTATGTTGTGAAATTTTATTCCAGTCCGTTCATTCGGAGTGCAAATATAGTCATTTTCGGCGTTATGAGGAAATTTATTGTGGTTTTTTTTTGCTAAAATGCGGATTAATGGTGCGTTAGATTGTATAATCCATTAATATAAAATGTGTTAGGCATGCATTCGCACTATGCGTTTGGCTCAATATGATGCACTCAAACTCTTTCTTGTGTGTAAATATATCAGAGTAGCGGGGCTGGTTGCTGGCGAAAGGTCTTGCCTTTGGCTCTGGTCTTCTGTGTTTTGCGTGTTTGCTTCATGACTTCATATAAATTTGGCAATTGTGATAGACAGTGATGCAATGTGCATTTGGGGCAAATGCAGATTGTTGTTCGCAGTGTTGAGCTGTATCTGGTCTGTTGCAAAGGATGCTATTTTGTCAAATGTTTTTGTTGCAATCGCCATTTCTGCCTAAGGACTTGTGTTACTGCGGGTTATGTTTTTGTGCGTTTCGTCGCATGAAACAAGCATTTTGAAACCTAAAACAGGCCTTTAGGAATGCCCAAATGGCATATTTGGCAAGCCGGGCAGGCAAAAATGCATTCCGAATGTAATCTGGAGACCATTGTTGTCATGATATTTCAATGGCATGAACCATGTACATATGTGTGCAATATTCCAAATTTTTAAAGCCATGCGTAAGCTTTCGTTATATCTGTAATATTGGGGAATTTATGTTAAATCTCAGGTGGTAAATGTTTTGTCTATGTCTTTGTGTCTGCGACATTCATTGCTTTAAAAGTGTTGTGATGGCTGTTTGTGTTATGTTTCATGTCGATTCTGGCAATACGATTTAACACAATGACGCCTTGTTATGGTTTTTTATGAAAAAATACCTGGTTCTGGCAAGCTTGGCTATCAAGATTTTTTGTATATTTGCAAAATACAAAGAACAATGGCATATGGCAAAGTATAACATCACGGAAAGAAAAGAAAAAGAGGCTGCTTACAGGGATTTGGTCAGTCCGCAACTCATGGATGAAATGAAAGAGAAGATTCTCGCCATAATTGTTTTGCAGAAAAAATATAAAGATAAGGATTATTCTGCAAAGAAGCTTGCCGAGGATTTGGGTACCAATACACGGTACATATCAGCTGTCATGAACGTAAGGTTCCACATGAACTATTCTTCTTTCATTAACAAGTTTCGTATAGAAGAGGCTATGACTATTCTTGTTGACAAGCGCTACCTTGACCTTAAGATGGAGGAAGTGAGCGACATGGTAGGCTTCTCCAACCGCCAGTCATTTTATGCTTCTTTTTACAGAATCATGGGCATGACTCCACGTGCATACAGGATGCAGCATATGGCGCAGCACCCCGAGAAAGCAAAGGCGGCAAAGGCTGCGAAATCTACACGTAAGAGAACCAAGGCGGAGGGCATCGACTGATGGTGAAAAGCGACTTTGTTTACTCTGACGTTCGTTTTGCCGACATCCAAATGCTGCGATATCGCCTCAATGGCTTTGAGGAATTGACGTTGCGGCAGAAAATGTTGGTCTATTGCTTGTCGCAAGCCACGTTGTGGGGGCGTGACATCACGTTTGACCAGTTTGGCAAATATAATTTGCGTATAAGGAAAACGCTTGAGGCAATATATACTGACCCATCAATAGACCATGGCTCCAAAGAGTTCGGCGCGTTGGAAGAATACTTGAAAAGAGTATGGTTCTCTAATGGAATATACCATCATTATGGTTGTGAAAAGTTTTTGCCCGGCTTTAGCGAATCTTATTTTTGCAGCGCAGTAAAATCTGTAAGCAGAGAACTTTTGCCCCTGAAAGATGGCGAAGATGTGGAAAGCCTGTTGCGCGAGTTGGCACCTGTGATGTTTTGCCCGGAAATTTTGCCAAAGCGTGTCAATAAAAAGGAAGGCGAAGATTTGTTGCTTACCTCGGCCTGCAATTATTACGAAGGTGTCACACAAGTTGAGGCGGAAAACTTTATCGTAACCTCAAGGCTGCTTATGGCGATAATGCGCCATCATTTGGGCTGAACACCACCTTGGTAAAGCGCGACGGTAGCCTGTTGGAAGTTGTCTGGAAAGAGGGAGGAAAGTACGGAAAGGCCATACGCGAAATTGTTCTTTGGCTGGAAAAAGCGTGCGAATATGCAGAAAACGATGCACAATTAAATGCGATAAGCACTCTTATAAAATATTACAAGACCGGAGACATCAAGCTTTTTGACGACTATTCTATAGAGTGGGTCAATGCAACAGAAGGCAAAATAGATTTTGTTAATGGTTTCATTGAGGTATATGGCGACCCTATCGGCATAAAAGGGTCGTGGGAAGGAATAGTTGAATATAAAGACGATGAAGCCACACAGCGTACACGAACCATAAGCAGCCACGCGCAGTGGTTTGAAGACAACTCTCCAATTGACCCACGTTTCCGCAAGCATGAAGTCAAAGGGGTGACGGCAAATGTCGTTTGTGCAGCCATGCTTGGTGGCGATGAGTACCCTTCTACAGCCATAGGCATAAACTTGCCAAATGCAGACTGGATAAGGGCTCAGCATGGAAGTAAAAGTGTGACCATTGGAAATCTTACCGATGCATACAATAAAGCCGCTCAAGGCAATGGCTTTTATGATGAGTTTGTCATAGACGAGGAGACAAGAGCCTTAGTCACTAAATATGGGGATTTGTGTGATGACCTGCATACCGATTTGCATGAATGCCTGGGCCATGGCAGTGGAAGGCTTGCGCCAGGTACAAATCCAGACGCGTTGAAAGCTTATGGTAATACAATCGAAGAGGCTAGGGCAGACCTGTTTGCACTGTATTATTTGGCAGACAAGAAGATGCTTGACTTAGGACTTGTGCCAGATATGGAAGCTTTTAAGTCCCAATACTATACGTATATGATGAATGGCATGATGACTCAGCTGGTTAGAATAGCCAAAGGCGCCTCAATCGAGGAAGCGCATATGCGTAATAGGGCCTTGATAGCCAATTGGTGCCATGACAATGGAAATGCCGTCGAATTGGTTGTACGAGACGGGAAATCATATGTCAGAATTAAAGATTATGCAGGGCTGCGCATACTTTTTGCAAGGTTGCTTGCTGAGATACAGCGGATAAAAAGTGAAGGTGACTTCAACGCGGCCAGGAATCTGGTAGAAAGATATGCAGTAAAGGTAAATCCTGTTTTGCATGATGAGGTTCTTGAGCGCTATGCAAAATTGAACATAGCTCCATATAAAGGATTCATCAACCCTGTTCTTGTGCCGGTGTGCAATGCCAATGGAGAAATTGTTGATGTACAAGTTGATTATTCTGAAAGCTATGTGCACCAGATGTTGCGATATAGCTCTGAATATTCCGCACTTGTTTAAATGCTGTTGATTAAGGTTGCGTATTCTCATTATAGGCATTATATTCCAAAAACAGTGAAATTAGGTTTGGATACTGAATGTCATTTATAAGCTTAAACATTTGAAGTAACGGGTATTTGTTAAAACAGGTATGATTCTGTATGGATAATAACAAGGCTATTGATGAACAACTGAAGGAAGTTAAACGGTCCTTCAGGTTGATGATGAATGGTATGGCGGCTCAGTCCATGCGAGCCAAGGGTTTGGACTATCATGTCAATTGGGGAGTTTCGCTTCCTCATTGCGGGGGCAAAGCCAAAGAGATAGGTAAAAATTATGGCTTGGCATTGGCATTATGGAAAGAAGACGTAAGGGAATGCAAGATCTTGGCCACTATGACAATGCCTCCAGATGTAATTCTTCCAGAGGTTGTCGATATTTGGATGGAACAGACACACACACTGGAAATAGCCGAGCAAGCGGCCTTTAACTTGTACCAACATTTACCATATGCTGCAGAAAAAGCATATAAATGGATTGCATCAAGCCGTGAAATTGAACAAATTTGTGGATATCACGTGTTGTCTAGGTTGTTTATTAAAAGGCAAGAACCAAATGAACGTGGCATAAACGAGTTCATAGACCAGGCCCTTTCGGCTGTCATGAGTAATTCTGTGATGTTAAAGAAGGCGGCACTTGCTAGCTTAATGCATTTTGCAGAACTCGGCATTGTATACGAACGACTTGCTAAAAGTGCTTTGGCAAGAATTGGATATGAGCTCTAGCCGAGGCCAAATGGCGTGCAGTCCTAATTGCATTGGGGCTGCACGCCATCATTGTTGATTAATACATTTGGCTATTGCGTTGCATAAACCAAACCATTCCGTCTGCTATGATGGTTTGATGCCATAATGGGGTGTATGATTCATACATTTCGTCTGTGCAAATGGCTGTATTCAGAATCTTATGCTAAGTTCTACATCAACGATGCCATAGTTGTGTTTGGCCAGGCTGCGGTCATTGATAAAGGCATATTCTGCTTGCAACTCAAGGTTCTTGCATAACAAATAGTTCAATCCTATTTCATATTGTGTCCTGCTGTCAGACCATTTGCCCGACTTCCGGTATAGGTCATAGCGGGCCTTGGCGCGTAATTTTTGGCGTATGATTGGCGCTATACATAGAGCGTATATTCCGTCGGCTTTATTTCCCTGCGCATAGTTGATGGTTGCGTCTGTTGCGTCTTCGTCGTTTTGGTACGTTGTCTTGAATCCATAGCCGGTGCTGTGTATGTATTCAGACCTGATTTGCCAATCTTCATCCTTGAATTCGGCACTGATGGCATATCGGTATTGCCCTAAGCTCATTGTGCCAGTGTGGGTGTTGCCGTCTTTGTCGGTCCAGTTGCCTTTGCGGGCGTGTGAGCCAACCCAGCCAAAAGCTCCGATGCGCAATCCTTTTAAAGGCATAATCCACATACCGCCAATGATGTCTTTGCGATTGTCAACGTCTTTTGTGTTGATGCCTTGCCCGTTGAATACTCCTACTTGATAGTGGAGAATGCTGCGCCCAGACTTATCCTTGAACAGTTCGCCTTGCAGTTGTAGGCCGATGTCACGTCCGTTGCTTGCTTGTTCGCCTGTCCGGTCGTTGAATCCTGACAGCCGTTGCACATTCTGGGAGTACCCCATGAACCCCTGGGCTACAGGATGCATCGGATTCTCGAAAGTGAATGGACGCTTGAATTGGCCGATTTTTATACGCGCAAACTCGAAGCGTTGCCATTCTACGAATAAGTCAACTATGCGCGGGCTGCTGCCAAGTGTCGAACTATTGCCATTGACCTGCCCTTGTACCTTATATTCAAACTCACCCAATATCCGTCCGCTCACAGACGCTCTTGCCATGCGGATATTGAAAGTGTTGCTGTTGCTTCCTTGAAAGTTTGCTTGGTATTGGCCTATTATGTATCCGCTGAATTTTGGTTTGCTTGCCAGCGGGGCTTTGCTTCCTGTGGCTTGTAGTGGATTTGTTGCCAATGAAAGAATTACAGATGCAATGATTACTTTGCTCATAATTATGGTTGTTGAACTTTAAAAACGCCTTGAACATGAAACTTCGGCATTTGGAAAAGCCTATCTGCCATTGGTTAAGCCATTCTTCGCTCAAGCAAAACTACGTTTTCCACGTGTGGGGTGTGGGGAACATGTCAACAGGTTGTACGGCCATAACTTTATAGTCTTTGTCTAGTAACTTCAAGTCGCGTGCTTGTGTCGCAGGGTTGCAGCTTACATACACAATGCGCTCCGGCCCGGCCTTTAATATCGTATCCACCACATCTTGATGCATTCCTGCACGTGGCGGGTCTGTGATTATAACATCAGGCTTACCATGTTCGGCTATAAACTCTTCGTTCAGTATATCCTTCATGTCGCCGGCCTGGAAAAGCGTGTTTGATATGCCGTTCATTTCTGAGTTTGTCTTTGCGTCCTCAATGGCTTCCGGCACATACTCAATTCCGATGACCGTACGCGCCTTTTTCGCCACGAAGTTAGCAATGGTACCAGTGCCGGTGTAGAGGTCATAGACAAGTTCGTTCCCCGTCAGTCTTGCAAAGTTGCGTGCTACGCAATAGAGTTGGTATGCTTGTTCGGTATTTGTCTGGTAGAAACTTTTGGGGCCGACTTTAAATTTCAGGTTTTCCATTTGCTCAATTATATGGTCTTCACCCTTAAACACTCTGACTTCCTGGTCGCCTATGGTGTCATTGCATTTTTGGTTATTGACATAAAGCAATGAAGTGATTTGCGGGAACTTGTTTGCCACATGGTGCAAAAAGTCCTTGCGCCTTTTCTTCATCTCCTTCTTCATCATAATGGAATTGCACGATTACCATCCACTGACCTATGTTAGAATTGCGTATGATAATGTCGCGCAATAGGCCTTTTTGAGCACGCAAGTCAAAGAAAGGTATATTATGGGCAAACGCATAATCACGTATCTCGTTCCTGATGGCATTGTGCAGGTCATCCATTAGCCAGCATTTCTCGATGGGTAGAATCTTGTCAAATGCCCCGGTGATGTGAAACCCTATGCCGTTCATGTTGTCGTATTTGAAACCGGATGCAATTTGTTCTTTTGTAAGCCACCGTTTGTTGGAACAGCCGAACTCGAGTTTGTTGCGGTATTCAGATATCTTAGCCGAGCCGATGATTGGCATTAACTCAGGGAGTTCAACCTTGCCAATGCGTGAAAGTTGGTCATAAACCTGCCGCTGCTTGAATTTAAGTTGTTCGTCGTATGGCAGGGTTTGCCACTTGCAGCCTCCGCACACGCCAAAATGTTCGCACATTGGTTTTGTTCTGATCGGGCTGTATTCAACATAGCGTGCCACTTCGGCCTCACAATAGTTATGTTTCTTTTTCTTTATTTGGAGGTCAACTACATCTCCCGGCACTGCAAAAGGTACAAATATTACCATGTCGTTGATACGTGCCAGAGCCTTGCCTTCAGCTGCCACGTCGGTTATTGTCACATTTTCCAATATCGGGAATGGTTTTTTCTTTCTGCTCATATCTTTGTTTTTCTTTTCGTGTGCAAAGTTACAAATAATGTGGCACATATTACTCTTTAATGTTTAAACATTGCGAATATTTTGCCTTGCGGCTGGCAAAATGTATTTTGTCTGAATTTATGTGGCTGCAATGCTGACACATATCAATATAATGTGTTAAGCTGATTTTGTATGGATAATTCATCGCTTGATATGTTTTGTGTAATTACTTGTGCTACAATTGATTACGAAAAAGCCTGTTTTGCTTGCTGAAACAATCTGTTTCAGCTCACGAGACGTGGCGTTTTAGCGTCCTGTTTGGCTTGTCCTGTTATTCTACGGCATTGTGACCACAAGGCTAATGGCTGTTTTGTAAACAATAATCCAAGCATGCAATGAAATACATAGTGTTGTTATTGCACACTTGGGCATCATGTTGTAGCCATGCGGGCAATGGGGCCTGCAAGGTATGTTAAGTGTTACCAGGCACTGTGACTAGTTAAAAGGAATGCTTGGGGGTATAAACCTGCGCGAATGTCAGAAACATTGATGCAATATTTAGCGCATCCATGAAGATTTTGCGTGATTTCTTTTCCCGTTTAAGAAAATAATGTTATTTTTGTAGTCACAAATCAGAAATTACAATATTAGATAATCATTATATTAATTCATCAAAATGGCTAAAGTTGTAACATTAGGCGAGATTATGCTCCGCCTTTCTTCTCCTGGTCAGAAGAGGTTCGTACAGAGTGATGTGTTTGATGTCGTTTATGGTGGTGGTGAAGCCAATGTGGCTGTAAGCTGCGCCAACTATGGTCATGATGCCTATTTCGTGACTAAATTGCCAAAGCACGAAATCGGCCAGTGTGCGGTTAATTCGCTCCGTCGTTTCGGCGTACATACAGATTTCATAGCCCGTGGCGGCAATCGTGTAGGTATCTATTATCTTGAGACAGGTGCTTCAATGCGCCCGTCGAAAGTTATATATGACCGTGCTGGCAGTTCCATTGCAGAGGCCGACCCTTGCGACTTTGACTTTGACAAAATCATGGAGGGTACCGATTGGTTCCACTGGAGCGGCATAACCCCGGCTATCAGCGACAAAGCCGCAGAGCTGACCAAGCTGGCCTGTGAGGCAGCAAAGCGACATGGTGTTACGGTTTCAGTTGACTTGAATTTCCGTAAGAAGCTATGGACTTCTGAGAAGGCGCAAAGCATTATGAAGCCTCTTATGAAATATGTAGATGTCTGCATAGGCAACGAAGAAGACGCCCAGCTTTGCCTCGGTTTCAAGCCCGATGCAGATGTGGAAGGTGGAAAGACTGATGCAGAGGGATATTATGGCATATTCAAGGGCATGATGGATGAGTTTGGCTTCAAGTATGTTGTTTCAACGCTCCGCGAGTCACTCTCTGCTACCCACAATGGTTGGAAAGCGCTTATATATGACGGCAAGGAGTTCTATCAGAGCAAACATTATGACATAATGCCTATCATTGACCGCGTAGGTGGCGGCGACTCTTTCTCTGGTGGCCTTATTCATGGATTGCTTACATATCCTGACAATCAAGGAAAGGCCCTTGAGTTTGCTGTTGCTGCATCAGCATTGAAGCATACAATTCCCGGCGACTTCAACATGGTAAGCAAGGAAGAGGTAGAGGCACTTGCCGGTGGCGATGCCAGCGGGCGTGTTCAGCGCTAAATCATTAACAAAATTAATTTAACATATCAATGGCAAAATTTGATAAAATAGCCGTCTTGGCCAAGATGGGCCAAACGGGTATGGTGCCGGTGTTCTACCACAAGGATGCCGAGGTTGCCAAGAAAGTTGTAAAGGCTTGCTATGATGGTGGCGTGCGTGCATTTGAGTTTACCAACCGTGGTGACTTTGCTCAAGACGTGTTCGCAGAGGTGGTAAAGTATGCTGCGGTTGAATGCCCAGAACTGGCAATTGGAGTCGGGTCTGTGGTTGATCCTGCAACTGCTGCCCTTTACATCCAGCTTGGGGCGAACTTTATTGTTGGCCCGTTGTTTAATCCTGAAATATCCAAGATTTGCAACCGTCGCCTGATTCCGTACACTCCCGGGTGTGGCAGTGTATCAGAAATAGGCGCCGCCCAGGAGACAGGGTGTGACCTTTGCAAGGTGTTCCCAGGTGATGTGCTTGGTCCTAAACTTGTGAAAGGGCTGTTGGCACCGATGCCGTGGTCAAAGTTGATGGTCACTGGTGGCGTTTCACCAGACGAGGAAAACTTGAATTCCTGGGTTAAAGCCGGTGTGTATTGTGTTGGAATGGGATCAAAATTGTTCCCGAAAGATGTCATTGCAGCTGAGAATTGGCAGGCAATTACAGATAAGTGTGTTGAAGCTCTTGGTTATATTGCTAAGGCACGCGCATAAATATATTATTTCAAAAGGCTCTATAGGTTTGTTTTGCCTATGGAGCCTTTTGTCCTTTTCGGCGTGTTCACATGATGACAAACAGCTTGTGGACAAGCTGAATTCTTTATCCTACGCCAATCATTACCGAAACTTGGATTCTACAGAAATCTATGCCCAAAAAGCATTCGTTTTGGCAGATGGCTATGGCGACGGTAAGGCGGAAGCACTTAATAACCTGGCATTTGTGGACATTATGAGAATGAATTATCGTGATGCCCGCAAGGCTCTTTGCGACTGTTGAAAAGCATACCGACAACCAAGTAGAATTGCTTATAGCAGATGTGCTGTCAATGCGTATATGCCAAAGAATGTCTGAAAACCGCAGTTTCTATGATTTTAGGCAATGTGCTATAGACAGAATAAAAAGAATTGATGAAGAGCAGGAAAATTTGAATAGTCACAACAAGCAAAGGTTATTATATGCCAAAAGCGAATTTGCAATTGTAAGTTCCGCATATTATTATTATGTTGGTTTTGACAGCTTATCTGCAAATGCCTTGTCTTGTATAGATGGTGACGGAGAAATAAGGCGTGACACAGCCCAATATCTCAATTATCTGTACAACATTGGGTCGGGAGGCGTTATCGTAGGGGCAACCGCAGAAGAAACCTGCCTCCGTGAGTTTGAATGCCACGCAACTTGTTATTTATTGGCCAAAGAATATGGATATACTTTTTTTATGGCCAATTCAATGGAAGCCATGGCAGAAATCTTGTTGCAGCCAAACGTGCATGACTTGTTGCTGACACATACTTCCATGGCTGTTTCCAATATATGGTATGGAATAGATGGGATAAGTCTTTTGCCGAAAGAATTGGCAAGGCAATCTCTGTTCTTGTTTGAAAAGTATGGGGATGCTTATCAAGTGGCTGGCGCTTATCGTACCCTTGCATCATGTCTCATAGCAGAATGTGATTACCAGGGAGCTTTTTGATTGTTTGCAGAAAGCATTGTCAGACGAAAAAAAATACAGCAGGCTCCAGACCTTGTCGCCAGCATCAGAGAACAGTTGAGCATTGTCTATTCGGGGTTAAACGACAAGCATGGAAGTGATTATAACCGCAACATATATTTAGACCTGCAAGAACAAACCCGCCAAGACCGCTATATGGAATCTAGGGCAGAGGGATTGGAGAATACTATTTTGCAGCTTAATTGCATGATTGCCATAACTATAGTAGCCATAGTTATATTACTTGTATTATTATTTTGTTTTGACTATTATTCCCGAAAGAGAAACCGAAATTTGCATTCTGGTGATTTACTAAGGCCGTTGGAGGAATGGCAAAAAAACGTTTCAATAAGCAAATGGATGAATTGCGTAATGAGCGTGAAACGTTAGCCATCCGTATGGATGTATGCATAGCCCGGCGGCAGGAGTACAAGCTGCGTAACCTTGAAAACAGGGCAAAGTTATCACTTGTAAATAGCATCATACCTTTTATCGACCGTATGATCAATGAGTTAGACCGCCTTGTTAGCCGCAAAGATAATGCTGAGGAGCGTGAGAGACGGTATACTTATGTCTCAGAACTTGTTGACAAGATAAACGAATATAATGACGTTTTGGCCCAATGGATTCAATTGAGGAAGGGGCAACTCGGTCTGCATATCGAAAGTTTTGCGCTAGAACCATTGTTTGCAATACTAAGGAAAAGCCGGACAGCATTCATGATGAACGGAATAGAGCTATGTGTTGAAGACACGGAACTCTCAGTAAAAGCAGACCGTGCATTGACCCTTTTCATGATAAACACGCTGGCCGACAACGCCAGGAAATTTACGACTGCCGGAGGAAAGGTTGTCATTGGAGCCACAGAAATGGATAATATGGTTGAAATATCTGTTAAAGATACGGGGTGTGGCATACCTAAAGAACGCTTGGCCTGCATTTGGAATTTCAAAATGCATGGCGGCCATGGGTTTGGATTGATGAATTGTAAAAGCATAATTGAGAAATACAAAAGGATGAGTCGCACTTTCCAGGATTGCTCAATCTCTGCACGAAGTGAAGAAGGCAAAGGTAGTTGTTTTAGTTTTCGTTTGCCAAAAGGGAAAGTCTTGTCTGGTATTGTTTCTTGTTTGCTGTTGCTGTGTACGTATAATTACACTCACGCCAGGTGCAATGCGTCTACAAATCCAAATATGCAGTCATATCTTTCCATTGCAAGTGCATATGCAGACAGTGCATATTTTTCAAATATTGCCGGAACATACGATAAAACAATAATTTTGCGGATTCATGTTTACGCCAACTTAATTTGCATTATTTTGATGTCTGCCCGGCCGGCCGGGATACTTTGTCTGTAAATGGGAGTTCTTTGCTAACGCCAGTAGAGTTGACATGGTGTCGTGGCAAAGTGCCTACAAACTATAGCATCATATTAGACATACGAAACGAAAGTGCTGTCGCCGCATTGGCGTTGCATGATTGGAATTTGTATGAATTCAATAATAAATCTTATACACAATTGTTTAAGGAACTGTCTGCGGACAGCACCTTGGCTGATTATTGCCGTGTAATGCAGCAGTCACAGACAAACAAGACCATATCTATAATCATACTTCTGGTAGTCTTGATTTCTATATTGCCTGCATATTATCTTTTATATTACAGACATCAATTGTACAACCGTTATTGCATTGAGAGAATTAAATCGATGATGGATTTGCTGCATAAAGACATCACAAATGAAGAGAAGCTAGAACAAATTAAACTACTTTCCGACGATGTTTATCCACAGAAATTTAAATATTCAATCAATAAGATAGAACAAGCTTTTATTTAATGCCATTTCGTTGGATGATAAGCAACGAACAGACATTAAGTTAGCGGAAGATGAATTGCGTCGTATTGAATATGAAGCCAATAACTTATATGCATATAACGCTGTGCTTGATAACTGCCTATCTGCCTTGAAGCATGAAACAATGTATTATCCAAGCCGCATCAGTATGTTACTTTCCGGCCGTGAAAACAACCTTGGCATGATTCATGACCTGGTTGTTTATTATCGTGAGATTTATTCCACGCTTAGTATGCAGGCTATGCGGTTACTGACGAAAACGAAGTTGCATTTGTCTGCCATCCCTGTTAATGAGGTAGTAAGTGTTGAAGGCTTGGCTGAGAGCCAAAACGATTGCATGATAATCGGTGACAAGGATTTGTTGAGATATATGTTCAAAATCTTGTGCCGTCAACCGGGATATTGTAATACACAGATAGGAAAAACTTCGGAAACTAATGGGTATGTTAGTATTTGGGTTTATCTCAAAGGGTACAAAAAGAGCAAATACAAAACGTGTTTGTCCCACGGTTTGATAATATCCCGTTCCTTTTATGCAAACAGGTTGTGAGTGACATATCTAAAGCTACCAGACATTGGCGCAGCGGTATGTTTGCACGGTATATTGATGAGTGCTTTATTTTGGAAATAATTTTGCCCCGATATGTCAAACGCATGTTAAAGCATTGATATGGAAAAGTTTAGTATAATTATTGTTGAAGATGTCCCATTGGAACTGAAGGGAACTGAAGGAATCATTCACAATGATATCCCTGAGGCAGAAATAATTGGCACGGCCGATTGTGAGCCTGCTTATTGGCGATTGCTGGAAATGCGTCAGCCGGACTTAGTGTTGCTGGATCTTGGATTAAATGGCTCAACAAGTGTTGGCGTTGAAATATGCCGCCAGACAAAAGAGATGTATGGCGGCATAAAAGTGCTGGTATTTACGGGTGAGATTTTAAATGAAAAGCTTTGGGTAGATGCCCTCGATGCTGGGGCAGACGGAATAATTCTTAAAACAGGGGAGATGCTTACCCGTAGTGATGTTGGCCGCGTATTGGAGGGTAAAAACATGGTGTTCAATCAACCGGTGTTAAAAAAAAATTGTTGATTGTTTCAAGGAGTATGTGAATAAATCAGCATCACGTCAAGAAGCAATTGTTGATTATGAGATTGACGAATATGATGAACGTTTCCTGCGTCATCTCGCATTAGGTTACACGAAAGACCAAATTGCAGGCCTTCGCGGTATACCTTTTGGCGTAAAAAGTCTTGAGAAACGCCAAAATGAACTTGTGCAAAGATTATTCCCCAACGGTAATAATGGTGCCAGTGTGAATGCTACAAGACTGGTGGTTCGGGCATTGGAATTGAATATTATTGACATAGAAAACTTGCGACCTGATGAGGAGTAAATTATGGGGATATATTGCTGCTGCGGCTTTTTTCGTCGAAGTGTTGCTTTGTTTTTCATCATGGGTTTGCAGCGTGTTATTTCCCGAACTTGGCATACGTAGTGTGTTCAGCGGTGAAGGCATCCGGTGGCTTATAGGTGGGTATGCAGATATAGTGGCAACTCCTTTGTTGGTTTGGCTCTTATTGTTGTCATTGGCTTTGGGCATGGTAAAAGGCAGCAAGGTGCATAATGCGTTCTTATGCTTGGGAAAACTATCTTACCGTGAACGCATTGCGGCTTATTCTTCATTGGCTGTCTTCATAGTGTATGTCGTAGCAATGCTATTGTTGGTAGCTGTTCCCCAGGCTGTGCTACTTAGCGCGACTGGCAGTTTGTTTCCTTCTCCCTTTGCATCATCATTAGTGCCATTGGTTAGTTTGGGCATTTGTTTAGTTGCTGGTGTGTATGGGGTTGTTTCAAATAATATAAGTTCGGTATATGACATATACCGTTCATTATTTTGTGGTATAGAGCAAGCTTCCCCTTTATTTCTAATATATTTATTGTTAATACAAATATATTATACAGTATGCTATGTTATAACATAAAAACCCAATTTTTGAGTATTGCAAGAATATGTATTTACATATAACTTTGCACCAGAAATACTAATCAATAGATATAATGGAAATGAATAAAACAATTGTTATCTACGGTTCCTCTACAGGCTCTTGCAAGGCCATCGCAGAAAAGATTGCGGATAAGCTTAATGTTAAAGCATTAGACGTTCAGGAATTGACAGATGAGGTCATCGGCTCGCACGACAACTTACTGCTTGGTACATCGACATGGGGTGCAGGCGAATTGCAAGATGATTGGTACGATGGGCTAAAGGTATTGCAGAGGGTAGATTTATCTGGAAAAACGGTTGCGTTTTTCGGATGTGGTGATTGTGAATCTTATGGCGACTCTTTTGTCAGTGCCATGGGGATTTTGTATGACGGCATAAAGGACAGTGGAGCTAATTTTATTGGCAGGACTTCTACGGATGGCTATAACTTCAGCTATAGCGAAGCAGTTGTTGATGGAGAGTTTGTCGGTTTGGCACTTGATGACGTGAATGAATATGATAAAACAGATGAACGAATAAATGCGTGGTTGGAAGTGATAAAAGCCAAACTCTAATTTCAGACTTTGAGATTCATAAAGTATTTGTTTAGTTTTAATGATATGGAGGCTGGCTGTGAAGTTGGCCTCTATTTTTATGTATGTTAGTTTGCTAAGACTTTATTTATATGAATATCAGCAAACTGCCCATATGCCATATGCCTGCCTATTGACACGTGCCGCCACCTACACTTTCATGTTAAGGACATCCATTAGGGCCATTCTTGATAATCATCTGTCTTTCAGTGAGTTGCAAAGCGTTCTGTCTTGCATTCTGAAACAAGCCATATTGTCGGCTGAAACAGGCCATATTTCAGCGCGAAACGGGCGGTTTGGCTCTGCGATATGCGAATACAGGGCCCGGGGTGCAGCGGCCCGACTTTAGCTGCGCATTGGCAGGCATGGGCAGATTGCGGATATTCATTTATTTTATGTGCTTTAATAGCTCAGCTCGGCATCAGTCCAGTCGAGTGTAGGCAACTTGTCGGCAGTAAGCCAGCAGTAGTCAGTGTGTTCTAGTAATTTGAAGTTGTCTTCAGCTGGTGCTTTACAAGTATAGGCGGCAAGTTTAAGGCCGAAATCTGGATAATTATAATCTATGGTAACGATATGATCGCCAACTGTTATTTGCCAATCTAGCTCTTCTTTTATCTCGCGTTCAAGTGCTGTTTTATCATCCTCTCCTTGCTCAACTTTACCACCAGGAAACTCCCAGTGTTCTGATATGTATGTGTATTTGCTGCGACACCTTCTGACGCAAAAGTAATGCTCTCCCCGTTTTATGACAGCTGCGACTACCCGTGTTCTTCCTGTTTCCTTTATATCCATTGCTGCTTATCTAAGTTTATTCATGTTGTAATGTGGAGTGACTTTGTGTATAAAAAATATCATTGACACTACGCATAGTAAAGAGCCTATGATATACACCATGTAGAAAGTGAATATATGGGCTATGAATCCGCTCGAAAATATTCCAATTCCAATGCCAACATCCCATGCTGTTAGGTAAGTGCTTGTGGCTGTTGCCCGTTGGTTGTTTGGGGCAAGGTTGACGTAAAGGGAGTTCATGGCAGGAAACATTACGCCGAATCCGATTCCGAGCAAGACAGGAACGATGAAGAAGATAGAGGTTGCTACAGTAATGCTTGTTTCTGCTATGAAACGGCAAGCCCCAAGTCCCAAAAATGCCAATATGACAGGATAATACCCATAGTGAATGCATTGCGTTATGTAACCTTTGTCTACAAGTTTTCCCGCAAAGATGCGTGATACCCCCATTCCGATAGCCATAAATGTGAAGAAGAATCCTGTTGATGCAGTGATGTTTATTTCCTTGGCATACATGGCTACGAAATTTGTTGTTGCACCATAAGGTATGGAAAGCAGTAACAATGATATGCTTACGGGGATGCCTTTTATCAGTATAAAACGGTCTAGTGAAACTTTTTGTTGTTGAGGTACAGATTCAGTCGGGATGTCATGCCCGGCCTTTTTTGCATCTATGCGTTTGCGGATAGTTTCAGGTATGCGTGCCGTTACGGAGCATGCGCACAGTAGCCCGCAAAAACTTACTAGCAGAGCGGTGAGGAAAATGCCAGTATAGTTTATGTGGTTGTGCATGAACAAGCCGGTCATTGGGCCAAGAGCCATTGCTGTGTTGTTTGTTAGTCCGTAGTAGCCGAGTCCTTCACCACGTCGACTGCTTGGCATAATGTCGACGCAGAGCGTGTTGCCGCCAACTGTGACACTTCCGAAAGCTACCCCATGAAGGGCTCTAAGAATTATGAACAATGTCAATGTGGCGGTGAGTATATACCCTAGAAACATACATACACAGGCAAGATAGCATAGGACATAAATCGGCTTGCGTGGGAACTGATCCATTACGAAACCTGAGAATGGGCGTACACATAATCCGCTTACTGTATAGCAGCATAGAATCACGCCAATGATTGGTTCTGGACAGTTGAAGTTTTCTTTTAGATAAAAAGGTAAGATAGGTATAAGTAGCCAGAATCCAAAAAACAGCAAGAAATTTGCTGCTAAAATGCAGATGTAACTCTTGGTGAATAGTTTTTCTTGTTTCATGTTATTGTCTTTATGATATATGAAACAATAAGAAGCGGCGTGCAGGATGCTGCCAATGCTCTTGCCACGCCGCTGATAGGTAAAGTCTGTGCCGTCAGTTTGCCGTTTCGAATTCTCTTAAGAAACGGACGTCATTCTCAGAAAACATTCTTAAATCGCTGACTTGATATTTTAAGTTGGTTATACGTTCAACACCCATGCCGAATGCATATCCACTATATTCTTTACTGTCTATGCCACAAAGCTCAAGAACATTGGGGTCTACCATTCCGCACCCCAGTATTTCAACCCATCCTGTATGTTTGCAGAATCCACAGCCAACGCCGCCACAAATGTGACATGAAATATCCATCTCAGCACTTGGCTCGGTGAAAGGGAAATAACTTGGGCGAAGGCGAATTTTTGTGTCTGCCCCAAACATTTCACGGGCAAATGACAGCAATACTTGCTTGAGATCAGTAAAAGAAACATTTTTATCTATGTATAGTCCTTCTACCTGATGGAAGAAACAGTGTGCACGTGCTGTAATTGCTTCGTTGCGGTAAACTCGCCCTGGACATATCACACGGATAGGGGGCTTGGTTGTTTCCATCACCCGTGCCTGTACAGAACTGGTATGGCTTCTGAGTATAATGTTCTTTGTAACGTCGTTTGGATTGTGTTCAACGAAGAACGTGTCTTGCATATCTCGTGCAGGATGGTCTGCAGCAAAGTTCATCTTTGTGAATACGTGAATGTCATCTTCAACTTCAGGGCCATCTGCAAGTATGAACCCCATTCTAGAGAATATGTCTATTATCTCATTCGTCACAATGGTGAGTGGATGTCGTGTGCCCAAAGGAATAGGGTAGGGAGTTCTCGTAAGATCCAAGTTGGCTTCATGGCTCACTTCATTGCAAAGCTGTTCCTTGAGTGTATTAATTCTCTCTGTGGCAGTCTGCTTAAGTTCATTGAGTTTCATTCCGACAACTTTTTTCTGTTCTGCTGGAACATTGCGGAATTCTGCCATCAAACCACTGATCTCGCCTTTTTTTTGCTGAGGTATTTTAGTCTAATGGCTTCAATCTCTTCAGCTGTTGTGACATTGATGTTATTAATCTCTTCTAGAAGTTGTTCAATTTTTTCTAGTATCATATCTATAAGTTTTTCGCTTTGAATTTCATGAGGTCTGTTAAGAGTTTCTTGCTGTTTGACAGCCAACATTTACCATTTTGTAAATCAATGCGGTAATGTAATCGCTCCTCACAGACTTATTTTCCTGCAAAGGTAATATTTTTGCGTTAAAACTGAGCAAGATATCAAAATAAAGTTGTACTTTTGTCGAAATTTGAGAGGCGGATAATAATCCGAAAAGTTAAAATGAGAAGTTTTTTGTTTATGGTTTCTGCAATGGTCTTGTTGATGTTTTCCTGTAAGGGGAATACTTCGACTGCTGATGTTGAGGAAACTGCTGTAGCCGATTCTTCTGATAGTTGCAGTATTGACACGGTTCCTGTAGACACTATGGAGCAACTGATTTCTGCAACTCCAATGCCAAAGACAGCTGATGAACTTTTTGATGACTTTTTCTTTAATTTCGCAGCTAATCGAAGTCTGCAGTTGGAGCGAATCAAGTTTCCCTTGCCAGTAATTGAGGCAGGGCTTACAAAACATATTGAAAAAGGAGATTGGCATATGGAGCACTTTTTTCATGCGCCAAGGATATTATACTCTCATTTTCGATAATGTAAAGCAAATGGCACTGGTGAAAGACACATCTGTTGAACATGTTGTAGTAGAAAAAGTTTTTTTCAAGGAAAAAACAGTTAAACAGTATGTTTTTGAGCGAAAAGCCGGGAAATGGATGCTTTGTTCTATTCAATTCAATCCGTTGTATGAGAACATGAACGCTTCTTTTCTTAAGTTTTATCAGCGTTTTTCGTGTGATTCTGCTTTCCAAATCGCCAGTTTGCATGACCCTGTTCGATTTACGGGGCCAGACCCAGATGATGATTTTAGCCAGATTGAAGGGATTATTACAGCAGATACTTGGCCTGCATTTGCATCAGAATTGCCGACAGAAATGATATATAACATCATTTATGGACAGACATATACAGAGAGTAACCATAAGATTTTTGTCATCAGAGGCATCTCCAATGGGCTTGAAGTTGAGTTGACGTTTGAGAATGAGGGAGGCAAATGGGCCCTCACAGAATTGGCAACATAATTTATTTTTATGAAAGACATTAGAAATTTTGATTTATCAGCATATAATACATTTGGCATCAACGTCCATTGTAATAGATTTGTTGAATATGACAATATAGAGGAGTTACAGGGCTTGGTACGTTCATTTGCTGCTACAGATTTTCCGCTGCTTTTGTTGGGTGGTGGTAGCAACTTGTTGTTTACCGACGATTTTAGGGGAACTGTTTTGCACTCCGCAATAAAGGGAATTGAAGTTCAAGATGATGGAGAATATATACTTGTCAAAGTAGGCAGTGGAGAGGTTTGGGATGATTTTGTGAGTCTCTGTATTACCAATGCTTGGTATGGCGCGGAGAACCTGTCTCATATTCCAGGCGAAGTCGGGGCAAGTGCAGTTCAGAATATCGGAGCATACGGCGCAGAAGCAAAAGACATTATATATAATGTAGAGGCAGTTGGCATTGCAACTGGCGAACTGGCAGAATTCTCCAATGAAGATTGTGGTTATGCATATAGGCATAGTAAATTCAAAGCCGAATGGAGGGGAAAATATATAATAACTCATGTTACATACCGTTTGGCTAAACAATTCATACCTTGCCTAGAGTATGGGAACCTTCGTTCTGAATTGAATGAACGTGGAATGGTGAATCCGACAGCAGCACAAGTGAGGAGTGTGATAATTGATATCCGCAATGCAAAATTGCCAGACCCAAATGTGACAGGAAATGCCGGAAGTTTTTTTATGAACCCAATCATTGGCAAGGATAAATTTGTGGAACTTTTAAAAGCTAATCCAGGAATGCCGCATTTTATAGTTGATGCTACTCATGTGAAAATACCGGCAGGATGGCTCATTGAGAAATGCGGCTGGAAAGGAAAATCACTTGGGCACGCGGGGGTACATCCTAAGCAGGCACTTGTACTTGTTAATTTGGGTGCTGCATCAGGAAAAGAGATTGTGAGATTATGTAAGGCTATACAAGAAGATGTGGCAAATAAGTTTGGTATTCCTTTGGTTCCAGAGGTAAACATATTATGAAACTGACATTTCTAGGCACGGGTGGTAGTTTCGGAACTCCTATGATAGGATGCCAATGTGAAGTATGTAAAAGCATGAACGCCAAAGATAAGCGTTTACGGAGTTCTGCGATTATAGAAACCGATACTACATGTTTGTTGATAGATTGTGGGCCAGACTTTAGGCAGCAGGCACTAGGGGTGCCATTTCGCCGTATTGATGGTGTGCTTATTACACATTCACATTATGACCATGTGGGAGGCATAGATGATTTACGCCCATTTTGCAAATTCGGGGATATAAATTTATATGCAAATAAAGTGGCTGCGAGTCATTTAAAGCATTCTATTCCATATTGCTTTGCAAAAGACAAATATCCAGGTGTTCCAAATATACACTTAAATGAAATAATGCCTCACAAACGATTCAAGATTGGAGATATTGATATTTTGCCAATTGAGATAATGCATGACAGATTGCCTATATTGGGGTATAGATTAGGGCAATTGGCATATATTACAGACATGAAGACTATTGATGATGCTGAGTTGTCTTATTTGAAAGGTATTGATGTGCTTGTGGTAAATGCGTTGAGATTTGAGCGTGAACACCATTCTCATAATTTAGTTGGTGATGCGATAAACTTTTCCAGAAAAATTAGTGCAAGACGAACTTTGCTAATTCATTCTTGCCATCAAATCGGGAGGCATGATGTCGTAAACAGAATGTTGCCAATTGATTTGAATTGGCTTACGATGGCCAGGTGATTACCATGTAAGTTAAATAAAACTAATATTTGCGGTTTTTGATATAGGAATCTTGCATGACTGAAATAAACTTCGTATTTTTGCAGTGTGTTTTTCATAGTATTAGATTTAAGGTTAACAAAAGGTTGGAGTACAGCGGTACTCCTTTTTTTATGTCTTCACCTGATTGGCAAGAAGTTGAACAGGCTCAGTAGATTTTTAGTGGGGATAGGCATATAGATTTGCAATACGGAATAGGAAAAACTTCTTGTCTGCAACCCCTCTGAGGTTTGCTCTGAAGATCTTGATTTTAGCGTTGAAAGACTCTGCCAAGGCATTGGACGAACGGTTGTTGTAGAAGTTCAGGATCTCATCATAATGCTCATGGAAGGTAGCGGCTATGACGTTAAATGAGTGAAATCCGGCTTCTTCCACTTTGTTGTACCACCGTGCCATGGACAGACGTGCGGCATCCTTGGCCGTGTTTTTGGCAAAGATCATCCGCAGGGAATGGCACAATCCGTATGCCGTCCTGATGTCTGGGTATTCCTCAAACAGTATCGCGGCCCTCTGCTTCTGCCTGTCGGTCCATTTGTCTGCGGACTTGAACAGGAGGTAACGCGAGCGTATAAGCAGTTCCTTACGGGTGTCACCATTGGGAAATCTGTACGGGATATACTCCTTGCCCTTTTGTCTGGCCTCCTCCATCTCATCGTTAGCCTACTGTATGGCATCCCAACGGTGTTTGACACGCAGCTCCTGCACGGCATCGCAAGCCAGTTTCTGGATATGGAAGCGGTCGATGACACGGCTTGCTTTCGGAAATGCCGTCCGGACAATCTTGCGCATGGAATCCGACAAGTCAAGCGTGACCTCCTCGACAGCGTTGCGACGCTCCTCGTCTATACGCTTTAGGACGGCGATCACATCCTCCGCTTTTGTACCCGCTACGACGGCGACCAAGTACTGCTCACGTGTACGGGCCTCACGGTTGGTCACGAACGTGTACAGCTCACCGCCAGAGAGTGAGGACTCGTCAATAGCCAGACGCGGACCGATATTCTCCGGGAACAGCAGCCACTCGTCCGCATGTTCCAATTGGGTCCACTGACGGAATCCGCTCAATGTTTCCTTGTACTGCTTCTCGAACGTGTGACCGTCTATGTGATAGAAATCCTTAAGCGTATGGCAGGTCACTGGGGATGTCTCCATACGCCTCTTTAAAAAGAGCCCCGAACTCTTTGGAGTAACGGGTGCCCTTGGCCACGATGTCAAGGTCTATCGGAATGCTGAAACTCTTGCCCGTGCGGGTGTCCGTCCAACGCCTGCGACGTATCTTCAAAATTACTTTATGGTCGCGTATCGGGAAGTCCGTCACGCTTACCGCTTCCATAAAGCCTTTGGACTCAAAGTGCACGTCCTCGCTTAGTTCCGGATTCATCCTCTCGTCCAGACTAATATGTATCTCCGTTGAAGTCTGGGATATCCCAACTATGGAGAAGTAATCCAATATCTGTGTAGGCAGTACTATACTGGCCAACATGTTCAAATAATCGTTTTCCATGCCGCAAAGTAAAAGAATTAATCTTTAATCTGGAAAATCCCCACCGTTTTTCTACTGACCCGTTGAACACGTTTGGCAACGTGAATTTTAATGGTTCGGGAATGTTTGACTTGTATGGGCTTATGCCATTTTCATCTCACGAAGCAGCTCTTTCTGCCGTTCTGACAGATTTGTTGGTAGTTTGACATTGTAAGTGATTATCAAGTCACCATAAGTTCCGTCACCACGGTCGTACCCCTTGCCGCGTAAACGTACTTTTGTTCCATTTTGGGTTTCTGGTTTGACTTTCAACTTTACCTTGGCTCCATCTTTCAGTTGGATAATAATCTCACCTCCAAGCAAAGCAGTATACAAATCAATGTTTACATTTGCATTCATTTCGCCAGAATGTTGTCGAGAACCTGTATAGTTTTTAAAACCATGTGAACTGTTCCTGCCCCTGTTTCCAAAAAGTTGTTCAAAAAAAGAACTGAAGCCACTACCGCCCATACCACCACTGAAAGCATTGAAGTCAAAGCCTTCAAAAGGCGTGTCGCCCCTTGAATAGCTATACGACCCTCCGCTTGCTGCATTATATGCATCAGCGTTTCTCCACTGCTCTCCATATTGGTCGTATTTTTTCCTCTTTTCGGGATCGCCTATTACATCATATGCCTCGTTTAGTGCTTGAAACTTTGCTTTTGCCTTGGGGTCATCTGGATGGAGGTCCGATGGAATTGTTTTGCACGTTTCAAGTATGCACGCTTTACATCCTTTTTGCGGAATGTCACGTTGGACACCGAGAATTTTGTAATAATCAATAAATGCCATAATTACCCTCCTTTATTTGCACATTATTGTTCATAAAGCAAAAATCATGCCTGCACCAAGGATGGCATTCAATTTTTTTCTATGACAACGGAAAAGGCACGGTGGCAGACTCAACCTGCAAGTGGGCAGAGTCATCCTGCAAGTGCAATGTAATGAAATGTCTTTAAAATACACCTTTGGTGAGACCTGAAGTTGCGTTTCATCTTAGACTTGTGTTGATTTCTGTGGTTCTAGTTAACATCTTTGTTGCTATTTCGTTTACGTAAAAATAAATCAAGCGACAAATGCTCACGGAAATTATATATGCAATGCAGTAAAGACAATCTCCTCACAGTGCGGTAATGCCACAAGTGCAACTATTTAATTATCAATGCGTTGCAAGACGTGGTCATTTGGGATTCTAAAATGGAGTGTTTTAGAGGCCCAAACAGGCCAATTCGGAACTCAAGACAATATGTTTCAGAAAACCGTTCGCTTCGTATTGACTTGACGACGGTCTTGTGCGGTAGTTCGCCACTGTTGATGCAATACAAATGACAGTTGTTTTTACAATTGTCGATAGCCAATGTCTTACGCAACTTATTTGCCATTTTGCGATTAAATGCTCCTGCTGTTTTATCCTTAAAAGTAGCATCCGCCTTTTCCTTGATGTACAAGCCGCGTCATGGCAAGGCAATTTCAGTGCGCACCTCATAGGCGTTTGCATGCGCTTCGATTGTGCCTTTTTGCGGTGAGCCTCAAACGGCACTTGTAGCTCCATCCACGTTATTCAGCCGTCTGTGACAGTTCTATTTCCTATAGGGGTTATTGGCAGCATGTTTCATATGCATTCCCAATTAGTTACGGTTGCAATTTGAGTGAAAACATAAATAATTAGCAAAAAATGTTTTGCTGTTTGTATTAAAAATAGTAACTTTGCACGCGATTTACATAAAATAGTCGAATGAAGAATGACAATATAAAGAATCAGTATCGTGTCAACGAACAGATACGAGTGCGAGAGGTACGTATCGTAAGCGACGGTGGGTCAATGGTAATGCCTACTCGTCAAGCATTAGATATGGCCCGTGAGCAAGGGGTTGATCTTGTTGAGATTTCCCCAATGCCAATCCGCCAGTATGTCGTCTCATCGATTATTCAAAGTTTCTTTACCAGCAAAAAAGACGGGCTAAAGAGCTTAAGGCCAAACAGGCAAAAGTAGAAGTGAAAGAGATTCGATTTGGGCCACAGACAGACGAACATGACTACCAGTTTAAACTCAAACATGCGAAAGAGTTCCTGGATGGTGGGAATAAGGTACGGGCATATGTGTTCTTCCGTGGACGTTCGATTCTTTTCAAAAGAGCAGGGTGAGGTACTTTTGTTGCGCTTTGCCAATGATTTAGAGGAAGTGGGAAAAAGTGGAGCATATGCCGTCACTTGAAGGCAAGAAAATGTTCATTTATATTGCTCCTAAGAAAACAGGATCGGTAAAAAAGAGTCAACAGGCTATTGACAGGGAGAAAAAAGCTCTTTCTACAAAAGAAGACCAAGTGTCAGATACTGATGAGACATCGGAGATGCCTGTTAGCGGCGGTTTGCTGGCTAATGCGAAGATTAGTTCGGAAGCTCTGAAGAAGCTCAAAAGCAAAGAGTGAATCGATTAAAAAACAGAACATTAAGCAGTGCGTAACGCCCGGTATATGCGTTGCCACTATAAAATAACAACAACATTAAATTATTAAAAAAATGCCAAAAGTTAAGACAAATTCCGGTGCAAAAAAGAGATTTCGTTTCACCGGATCGGGTAAGATTAAGAGACATCATGCTTACCACAACCACATTCTGACGAAAAAAACCAAAAAGCAGAAGCGTAATTTGGTTCACCAGACGCTTGTGGATGTAGACAACATGAAACAAGTACGCGACTTGTTATGTCTCCGCTAACTCCTTAATTGTCGAACGTTTAAAGTTAAAGAATTATGCCAAGATCAGTAAATCATGTTGCTTCAAGAGCAAGGAGAAAAAGAATTTTGAAACTTACGCGCGGCTATTATGGAGCACGTAAAAATGTATGGACAGTAGCTAAAAATACTTGGGAGAAAGGTCTTACTTACGCATATCGTGATCGCCGTACGAAAAAGCGCAATTTCCGTTCTTTGTGGATACAGCGTATCAATGCTGCGGCTCGTCTTGAGGGTATGAGCTACTCTGTTTTAATGGGGCACTCAATAAAGCAGGCATTGAGATTAACCGTAAAGTCCTCGCAGACCTTGCTGTTAACAACCCTGAAGCGTTCAAAGCCATAGTACAGAAAGTTAAATAATTGGTATGGACTTTTAGCCATAAGAAATTAGGCTGCAATCACCAACAGTGGTGATTGCAGTTTTTTATGCTTTACATATTATGGTCGCATAAATTAAATAAGAATTTGTTGCAGTAAATTGCACAAAACATATTTGGATATAGTTTATGGGAATGGTTATTGGTATTGATGTCGGGATTAGCACAACCAAAATAGTTGGCATTAGTGATGGCAAGGTTGTTGCTCAATGAGAATAAAAGCCACAGACCCAGTGTCATCTCTCTATGGAGCATTTGGAAAGTACCTTTATGACAATAAAATTCAAATTCCAGATGTAGAGCACGTGATGCTCACAGGGGTTGGTGCAGCATATATTACCAAACCTGTTTATGGCTTGCCAACCGACAAAGCCGGAGAATTTATCGCAGATGGACTTGGTGCCCGACATGAATCTGGTAAGGACAGTATCATTGTTGTCAGTATGGGTACTGGCACTTCTCTTATAAGGTGTGCCGGCGATAGTATTGAACATATTGGTGGGATAGGCATTGGTGGCGGCACGTTGCAAGGGCTAGCACGTCTTTTGCTTAAGACGGATGACATCCGCACAGGCTCGAAATGGCTATGCGTGGCAATATTTCAAATATCAATTTACGGATAGGTGACATAAGTGCCAAGCCTTTACCCGGATTGCCAATGTCGGCTGTAGCTTCGCTTTTTGGAAATGCTCGCAGCGATGCTTCGCGTGAAGACGTTGCCATTGGCTTGATTTGGACTGTCTTGCAATCTGTAGGGCAGTCTGCGGTGTTGGCTTCTATTGGCAGTTCAATTCGTGAATATGTAATGATAGGCAATCTTACTCTGTTGCCTCAGTGTCGGATGGTTTTTCCTGCAATAGAAAAACTGTATGGCGTTAAATTTATCATCCCAGAATATTCTGAGTTTTGTACAGCGATAGCGGCTGAATTATGCCATTTCGACCGTAGGTTCCCAACAGAAATGCTTTAGCGTATGAATAATTAATATCATTATTTACTTTTCATTCCACGCAATGATAATGCGATGCGTTTCCGCTTATGGTCTACATCAATTATGCGAACGTGTATATGCTCATGAAGCTTTACAATTTGTGTGGGATTGCTAATGTATTGGTCGGCCAATTGTGAAATGTGTATTAATCCATCATGGTGTATGCCTATATCAACAAAAACGCCGAAGTTAGTAATATTTGTAACAATTCCAGGCAGTACCATTCCTACTGCAAGATTGTCAATTGATGTGACATTTGGATCAAACTCAAATACCTCGGCCATTCCTCTTGGATCACGCCCTGGTTTGTCTAACTCTTTCATGATATCAGAAAGTGTTGGCATTCCTACATTGTGCGTTATGTAATGGTTTAGGTTTATGCTGTTCCTTTTTTGGGGGGAAGCAATAAGTTCAGCCACGGTGCAGCCAGTGTCTTTGGCCATCTGTTCTACAATCTTGTAACTTTCAGGGTGCACGGCCGTGTTGTCAAGTGGATTCTTCGCCCCTGGGATCCTTAAGAAGCCGGCACACTGCTCATATGCAGTCGGCCCTAGGCGTGCCACTTTCTTTAACTCGGAGCGTGATAAAAATGGCCCATGGTCGCGTCGATAATCTACAATGTTTTGTGCGAGTGCTGGCCCAAGACCACTCACATATGTCAATAAGTGTTGGCTGGCAGTGTTCAGATTCACACCAACGGAGTTCACGCAGCTTACCACTGTCTGGTCAAGGCTCCTTTTCAGTTTTGCTTGGTCTACGTCATGTTGGTATTGCCCTACGCCGATGCTCTTAGGGTCTATTTTGACCAACTCTGCCAGTGGATCCATCAGTCTTCTTCCTATTGACACAGCTCCGCGCACGGTCACGTCTTCTGTTGGGAACTCCTCCCTTGCAGCCTTTGATGCAGAACATACTGATGCACCATCTTCGCTCACCATGTATATGTGCAGGCCATCACCAAGGTGGAGCGACTTTATGAAAGCCTCTGTCTCGCGTCCTGCCGTACCGTTACCAATGGCAATGGCTTCTGTCTTATATTGTTTCACCATCTTTTCCACTGTCTCTGCAGCTTCATGCCACTGCTTGGCGGGCGGGTGGGGGAATATGACCTCATGGTGTAGCAGGTTGCCTTGTGTGTCGAGGCATACCACTTTACATCCAGTCCGGAAGCCAGGGTCTATCCCCATTACGCGCTTTTGCCCCAACGGAGCAGCTAGTAATAGCAGTCTCAGGTTCATTGCAAACACCCTAATGGCTTCATCGTCGGCCTTGCTTTTTGGATTCTGATGCAAATTCTGTTTCTATTGACGGCTTCACAAGACGTTTCAAAGAATCGTATACGGCTTCTTCAACTAGCTTTGAACATGTGCTGGAACCATTTACGAACATTCTCTTTATCCGCTTGTCACATTCTTCACTATCTGCTTTGATGCTGATTCGCAGTATGCCATCGGCTTCTCCACGCCTAATAGCTAAGAGTCTGTGGGCTGGGCAGCATCTAAGTTGCTCGCTGAAGTCAAAGTAATCGGCATATTTTGCAGCCTTTTCTGAGTTCGCCTCTGCTTTCACCACTTTGGCTGTTATTATGGCATCGCGCCTGAATAAGCCTCTTACTATACTGCGTGTACGTTCGTCTTCACTGACATTCTCAGCAATGATGTCTTGTGCTCCTTTCAAGGCCGAGGCGATATCTTTCACGTCCCCTTTTACGAATCCCATTGCGATTCTTTCTATGTCAGCCTTATGTTGCGTCATGATTATTTGGGCAAGTGGCTCGAGGCCATTCTCTCCTGCCACTTGCGCCCTTGTGCGTCGTTTGGGTTTGAATGGAAGGTAAATATCTTCAAGTTCAGCCGAATTCCAGCATTCGTTAATCCTTTTGCCCAGTTCCTGCGTCAACTTGCCTTGTTCGGCGATGGTCTTAGTCATTGTCTCCTTTCTTTTGGCCATTTCCGTGAGCTTTCCGTTCATGTCGGCTATAGCGGCAATCTGCATTTCATCCATACTTCCAGTTCTTTCCTTACGGTATCTGCTGATAAATGGTATAGTACATCCGTCATTGAGAAGTGCGAGTGTGTTTCCCACTTCGCGTTCGCCTAAGCCTAATTCTTTTGCTATTATTTGCTTGAAATTATCTATATTGCCTTTCATTTGCTATCATTATGCTTTTGCTGGCGTTTTGCATTTTGCCGCCATTTTTCACTACGGTAAGAATTTGCAGCGTGCGGGCTTCAAGGCCCAATATATTGCATGTACGTTTTGCTTTGGGCAGTTCATTTATCATTATCACCACTTCTTCTCCGTCTTCATCACACATTTGTTATATCAACTTTTCCAGTTGTTCTTCTAAGCCCATTGCGTTGGTATTTCGGCTTTTCCATGAGCTCTTTGCGCTCACTTGGCGCAAACCTTTCAATGGCATATCGCAACATGGTGCGAGGCATGTGGCAACGATTGTCCATTACATACGTATATAGCCTTTTCGGGTTACGCTTACCGGCCTCACGCAACATCCAGCCACAGGCTTTGTGAATTAATTCGTGGCTGTGATTCATGAGTATATTACATATCTTGTACGTGTCGTCAAGGTCTCCGCGGCGTATGAAAGCTAGTGTTGCCACTATGGCAATTCGGGCTTCCCATAGCAGTTGGCTTTGTGCCAAGCTGTATAGTGTGTCGCGCGTTTTGTCACTCAGGTAGTCTCCAACCAAGGTCGGTGCCGATAGGTCAACGAGATCCCAGTTGTTTATTCTCGCAGTGTGCCTGAGGTAGAAGTTGAAAAGGCGGCTTCTGGTGTAATCATCTGCCTTGTGTGCTTTTGCCACCATAATGAGTAAGGCTGCCAGCCTTACCTCGTGCCACTGTGAGTAGAGCATCTGCTCCACGTCTTCTAATGAGGCATCTTTGTGTGCTATGGCCACACGCCGTGTGTCTGGAACTGTCGTGCCTATGAACAAATCACCTTCTCCATATTGTCCGGGGCCTGTCTTGAAAAAATGTGGCAGCACTCGCCTTTTCTCTTCTGTGGAGAGTGCAGTCAATTCTTCCATGATGGTTGTTACTATGTTCATGAATGCAAATTTTGAATATTGGAACGCGATATGAAAATTTCTGTTTTTTTATTGGTTCATATGAATTTAGATATTACGAGTGATGGCCGGTCATTCCGGCCATCACTCAATGGGTCCCCTCGGATGTTTGCCGCAGGCTTGTCCTTAGTTTATGCTGTATTTATGCTTAGCAGCTGTTAATAGGCGAATAGTGGGTAGTTCATCATTGTCTCGTTCACCTTTGCGCGCACACTGGCAATGACAGCCTCGTCTTCTGGTGCATTAAGAACCTCTTCTATCAGTTCGGCTATCAGCACCATGAGGTCTTCTTTGGCACCTCGTGTGGTGATGGCAGGTGTGCCGAGACGTATGCCGCTGGTCTGGAATGCACTGCGTGTATCGAACGGCACCATATTCTTATTCACTGTGATATCGGCAGCAACGAGTGCATTTTCGGCCACCTTGCCGGTGAGTTCTGGATATTTGGAACGCAGGTCTACGAGCATTGAATGGTTGTCTGTGCCACCGCTGACTATGGTGAAACCGCGCTTCACAAGCTCTTCAGCCAATACTTTGGCATTATTCTGCACCTGTTTGGCCCATTCCTTAAACTCAGGCTGCAGAGCTTCACCAAAAGCTACAGCCTTGGCTGCGATGACGTGTTCAAGCGGACCGCCCTGCTGTCCTGGAAATACTGCTGAGTTGAGCAGTTGACTCATCATCTTGACTGCACCCTTGGGTGTTTTAAGTCCCCATGGGTTCTCAAAATCCTTGCCCATGAGTATGATGCCTCCGCGTGGTCCACGCAGCGTCTTGTGGGTGGTTGACGTCACGATGTGTGCATATTTCACGGGGTTATCAAGCAGTCCTGCTGCTATCAGTCCGGCAGGGTGAGCCATATCTATCATGAGTAGTGCGCCCACTTGGTCGGCTATCTGGCGCATACGCTTGTAGTCCCATTCACGGCTGTAGGCCGAGCCTCCACCGATAATCAGCTTGGGCTTATGTTCCATGGCGAGCTGTTCCATTTCGTCGTAATCAACGCGGCCGGTCTCACGGTTCAAGTTATAGCCTATGGGATTATAAAGAATGCCTGACGTATTGACAGCAGAACCATGTGACAGGTGGCCGCCCTGTGCCAGATTGAGCCCCATGAATGTGTCGCCAGGCTTAAGCACGGCAAGCAATACCGCAGCATTGGCCTGTGCGCCGGAGTGGGGCTGCACGTTGGCATATTCGGCTCCAAAAAGCTCGCATACGCGGTCGATGGCCAATTGCTCAACCTTGTCTACCACTTCGCAGCCGCCATAATAGCGCTTGCCAGGATAGCCTTCGGCATACTTGTTGGTGAGGTAGGAGCCCATGGCCTCCATTACCTCGTCACTGACAAAATTCTCAGACGCGATGAGCTCCATGCCTTTCAGCTGGCGCTGGTGTTCCATTTCAATGAGGCTAAAAACCTCTTGGTCTTTTTTTCATTCTTGTCGCTATGTAGGTTGATAAAAATTATGTGCTCAATGCCTTGATTTTCTTGGTTCAGTTGAATCTAAAATGTTGAAATATCTGTTGTAGCCATTGATTACTAAATTGTTGCAGTGCAAAGGTAATCAATATTTTGCTTATATAAGGCATCATAGGCATAAAACTTAAGCATTTGGCGTAATAAATAGTATTGCAGGATATGGAATTTAGAAAGACGCGGCTACTTGCTCATCTTTGTGTAATCTTGAAAAGTTTTGCTATTGCAGACATAAAGACAGACTGAAATATTGAAAAATGCGTATAACATGGAAACGTATTCGAACTTGATTGAGTTACAGGCTGTATTATGTAGCATAATGGTCTATGTTGGCGTGCCTGACGGTGTATTTTAGAACGCCATAACAATAAAACTTGTAGGGTAGGAGGGATTTCTTGAATATTAACTTATGTATATTAGTTTACTACACTAATTTCCAGTAGATTACAATATCAATGACGGCCAATGCAATGAATACTAAAATCCCTGCCGCACTAATTGGGGCAGGGATTTTATGAAGTTAAAAATTAATCAAAGCGCATTTTGAAATTATGCCTCAGGCTCATTTTCGTCACTCCAGTCCATGAGGGTTTGGCGGACATAGCTCTTGTAACGGAGCTGAGCCATGCGTTCTGCTTCGGCGAAAAGTTCTTCTGCCTCGTTCGGGTAAGCTTTCTTTACAGAGAGATAGCGAACCTCACCCATGAGGAAGTCGTGGAACTTGCTCCAGTCTGGCTTCTTTGAATCAAGCGAGAACGGGTTCTTGCCCTGTTCTGCCAATTCGGGATTGTAACGCCACAGATGCCAATAGCCACATTCAACGGCCTTAGCTTCCTCAGCCTGGCTCTTGCCCATGCCCCCTTTGGCTTTAAGGCCGTGGTTAATACATGGAGCGTAAGCGATGATGAGTGATGGGCCGTGGTATGCTTCAGCTTCGCGTATTGCCTTTAGGCACTGTGCCTGGTCGGCACCCATTGCTATCTGTGCGACATAAACATATCCATAAGTTGTGGCAATCATGCCAAGGTCTTTCTTGCGTATGCGCTTACCTTGAGCAGCGAACTGGGCAATGGCACCGAGCGGGGTTGCCTTAGAGGCCTGGCCGCCGGTATTTGAATAAACCTCAGTATCAAGAACAAGGATGTTTACGTCTTCCCCACTGGCAATCACGTGATCAAGACCGCCATAGCCGATATCATATGACGCACCGTCGCCACCGATAATCCACTGGCTGCGTTTAACGAGATAGTGATCGAGGGTCTTCAGCTCTTTGCACACCTCGCAACCAGCCTCTGCACCAGCAGCAATAAGCGGCTTGAGTTTGGCGGCAGCTATCTTGGAGTTATCGGCATCATCCTTGCCGGCAATCCATTCTTCTGCAGCGGCCTTGAAGTCTGCTGGCGTGCCCTCCTTGGCAATTGCCTCGCCAAGAAGCATTTCAATGCGTTGCCGCATCTTCTTGTTGCCAAGAGCCATACCCATGCCAAATTCGCAGAAGTCTTCGAACAGCGAGTTGTTAAATGCTGGACCATGGCCTTCCTCGTTGGTGCAGTATGGTGTTGATGGTATGGAGGCCGAATAAATTGACGAGCAGCCTGTTGCATTGGCAATCATTTCGCGATCACCGAATAGCTGAGAGATGAGTTTTACATAAGGAGTCTCACCACAACCTGAGCATGCTCCGGAGAACTCGAACAATGGCTGAGCGAACTGTGAGTTCTTGACATTGCTCTTGATGTCAATGAGGTTTTGTTTGCTCTTGACATCCTTTTTACGAGATAGTTCCACTCGGCTGCACCCTTTTCGTCGCCTGCAAACGGTACCATCTTGAGTGCCTTGCCTGTCTTCGGGTTGCCGGGGCATACATCCTCACAATTGCCGCAACCAAGGCAATCCATGACTGATACGCCGATAACAAAGTGCATGCCTTTCATGGTGGCAGGTGCTTTCATCTCGATGGTTGGCGAGGTAAAGCCCTTAAGCTCGTTGTCATCAAGGACGAACGGACGGATTGCTGCATGAGGACATACGTAAGAACACTTGTTACACTGAATACAATTCTCAGGATTCCAAACAGGAACAAATGCCTCAACTCCACGTTTTTCGTATGCGGCTGTACCTACTTGCCATGAACCATCTACAGTGCCATGGTTAACGAAATCCGAAACTTTAAGCAAGTCACCGGCCTGAGCATTTATAGGACGCACAAGTTCCTTTACGAATGCGGGAGCGTCGTCTTCCTTGGCAACATCATCTGGCAGATTAACCCAAGCAGGATCAACTGTTAACTGCTTGTATTCGCCGCCACGGTCAACCGCTGCATAGTTTTTGTCAACAACGTCTTGTCCTTTTTTGCCGTAGGACTTGACAATGAATTTCTTCATCTGCTCTACAGCCAAATCAACAGGTATTACGCCTGTGATACGGAAGAATGCACTCTGAAGAATTGTGTTGGTTCGGTTGCCAAGTCCTATTTCCTGGGCAATCTTGGTTGCATTAATGTAGTAAACGGTAATGTTGTTTTGTGCAAAGTAACGCTTCACCTTATTCGGTATGAAGTTTACTAGCTCGTCACCATCAAATATAGTATTAAGCAAGAATGTGCCATTCTTCTGCAATCCGCGCGTCACATCATACATATGCAAATAAGCCTGTACGTGACAAGCAACGAAGTTTGGCGTATTTACGAGGTAAGTGGAACGTATCGGGGTGTCACCAAAACGAAGGTGTGAGCAGGTGAAGCCTCCAGATTTCTTTGAATCGTAGGAGAAGTATGCCTGACAATGCTTGTCGGTATTGTCGCCAATAATCTTTACAGAGTTCTTGTTTGCTCCAACAGTTCCATCTGCTCCAAGGCCGAAGAACTTTGCTTCAAACATTCCTTCACCTCCAAGTGCCATCTCTTCTACTTGTGGCAGTGATGTAAATGTTACGTCATCTACAATACCGACAGTGAAATGGTTCTTAGGTTCTGGAAGTGCAAGATTATTAAATACAGAAATAATCTTTGCAGGAGTCGTGTCGCTAGAGCCAAGTCCATAACGACCACCAACGATAAGTGGCTTATTTTCAACATCATAGAATGCGCTCTTCACGTCAAGGTACAACGGCTCTCCTTCTGCACCAGGTTCCTTTGTACGGTCAAGTACAGCAATACGCTTCACCGTTTTGGGAACAGCTGCAAGCAGATGCTTAACAGAGAACGGGCGATAGAGATGTACAGAAATCATACCAACCTTCTGTCCGTTTGCATTGAGATAGTCAATAGCCTCACGTGCAGCCTCTGTGGCGCTACCCATAAGGATGATGATGCGGTCTGCATCATCTGCTCCGTAATAAGAGAATAGGTGATACTCACGGCCTGTAATTTCGCTTATCTTGCCAAGATACATCTCAACGACTTCGGGTACTTTGTCATAATACTCGTTGCAAGCCTCGCGGTGTGTGAAGAATGTTTCAGGGTTCTCAGCTGTACCACGAGTTACCGGACGCTCCGGTGTTAACGCGCGGTCACGGAACCGCTTGATATCGGCTTCGTCAACCAACGGGCGGATATCCTCTTCCTGCATAAGCTCAATCTTGTGATACTCATGCGAAGTGCGGAAGCCATCGAAGAAATTAACAAATGGAACACAAGTCTTCAAGGATGCCAAGTGAGCAACGGCTGTCATATCCATAACTTCCTGTACAGATCCCTCACAGAGCATTGCAAATCCAGTTTGGCGGCAAGCCATTACATCCTGATGGTCACCGAAGATGCAAAGAGAGTGTGAAGCTAACGTGCGTGCAGAAACATCAAACACACAAGGAATCAATTCACCTGCAATCTTATACATATTAGGAATCATCAGCAAAAGGCCTTGCGAAGCAGTGAATGTCGTCGTAAGGGCTCCTGCTTGAAGCGAACCGTGTACAGCACCAGCAGCACCTGCTTCTGATTGCATTTCCTGTACAGTCACTTCCTGACCCCAAAGGTTCTTTCGGCCGCGTGCGGCCCACTCGTCTCATGCTCAGCCATCGGTGATGACGGAGTGATAGGGTAGATGGCTGCCACTTCAGAAAACATATAGCTCACATGAGCAGCGGCCTCGTTACCATCACAAGTGATAAAATTTTTTTTTTAGCCATTTTTTAATAAATAAATATTAATGAATAAACAAAAGTGTCTGTAATTTTTATTTAGCTCTTTATTTTGATACTTTCATCAGATATTAACCTGATGCCAATTCCCAACATCTTGTCAACATAAGAAACCGAACAGCCATAATGGAATTTCGTTTCCAACCCCAATTTCTGTGTTATATTTTGCATAAATCGTATCAGGGGATGTTTTAAGGCGTCCAAAATCATCAGCAGTACATATTCTGAACTTAAACTTTCCGTCAATCAGGTAATGGTTGTCTTTAGAATTTTGAGTTAATTTATGGTCTTTCCATAATGAATTGACGAAAAATGTCTCCATGACATCTTGTTTTTCAACCTTTATCGGATATATTGCAAACATCAAGTTTGAATTATGCATCATAATTTTCGTTGGTTTTTTGGGAAAATGCTGACCGTAAGGATAAATCATGTTTATAAGTCTTGCATCAGCCAAATACTTGATGTAATTCATCACAGTTGCCCTGCTTGTTGATATTTCATGAGCCAACTGGCTTATATTGGGGGCTTTCGAGCCGTCAACTGCCAAAAGGTAGAATAGTTTTTTATCTTTGTAAGGTATTTCAGTTCAATCTGCTTTATGAGCAATATGTCTACTTCCGTAACCATGTTCATTGTTTTTAGCAGATTTTCTGAATAATTCCGGTGTTCCTGGAAAAAAGGATAAAATCCGTGGTGTATATATTCTGCGAAATATTTGTTTGGAGAAACCTTTGGCAAAATTTGCTTTATAATTTGTGCATGGTTTTCTAATATTTCATTTAAAGTATATGGACGGAAAGAATTTCCCGACATAAGGTTCAGAAACTCTCTGAAAGAAAAACCTCTGAGGTTGTAACTTTTACGATGCCACTAAGTTCCGGATTTTCATCTTTTAATCTCATTACACTAGACCCAGTAAAAACAATCTTAAGCAATGGGTATTTATCATAACAATCGCGAAGTTGCTTGCTCCAATTGGGTTCTTTAAAGACCTGGTCAATTAGCAAAACCCGGCCTCCATTATTATAAAATTCGCCCGCAAAATCAGCTATTCCATGCCCTTGAAAATAGAAATTATTCATATTGACATACAAACACCGTCTATCATGCGAGTCGAAATGTTCTTTGGCATATTGTAAAAGGAATGTCGTTTTGCCAATTCCTCTAGTTCCCTTTATACCTATCATACGGTCATTCCAATTTATCTCATCCATCAGCATTCTTCTAACTGGTGCATGAGTATGTTCGACTAAATAAGTATGAGTCCTAAAGAAAGCTTCCATTTTTATCGTCCGAATTTCGTCTGTTTACTCAACTCATCTGCAAAGATAATAATTAATTTTCTTATTTGCAAAGTAAAAGTTACAATTTGCATAAAAAATCTTGGTGGAGTACGATAGAGTTAGTTATAGGTGTAAAAGCAATAAAATTATGAATCATATTAGGATAATGGGCTTTAGCTGGGAAAACGGTTTAAAGGACGAAAGTCGTTGAATTGCAGAAAGGCGACTAGTGCCGTTAATATATTTCGACACATAGCCATCGGCTCCACCTTTGGCGAATTGGCAATCGATACGACCATAGGGCCAGCATACAAGAACATATTCTACGCCAGTTCGGTTGGGCGGATTCCATAAGCAAGTGCAAAATTACAGTATTGTTTTCTTAAACTCTTTAAAATGTTCCTCGTCAAAATCACCTAAAGGAGAAAAAAAGCCATAATGGAACCACTAATCGCAAGATTACCGACGCAATCACGGCTGGAGCAATCGACAAAATACCAATGTAGTGCATGGCGAAAAATCACGACACAAAGGCAAAAAATCATCTGTATAAGTTAATGTCAGATAATGGACATTATGATAAATAAAGAATTGACAATAATTACAATCCTTTGAAATAACCATGTAAATGCTTGTCAAAGTAAATCAAGCAGTTTCATAAGGGATTCAGGATTGTCCCAGCTAAAGCCAGCAGACTGAATGGTAATTTTATAAAGCCTACGATTCTTGTTGATTGTTAATCGTTTAATGTTTCTTTCATGCACTTTGACAACTTTGCCATTTATATCAAAAAAGAATACATTATTTAATGGGTACTCTTTGGACTTGTCTGAAGAAATGTCTGTTGATGTAACATTAACGTGCTCTCCAAGTTCAAAATTGGTAATCTGCCTTTCGTTCAGTAATTGATTGCGATATGCATTCTCATCGATGAAAGAAGCACATAGCAATCTCTTATTACCTATTGAGTCTATAACAAGTGCAAGGCAAGTGTCAACCCTTACATATAGCGAATTTGCAAACTGAACAGACTTTATCTGCTCAATATCGGCTTCCATATTTAACATACCATGCTTATATACAAGGGAGCTGTTTTTAAGGAAAATGTTTGCGCTTTTCTGTTTTAAAGTCTTGCCATTAGACAATGTTATTATTGCGGGAACAAACTTCTCAAAGACAGTTGTTCTTGTTGCCGTGTTGGGGATGGTTTGCGCATGCAACGCAGAAGCATTCACCAACATCATTATCAAGAATATTGTATGGCAAATTTTCTTCATAATAATTTTTCTGCAAAAATAATAATTTCGAGCTATATACACAAATTGTATAGTCGCAAAAAAACTTCATTAATCTTTTTAACACCAAAATGCGTGGGATAAAAGATACAACCTACTTGTTTTTTTTTGTAATTTTGCACCGCTTTTAAGCAAATATTGGATATATTTTTGATTATCAAGCACTTACGAAATATTTTAGGCATTGATTAACAAATATGAGGCAATTAAAAATTCAGAAAAGCATTACAAATCGTTCAAGTGAGGCATTGGACAAGTACTTGGTGGAAATAGGGCGTGCACCATTAATTTCAATTGACGAGGAAATCGAGCTTGCCCAAAAAATTCGCAAGGGCGGCATTGAAGGTGAACGTGCCAAAGACAAGCTTGTTACTGCCAATCTTCGTTTCGTAGTATCTGTTGCCAAACAATATCAGCATCAAGGACTTACACTTACGGACTTGATTGATGAAGGAAACATAGGTTTAATTAAGGCCGCCCAAAAATTTGATGAGACACGTGGCTTCAAGTTCATTTCCTATGCTGTGTGGTGGATTAGGCAGAGCATTCTGCAGGCCATTGCAGAGCAAAGCCGCATTGTGCGCTTGCCGCTAAATCAAGTTGGTTCGCTCAACAAAATTAACCATGAAATCAACAAGTTCGAGCAAGAAAACCAGCGGCATCCATCTGTTTCTGAACTCAGTGAGGCAACAAACCTTGATGAAGACAAAAATTGGCCAAAGTTTGATGGCTGATGGCCATCATGTGTCTATTGATGCTCCTTTCCAAGATGGTGAGGACAATTGTATGCTCGATGTCATGGCCAGTGGTGATGATAGCCGCACAGATCGCCATGTTGACCATGAATCAATGGCGCAAGAACTTAATTCAGTTTTGAACAAGGTCCTAAAAGATCGTGAAATCACAATTATAAGAGAGTGCTTTGGCATAGGATGCCATGAGAAAGGCTTGGAAGAAATTGGCGACCAGTTGGGCTTGACGCGTGAACGCGTACGCCAGATACGTGAAAAGAGCATTGCCAAATTGCGTGATAGTGGCAATGCAAAAATTCTGATGAAGTATTTAGGCTGAAATAAATAACTAATAATATTTTGCGGCTTCAATTTTTATTGCTATTTTTGAGGTCGTGAAATATTGGCCATTGATATTAGCTACAATGCTGGGCATATTTCTAAATATGCCCAGTTTTGTTTATGCAGGAGTCACAGCAGACTCTCTGGTCATGGATCGTATGTTTTCATACAGGAGGAATCTTGCGCCAAACATCAATGGCTACACGGATGATTTCTATCTAAAATATTCTTTTTAGGACAATGAGACGTAACCCGACCTTGTTTTTTGTACCTTCAATGTATTCAATAGCTAAAGGGAAACGTAATTACATTGGCGAAAACATTGGCAGAATCACGTTCAGGAGCATAGACGACTATGACATTGAGCAAACCACACTCAAAAGCACAATACCAAATAACCGCAAGGCTATGAACGTGATGATGCGGTTCATTATTCCAAATCTTTATGGCATTTCGCTTTTTGGAGAATATATGTTATCTCCTTTTAACCACAGCAACAGATTTTTTTATAAATACAGAATCAGTGCAATTGACAAGGACAGAACCTGTATTACGTTCCACCCCAAACTCAATAACACACAACTCATAGATGGCTTTGCCGTAGTTGAGAGACTTACAGGAAGGATAATCCATACACGCTTCACCGGAGAATATGATATGGTTACATTCGAGGTTAATGCCTATATGGGGAGCGGTGACACTCCATACGCCCTATTACCTTTGAAATGTGAATCAAAAGCAACGTTCAGGTTTATGGGCAACGAAATCCGAGTTGGGTTTTATGCTGATTTCGGCTGTAAGATACCAATGCGAGAACCACCAACACTCCAGGATGAAAAGTTTTTAGAGAAAATCAGGCCTGACTCGCTGAAGAGCATTGAAAAATCCATATACAGAGAACACTTTGAAGGCAATGGCCCGGCAGACACTTCGCGAACTACTCGAACAAGACGAAGCAACAAGGCCTTGAAAAAGGCATGGGACATTGTTGATGATTATATCCTCAGTGGACAGGACGCGGGGAACAAAAATGTCTCCGTGTCACTTTCTCCGTTATTCAACCCACTGTATATGAGCTATAGCCATAGCCGTGGCCTTGCATATAAAATGAACATTGGCGCTCGGTATAGTTTTACCCCAGAACGCTACATGACATTTACTCCGCGACTGGGCTACAACTTCAAGATAAAGAAGTTTTTCTTCAACACCCCACTCCGCTATACTTTTGACTCTAAGCATAATGGCTGGATTGAGCTTGAGTGGGCAAACGGGAACCGCATAACAAACTCAAGCGTGCTTGACATAATAAAAACAGAGAACAGAGACACAATCGACTTTTCCGATTTGAATCTCGACTACTTTGATGACGAACTTATAAGGTTGAATGCAAACATGAAGCTATCAAAGTATTTTGAGGTGACTATGGGAATTGTGTATCACCGGCGAACGGCAGTCAATAAAACCGAGATGGAACAGCTAGGCAAACCATCAGAATACAGCAGTTTTGCCCCTGAAGTGAAAGTGACATTCCGTCCGTATATTGATGGACCAACATTTACTGCAAATTATGAGCGTGGACTTACTGGAATATTTAAATCAAACATCAAGTATGAACGCTGGGAATTTGATGCATCATTCAAGAAATCCTCCTCTGCTTGCGCCAATATAGCTTACGTGCAGGCGGAGGATTCTATACAAATAAGTCTTCAGACTATTTCGTAGATTTCGCAAATTTTCATGAGAACTATATCCCAGGCGGATGGGACGACGATTGGACGGGTGATTTCCAATTGTTGAACAGTGCATGGTACAATGCTTCCAATTATTATTTCCGTGCCAATGCATCATACAGTTCCCCACTGTTGCTGTTGACCTGGATTCCGCTGGTTGGCAGGTATATTGAGACAGAGCGAGTATATGTCAACTTCCTGCAAATTGAGCATACACGGCCATATACCGAAATCGGATATGGCCTTACTAACAGATACTTTTCCGTTGGACTGTTTGGCAGTTTCCTAAATGGGAAGTTCCATGAATTTGGAAGTAAGTTTTCATTTGAATTATTTAGCAGATGGTAACTAACGGTTCTTCTGCTCCACGCATAAACATATAAAGTTATGGCTACGATAATGAATATGCATATATGTAAATTTTTATTTTCACAAAGCCTTGTGATTCCAAAACCTTGTAGCACAGTTACTTACAAAAGCTGCCCTTTTGCGCCGCAAAATCAACCCGTTCGATGCCGCAATATGGTCGCTTTCGCATGGCAAAGCAGCCTGTCCTCCATTCCACGAAGGTTGAGCCACGCTCTTATGTAGCCCGAATGTACGAAAAAACAACTAAACTCACAGTAACGACGAACTCTGCATATCAACGGCAAACGCTTAATTCACATTTTATGGATAAATCACTCATAGTATATAAAGCTAGCGCTGGCAGTGGCAAGACTTTTACGCTTACCATTGAATACATTAAACTGCTTATTGCCAATCCTTTGGATTACAATGCAATACTAGGCGTCACGTTTACCAACAAGGCAACAGAGGAGATGAAAACCAGGATATTAAGCCAGTTGTATGGGATATGGAAGTGTCTTGACGACTCTAAAGCATACATGAAAGCTATTTGCTCGGATTTGGGTGTCTCTCCCGATTTTGCAAGCCGGCGGGCTGGTACGGCATTGCAGTTATTGCTGCACAATTATGATGCTTTCGGGATAGAAACTATCGACTCGTTTTTTCAGAGGGTTTTGCGTAACCTTGCCCGTGAACTTGACTTGACCGCCAATTTGCGTGTTGAGCTTAATGATGAACAAGTAGAAATGCGGGCTGTTGATGTGCTTATCGATGAACTTAGTGCCAACGACGAACTGCTGAGTTGGATTATGAGTTATATCAAGGATAATATTAAAGAAGACAAGAGCTGGAATGTAATTGGTGCCATCAAATCGTTCGGAAGAAACATTTTCCGTGATTTTTACAAAGAGGCCCAAGGAACTTTGGCAGCCGTGATTGAGGACAACTCGTTTTTTGATAATTATCGCTCTATGTTGTACGACGAGAGAGACGCTGCCACGAAACTTATGCAGAATTATGCAGATAAGTATTTCAGCATCCTGTCGGCAAATGGCTTGTCTGTTGATGACATAAGTAACAAGGCAAATGGCGTAAGCGGTTTTTTCATAAAACTCTGTAATGGTATTTTCGACAACAAACCTCTTGGCAAACGAGTAATTGAATGCCTCGGACAGGCTGACGCCTGGGCAAGCAAAACACATCCGGAACGTGACCGGATTCGTTTTCTTGCCGGTGACCAGCTCATGGGCTTACTTAAAGATACTGTTACTCAATGGAATAGACGCAAGTCTGCTGAGAAAACCTTGCGCCACCTTAACCAGCTTAGATTGCTCAATCGCATAGAGCAAAAGGTGCGCGAACTGAACGAAGAGGCAAACCAATTCTTGCTATGCGATACACAATACCTGCTTAAATCGCTTATAAGCGATAGCGACTCTCCTTTATATATGAGAAAATCGGTGCCAGGTTAAAACATATCATGATTGATGAGTTCCAGGATACAAGCAGCATACAGTGGAAAAATTTCAAGGTGTTGATGGCAGATTGCATGAGTAGTGAGGGTTCAAGAAACATCATTGTTGGCGATGTCAAGCAGAGTATATACAGATGGCGCGACAGTGACTGGAGAATGCTGAACGAGATTGAAAAACAATTCCCACGTTCCCAAAAACAAGTCGAAACAAGGAATCTTGGCATGAATTATCGCTCACAGCGTAACATCATTGAATTTAACAATGCCTTTTTGCCTGTGCAGCTAAACAAGAATGTGACGAACTCGCAATATGTGACCGTTATGGGGCCGACCAACTTGCATCAGCTTATGCCGACGTGAGGCAACGAGTTCCTGATGGAAGACCAAATTCTGGAAGCGTAAGCATAGAACTGTTGTCCAAAGCAAACTATGAGAACCGTACTCTCGTTGCGATTGCCGACAAAGTTGAATACCTGACGACTCACGGTATCAGCCAAAATGAAATAGCAATATTAGTGCGCTCAAATAAATATATACCGCTAATAGCAAATTATTTTTCAGAATGCAAGCCTGGTGTGAGAATTGTGTCAGATGAGGCATTCAGGCTTGACGCATCTTTGGCAGTCAACATGATTGTCAATGCTTTGCATTTGTTGACGCACCCAGACGATGCCGTGTCAAAAGCATTCTTGGCTACAGCATATCAACGGGCCATACTCGGCAGCCAGTGTACGGAATATGAAATGGTTGGCATGGGCAATATTGACAGCTTGCTGCCCCACCCTTACATCGCATTCACGGACAAGTTGCTGCGCGAGCCTCTGTACGACTTGGCCGAACACATATATTATATATTTGACTTAAAAAAACTGGCAGACCAAGGCGCATACGTTTGTGCTTTTTTTCGACCAACTAAGTGACTTCACAAAAGACATTTCATCAAGCATTGATAGTTTTATTGACTTTTGGAATGAAAACGCATGCAGCAAAACCATACAAAGCGACAAGCAAGACGGCATCAGGCTTATATCCATCCATAAAAGCAAAGGACTTGAGTTTGACAATGTCATCGTTCCGTTCTGCGATTGGCAATTGGAAAAAGACATCTGGTAACATCATATGGTGCAAACCAGAAAAGGAGCCTTACAACAATCTTCCATTGGTACCAGTTGACTGCAGCAGCACACTGCTTGGCACAATTTATGAAAAAGACTATATGGAAGAGCATTTCCAGAATTGTGTGGATAATCTCAATTTGCTGTATGTCGCCTTCACAAGGGCAAGCAGAAACTTGTTTGTCGTAGGCAGGAGAGACGCATCTAATTCGCGTTCTGCAATTTTGCAGAAGTGCTTGCCGCAATTGGCCAAATCACTGCCGACAGCCCAATTGGACAATCCTGAGGACAAAGATTGCGACATCGTTTTTAAGTATGGTGAACTATGCAAAGCTGATAATGCAAAAGGCAAGCATTCTGTAAATCCATTCTGTTCACCTGTTTCCATCGAGCGGTTTGGCATCGAAACTTACAAGAACAAGACCGAATTCAGGCAAAGCAATGCTAGCATGGAATTTACCAATATGCCAGATGAGGGGAGCAAAACGGAAAATTATGTCAAGCGGGGGGCAATATTGCACAAAGTTTTTTCATGCATATCATCTTTTGATGATATAGACAAGGCCGTCAAACAACTTATAACTGATGGCATACTTTCCAATAATGCTTACGAAAACAAACGTTTAAAAGATTTTTTGTTTGGATGTATGTCTGATATGCGTGTAAAAGATTGGTTTTCAGATAAATGGAAGGTTTTCAATGAATGCACGATATTGTCGCTAGACAAAAACGGAAAATTGAGGGAACGCCGCCCAGACCGCGTAATGACCGACGGCAAACAAATCATTGTGGTTGATTTTAAGTTTGGGTCAAAACGCAATGAACATCATTTGCAAGTACGTGAATATATGGACCTGCTTTCTGCCATGGGTCACGCTAATGTAAAAGGTTACTTATGGTATGTTTACGAATCAATAATAGTAGAAGTAAAATAATCAGCATGAAATCATTTCTTGAATACGTTGCAGAGGATATAATCAATAAGTATGGAACAGACCTTTCTGCTACAGCCATTGTTTTTCCCAACAAGCGTGCATCATTGTTCCTAAATGATTATCTCGTCCGAGCTGCCGGCAAACCTTTGTGGAGTCCATCATATATCACAATAAGTGATTTATTTAGAAATCATTCAGACTTTGTTGTTGGCGATGACATCAAGCTGGTTTGCGACTTGCACAAAAGTTTTATAGAGTGTACTGGCATTGACGAACCATTGGATCATTTTTTATGGGTGGGGGCAGTTGCTCTTGTCAGATTTCGATGACATTGACAAGAATATGGCTGATGCAAACAAAGTGTTTGCCAATCTACGTGACATCCATGAATTGGATGGATTATCTTACTTAAGTAAAGAACAAGTTGACGCAATCAAGAAGTTCTTCAGCAATTTTTTCTGAAGATCATAATTCTGAGTTAAAAAACGATTCATTAAACTTTGGAGCCATTTCTACGATATCTATGTATCATTCAACAAAAGGCTTAATGAGCAAGGATTGGCTTACGAGGGGGCATTATACAGAAGTGTCGTCAGCGATTGCAATGTAGTTTTCGGCCACGAACGATATTTGTTTGTAGGCTTTAATTTGTTACACAAAGTAGAGAAAGAGCTTTTCAAACAGCTAAAGGAAAAAGGGAAGGCTAAGTTTTATTGGGATTTTGACAGGTATTATATGCCTTCAAATCAAGGATTTCCCAATGAGGCAGGGCGTTATATAGCTAGTTATTTAGATGAATTTCCCAACGAATTAGATGTAAATTTAGATGAAGTATATGACAATTTTGCTTCTGCAAAGGCTATCACTTATATCTCATCATCAACAGAAACGATACAAGCTCGCTATGTAGGTAAGTGGTTGAATGCAGGAAATCGCATAGAAGCCGGTCGCCGCACCGCTGTGGTTCTATGCGATGAAGGACTGCTTAAAGCCGTAATCCATAGCTTTCCTGATAATGTCAAAGAGGTTAATGTGACCACTGGTTATCCTTTAGCACAATCACCACTTGCATCATTGGTGAATTTGCTAGTAGCCTTGCAGGTAAATGGCTATTCAGCAAATCGCTCCGGGTATAGGCTTAGCTATGTAAATGCAGTACTTAATCATCCATATATTAGTTATATATCATCACATCATGTTGATTTATACAACCATATAAACAAAGAGAGCAAGGTTTATTATCCAACAAGGGATGTTTTATTCATTGATAGCGGCCTTGAACTTTTGTTCTGTGACATAAGCGATGGCCATGAAGATATGCTTGTCAGGCCGGATAACAGCGTGGATGTTGCAGGTATTAAATCTGATTGCAAGCAAATCGAAAGCCTCTTCGGACCCGTTTTTTAAAGAATCTTTGTTCAAGATGCATACCTTGCTTAACCGAATAGACGGCCTTATTGAGTCTGGTGACTTGTATGTCGACACAATAACATTGCAGCGGTTGATGAACCAGATTATTCAATCAACAAGCATACCTTTTCATGGAGAGCCTGCAGTCGGAGTGCAAGTAATGGGAGTGTTGGAAACAAGGAATCTTGATTTTGACCATTTGTTAATCTTGTCATGCAACGAAGGAAATATGCCGAAAGGTATAGCAGACACTTCGTTTATACCATATAGCCTACGCAAGGCATATGAATTAACAACAATTGACAACAAAATAGCTGTATACTCATACTATTTCTATCGACTTTTACAGCGGGCCAATGACATAACAATAATGTATAACACTTCAGTAGGAAATGGGAAAACTGGCGAAATGAGCAGGTTCATGCTTCAATTATTGATAGAAAGTAATCATAATATATGCAAAAAAAGCCTTGCAAGCTGGGCAAATTCCAACCTCATTAAGGTCTAAAGAAATCACCAAGACGGCAGGTATAATCGAACGCCTCCGACAAAGATTCTGCATTTCACATGACACAGCAAATGTGGAAAAGCCTTTATTGACACCATCAGCAATAAATAGATATATGAGGTGCCAGTTGCAATTCTTTTTTATAATTATGTATGCAGGATAAAAGAGCAGGTTGATAATGATGACATAGACAACAGAGTGTTTGGCAATATCTTTCATTTTGCCGCTCAAAAGATGTATGAACAAATTTCGTATGCTGTAAGGCAGATTACGGAGGATGTCTTAAAAGCATTGTTGAACAACAAGGAGCTCATTGAACGATTGGTCGACGAGGCTTTTAACAACGAACTTTTCAAAATCAAAAACAGCAAACTCAAGGCAACTCAGTACAGCGGTTTGCAACTTATAAACAGAGAAGTAATAACAATGTATTTACAGAGGCTGATAGAGTTGGATATGAAATTGGCACCATTTTACATTGTAGGATTGGAGATAGATGTTTCGGAGCGCTTAGTGGTAGATGCGAGCGGAAATCTTGTTGATACGGTTATTGGTGGCAGAGTGGACAGATTAGATCTTGTTTGCGATAATGGCGGTAGGCGGATGCGAGTTGTAGACTATAAGACTGGTGGGAAAAAAAAATCAAGAGCCTGGCTGACATAAGCTCTGTTTTTGACTCGACCAAGCTTAAAGACCATAACGATTATTACTTGCAAGCACTCCTGTATAGTATGATAGTAAGTAAATCGGACAGTCTGAATGCATACAAAGTGCCAGTCAGCCCCGCCCTACTATTCATTCAGCATACAGCAGCAGATGATTATGATCCAACGTTGATGTTTGGGAAAAATCCAATTGTAAATGTTGATTCTTATTTAGATGATTTCTCTGAGAGACTTAGGGCAACAGTTTGCGAGATGTTCAATCCCAACATCCCGTTTAAGCCGACAGCAGATGCAAATGTCTGCAATTCATGTCCATACGTTCGAATGTGTGGCTTGTGACGCCGTATATCAGAACTCTATCTGTGTGTATGTTTGCCCAATGCTACTTATATATTCTGTAACCCAAAGCGACAGGGGCACAAACAAGGCAGTGCCGTAAATTTGTTTTACGGCACTGCCATTGTTTTCTATTATATATTGGGGAGTTTTTAATATGACTCAGTTTCGTTTGGAAACACAGAATCCTTGACATCACGTATATAGTTGCCTATTGCATCAGTCATGACCGAATTAAGGTCGGCATACCGGCGTAGGAAGCGCGGATTGAACCCCTTTGTCATGCCAAGCATATCAGCTACAACCAGTATCTGTCCGTCTGTACCGCAACCAGCGCCTATTCCTATAGTTGGCACAGAAATTTCTCTCGTAACCATTGAGGCCAACTTTGCAGGAACTTTTTCAAGTGTTATTGCAAAACACCCGGCCTCAGCCAATGCTTTTGCATCACTTAAAAGCTTTTGTGCCTCGTGTTCCTCTTTTGCACGGACAGCGTATGTCCCGAATTTATTTATACTCTGTGGTGTCAATCCTAAATGCCCCATAACTGGTATCCCGGCGTCAAGAATGCGCTTGACTGTGTCAAGAATTTCTGTGCCCCCTTCGATTTTAAGCGCATCACATCCGCTTTCTTTCATTATTTTTATAGCATTCTTCACCCCATCGCAACAATCAGACTGATAGCTGCCAAATGGCATATCGCAAACAACCAAAGCTCTTTTTGTCGCCCTTACTACTGACCGTGCGTGATAAATCATTTGGTCAATGGTAATTGGCAAAGTCGTTTCATTGCCAGCCATTACATTTGATGCTGAATCACCGACCAATATGCCGTCTATTCCGGCGGCATCCACTATTCCGGCCATTGTATAGTCGTACGATGTGAGCATGGAGATTTTCTTCCGTTTTGCTTCATTTCTATGAAGCGATGGGTTGTAACTTTGCGTGTATCGCTAACCAAATAACCTGCCATGATATATATTGTGCTTATAATTCGGGGTGCAAAGTTACACTAATTTATGCTATAAACAAAATTTTCATCTTGCATTATGCGATGTCGCCCAATTAGTAAATACAGTTAAGCAAGCAGTCTTAAGCAATGCTCATAGTCGAGATTGGAATAGTCTGAAACGACATAATTGGAAAGAGGTGCAATGTCGCAGGCTATATTTGTCGTGGCCAGGCCGATGACACACATTTTTGCAGCCTTGCCAGATTTCAGCCCGTTGAAACTGTCTTCAAAAACTATGCATTCAGAAGCATCTGCATTGAACCTGGCAGCAGCTTTCAAGTAGCAATCTGGATCAGGCTTGCTGTGTTCAAAGTCTTCTGCGGTAAGAATCTCGTCAAATAATGATTTGAATTCTGGGCGTTTGGCATAAACAGCTTCCATCTTCATTTTGTTAGAGCTTGTGACAACGGCTGTGGACACATTGTGCTTGCGCAGTTCAACAATAAAGTCTGTGAACCCTGTAATATACACATATTCCATATGTCTTTCAAAATCATTAAGACGCTCTGTAATTAGTGGCCTCTTTTTCAACAGGGAACCACAAAAATATTTTTCATAAATTTGTGACAATGTCTGTCCTTTGATTTCATTTTCTAAATTAGGTCGTTCCGGATGGAATTCCCGACACTGTTGCCCCCAAAAGTCTGTGTATTGCGGTTCTGTGTCAAATACTACCCCATCCAAATCAAACAATGCGGCCTTTAAGTTTATTTCCATTTCGATATTATATTTTGCTGCAAAATTACATATAATTATCAATAATAGAGACACATGGGATGAAATATTATTTCATTGCAGACAAAACTTCGTCATGATATGTACATTATTTTATGGGTATTAAAACTCTTTGCTACATTTGGGCCGTCAATGAGTATGCATGGATTATGGCCATATTTGTGCAATAAATTTAAACTTAAGCCATTATTTCCTTTTGATTTATAGATAGATGTTTATGCTAAAGGCACACATAATGGGGCATCTTTGCCAATCATCTGTCTTTCAGTGAGTTGCAAAACGCTCTGTCTTGCATTCTGAAACAGGCTTTCTTGACGGCTGAAACAGGTCATATCGCAGCACGAAACAGGCGATTTCATGGTGCTGTATACGCTGTTTGTGGTTATTAGGCATTTGAATGAGACTTATCACTCATTTGCGGCTTATCTCACAAACCATATCTGTATTTCAGATATTTGCATATCAACCTAATGGCAAGCGAAATGTATAATTGCGCAAACTAAATACAGACATTAAACAGGAAAACACCCGTGCGGAACACGACAATTTGGCCATGTCAGAAAATTGTATTAATTTTGCAGTCGTTTTATGGTGATGTATTCTACATATTTATATTTTAAGACAACAAAGAAGAAATGATTACAGTCACAAACTTAGCAATCCAATTTGGGAAGAAAGTGCTTTACAAGGATGTGAACCTTAAGTTCACAAACGGAAACATATATGGAGTCATTGGCGCCAATGGGGCTGGCAAATCGACTCTCTTGCGTGCCATTAGCGGCGAGCTGGAACCAAACAAAGGTTCCGTAGAGCTTGGGCCAGGAGAACGTATGTCTGTATTGGAACAAGATCACTTCAAGTATGACAGCTATAGTGTGCGTGACACTGTGCTCATGGGCCATACCCCGTTGTGGGAAAACATGAAAGAACGCGAGGCCCTCTACATGAAGCCAGACTTCAACGAAGAAGACGGTATCAGGGTGGCTGAACTTGAAGACAAGTTTGCACAGATGGACGGCTGGAACGCCGAAAGTGACGCTGACCAACTACTGACGAATCTTGGCATTAAAGATGACCTTCACGACAAGATGATGAGCGACCTTTCGAATAACGAAAAAGTGCGCGTAATGCTGGCAAAAGCCTTGTTTGGACACCCAGACAACTTGTTGCTGGATGAGCCGACCAATGACCTCGACCTCGACACAGTCATGTGGCTGGAAGAATACCTCAGCAACATCGAGCAGACCGTCCTTGTCGTCAGCCATGACCGCCACTTCCTTGACGCGGTAAGCACGCAGACCGTTGACATAGACTTCGGCAAGGTGAGCGTGTTTGCCGGCAACTATTCATTCTGGTACGAAAGTTCGCAGCTGGCACTGCGCCAGGCGCAGAACCAAAGACAGAAAGCAGAGGAAAAGAGAAAAGAACTTGAGGAATTCATCCGCCGCTTTTCTGCCAATGTGGCAAAGCAAGCAGACCACAAGTCGCAAGAAGATGCTGGAAAAAGCTCAACATAGAGGAAATCCGCCCATCATCAAGAAAATATCCTGGCATAATATTCCAGATGGAACGCGAACCTGGCACCCAGATACTAGAGGTGAACGACCTTAAAGCAGTTGATGCCGATGGCACAGTGCTGTTTGACCATGTAAACTTCACTATAGAAAAAGGCCAGAAAACTGTGTTCTTGAGCCGCACTCCCAAGGCCATGACGGCTTTATTCGAAATAATCAACGGCAACCGCAAAGCAGATGCGGGGGACTTCAAGTGGGGTGTTACAATAACAACAGCATATCTGCCACTTGACAACTCCGAATTTTTCAATTCCGACATGAACCTGATTGACTGGCTTAGCCAATTCGGGAAAGGAAACGAGGTACAAATGAAGAGTTTCCTCGGCCGCATGCTATTCAAAGACGAGGATGTCATGAAGAAGGTCAATGTATTAAGTGGAGGTGAGAAAATGCGATGCATGATAGCACGTATGCAGCTTAAGAATGCCAACTGCTTAATATTAGACACACCAACAAACCACCTGGACCTCGAAAGCATACAGGCATTTAACAACAACCTTATCAGCTTCAAAGGCAATATACTTTTTGCAAGTCATGACCATGAGTTCATCCAGACGGTGGCCGACCGCATAATCGAACTGACACCCAATGGCACGATAGATAAACTTATGGAATACGACCAATATATCTATGACGAAAGCATAAAGGAGCTTAAAGCAAAGATGTATGGGGATAAAACGGCATAGTTTTTGCTGTGTTAGTTAATATTCAAAGACTGACAAATTATGGAAGAAAAAGAAATTAAAATAGAAGACAGCGACATGAGTGCCAACACAAGCGAATCTGTTGCAGAAGGTGGCGAATTCGCAGATTCTGAAACCAATGTGACAGAAAATGCCACGGAAGAAAAAGATCCGCTGGAATCTGCAAAAGAAGAAATCAGTGAGCTTAAAGACAAGTACCTAAGATCGGTGGCCGAATTTGACAACTATCGCAAGCGCACTCTCAAGGAAAAAGCTGAACTCATATTAAATGGTGGCGAGAAGACTGTTGCCGCCATACTCCCTGTCCTTGATGACATGGAGCGTGCCATAGCCAATGGAGAAAAACAGAAGACTTACAAGTACTGCGTGAAGGCATGAAACTTATTTATGCCAAATTCCAAAAAGGCACTTGAAAGCCTTGGGGTGAAAAAAATTGAAACAGACGGGGCAGACTTTGACACTGATGTACACGAAGCCGTCGCCATGGTTCCGGGGATAGGTGACGACAAAAAAGGCAAGGTCCTGGACTGTGTCCAAGCTGGTTACAAGCTCAATGACAAGGTCATACGCCACGCTAAAGTGGCAGTAGGGCAATAATCACTAACTATCTGCTAAGCACAATATACTGATTACTAATGGCAAAGCGAGACTATTATGATGTCCTGGGAGTCAGCAAAGACGCTTCCGAAGATGAGATAAAAAAAGCATACAGGAAGATAGCGATAAAATATCATCCTGACCGCAACCCCGGCAACAAGGAAGCAGAGGAGAAGTTTAAAGAGGCTGCAGAGGCATATGATGTCCTTCACGACCCGCAAAAACGCCAGCAATACGACCAGTTTGGCTTTAACGGTCCAGGCGGTGCTGGCTTTAGCGGCTTCAACGGCGGAGGCATGAACATGGATGACATATTCTCCATGTTTGGTGACATTTTCGGCGGGCGGGCTGGCTTTGGAGGCTTTGGAGGGCAACGCCGCCAACAACAATACCGTGGCAGTGACCTTCGATTGAAAGTCAGACTGTCACTTGTTGATGTTGCAAACGGCGTGACAAAAAAATTCAAAGTCCGTAAAGATGTTGTATGCTCCCATTGCCATGGCAGTGGAGCCGAAAGTGGAAGTGCAGCAGAGACTTGCCCGACATGCCACGGCAGTGGGGTCGTTACACACACCACACAAAGTTTCTTCGGCATGATGCAAACACAAGGCGTATGCCCAACGTGCGAAGGAGAAGGAAAGATTATTAAAAACAAATGCCACAAGTGTGGGGGCAGCGGTGTCGAAAAAGGTGAAGAAGTCGTGGAAATTAAAATTCCTGCAGGAGTTGCAGAGGGCATGGTCGTAAACGTTCCAGGTAAAGGCAATGCAGGAAGGCACAATGGCATAAACGGAGACATACAAGTGTTCATTGAGGAAGAACCAAATGATACTTTTGTCCGTGATGGCAACAACTTAATTTATAACCTCTTGTTGGATTTCCCCACAGCTGCGTTAGGCGGAGAGGTCGAAATACCAACTATTGATGGTACAAAACTAAAAGTGAAAATTGAAAACGGCACACAGCCAGGCAAAACTTTGCGCTTGCGCGGTAAAGGCTTGCCTGCCGTGCAAGGCTATGGACATGGCGTAGGTGATTTAGTTGTAAACATAAGCGTATATGTTCCAAAGACCTTGGACAGGGATGAAAAAGAGGCTCTCACAAAATTCAAACACAGCGACAACTTCAAGGGCGACCTTTCCACCAAGCAGTCAATTTTTCAACGGTTTAAAAATTACTTCAATTAAAATAATCAACACCGGGATGCACCAAGGTGCATCCCGCTTTTCATTTTATACACATGACATATAAAGAAACCACAGATTACCTGTTCAATCAAATGCCAATGTTTGAAAAACAAGGCGCATCCGGCTATAAAGAAGGACTATATAACACCATAGAACTTGATAAGCACTTTGGACATCCCCATCAATATTATAAGACGATACATATTGCTGGCACGAATGGCAAAGGCTCTTGTTCACACATGATGGCTGCTTTTCTTCAGACTTGCGGATTGAAGGTAGGCTTATACACATCACCCCACTTGAAAGATTTCAGAGAACGCATCCGGATAAACGGGGAGCCAATAAGCGAAAAATATGTTGTGGACTTTGTTGAAAACGAACGATATTTTTTCGAGCCCCTTCACCCGTCATTCTTTGAAGTGACAACAGCCCTAGCTTTGAAGTATTTCAAAGATATGAATGTTGACATTGCCGTAATTGAAGTTGGCTTAGGCGGTAGGCTAGACTGCACAAATATAATAAATCCAGTTCTTTCGGTAATAACAAATATCAGTTATGACCACACTCAATTCCTTGGTAGCACCTTAAGAGAGATTGCAGGCGAGAAAGCAGGTATTATTAAAGAGAATACGCCAGTTGTCATAGGGGAATGGCTTACAGATACCAGGCCGGTGTTTGATGAAATCGCCCAAATGAAGAATGCGCCAATTATCTACGCGGAAGATGATTCGGAAGTTCTTGACGCACAACCATCCAATGACGGCTCCGTATATTATACAACCAGGCATTATGGTGGATTTTGGGTGGATTTGGGAGGATTATATCAAAAAAGAAATGTAAATACGGTCCTCTGCGCAATACGCACACTTGCAAAAAGTAAATCAATTTTTCCATCACTCTTAGGATTTGACACCGACAAACTTGTCCACATTGTACAAACAGCATTAGGCAGCGTCCTAACAACTACAGGGTTGCAAGGCCGGTGGCAGAAAATATGTTCTGCCCCATTGATAATATGTGATACTGGGCATAATGTGGGCGGTTGGCGATATATCAGCAAGCAATTGAACAGCATTGAATGTGAAAATATGCATATTGTCATTGGGTTTGTCGGAGACAAGGATGTAGATGGAATCTTGGACTTAATGCCAACAAACGCACAGTATTATTTCACGAAACCAGACAGCAAACGCGCGCTCTCAGAAATGGCACTTAAAACATTGGCAGAAAGACATGGGCTTATAGGAAAATCATATGACATGGTTGACAAAGCATTTGATGCAGCAAAAAAGATGGCATCGAAAAATGATTTCATCTACGTAGGAGGAAGCAGCTACATAGTTGCAGACTTCTTAAATAAATGCGTTTAGTTGTTTTTAACAGTAGGGCAAACATTTTTTTTGTGTTTAATTTGTCAATTCCGTTTTTTTTCGGTTACTTTGCAAGAGATACAGTAACTAAAAACAATGAATTATGACGAACACAACAGAAAACGTGGTTTTGTGTGGTTTGAATCGTAAAGATTTTCAGACCACAATAAATGGGAAAAAGACTGACTTGTACATACTTAAAAACAGTAAAGGATACGAAGTTGCCATAACCAACTATGGAGGTGCAATCGTTGCAATAATGGTTCCTGACAAAAACGGCAATGTTGCCAACGTCATCCAAGGGCACGACAACATTCAAGACGTTATCAATAGTCCGGAGCCTTTTTTGTCAACATTAATCGGGAGATACGGCAATCGTATATGTAGAGGTCAGTTTACGCTTAACAAAAAAGAATATCAGTTAGCAATCAACAATGGCCCCAACGCCCTACACGGCGGCCCTACCGGTTTCCATGCAAGAGTATGGGATGCAAGGCAAATGAGTCCACGTTCACTTGCCTTGCATTATGTCTCTGCCTATGGTGAAGAAGGATTCACTGGGGAATTCAGAGTGACCGTTGAATTCACTTTTACCGATGACAATGAATTAGTGCTTGAATATCTTGCTTGCACTAATAAAAAAGACAGTTATGAACCTAACGCATCACGGTTTCTTTAGTTTGGCAGGAATATCCAATCCAACTCCAACAATTGACAACCTAATTTGCGAAATAAACGCTGATTATTACTTGCCAATTGACGAGACTTCCATACCAACAGGTGAAATTCGCTTCGTCAAAGGCACGCCATTCGATTTCAAGGTACCAAAAGAAATCGGCAAGGACATTGATGCAGATGACGAGCAAATAAAGCATGGGGCTGATTATGACCATTGGTTTGTATTGAGCAAAAAAAAGAAGAAGCGAGCTTAGCTTTGCGGCCAAGATTAAAGAACCGGTGAGTGGGCGTACAATGGAAGTATATACAACAGAACCAGGTGTACAAGTTTACACAGACAATTGGGCTGATGGCTATACTGGGCAGAATGGCGCAACATTCCCCCGCAGAAGTGCAATATGCTTTGAATGCCAGCACTTCCCCGATACGCCGAACCACCCATACTTCCCATCAGTGATACTAGAACCAGGTGAGCAGTACAAGCAAAAGACTATATATAAGTTTGGAGTTGAGAAATAGAAACAAATATAGCAAATAAGATTATCATTAAATCAAAATGGACCAAAACCAAAGACCGAACTATACGTTCGCACTAATAGTTGTGTTCATCGTCTGCTTCCTCATAGGATTCATCACGACCATGAACAATTCCATGATTGAGTTCTGCAAGAACGCATTCCAACTAAACAACTTCCAGAGCCAATTGGTAAACTCTGCATTTTACGGAGCTTACATCATGTCCATCCCATTCGGTTTTATGATGAGCAAGATTGGCTATAAATCAACGCTTGTACTTGGCTTGGCTGTTGTTGGCGTCGGCTTTATAATCAACTACCTTTGCATCAGTGGAAACCTAGACGGCAATGTTAGCACTACCTATTGGATGTTCCTCGGATGTATGTTTATTGTTGCATTAGGCATTGTAATGCTGCAACTCGTGGCTAATCCATATGTGATGGTACTTGGTTCACAGGAAAAGGGAGCATTCCGCATGACTCTTAGCCAAGCGTTAAACTCTGTTGCCACAACTGTTGCACCGATATTCATTCTATCAGTAATACTTAATGGTAAAGATGCCAAAAGCGCCGTACCGGGTGATATTCCTATGCCCTACCTCGGACTTGGAGTATTTACGTTAGTGCTCTGTGCAATACTCTTCTTCCTCAAATTGCCAAATATTAATGAAGAGGAACAAGCCGCAGAAGCTTCTGGCGAAGAAAGACAATACAAAAGCAGCGTATTCAAGTACCCACATGTCTGGCTTGGGGCATTGGCCATATTCATGTATATGGGCTTGGAGATAGGCATACCTTCAATGCTTACAGGATATTTTGAAGCTAATAAACAATTGCCAGGTCAAGCAACAGACTACCTTTGGCTCTATTGGGGCGGAATGATGGTCGGACGCTTTGTAGGTGCAGCTGTACTAAGCAAATTCCAGCCACGTGCAATACTGACTGTATGCTTGATTTGTGGTGCTGCATGTGTAGGCATTTCATTCTTCTTGTCAGGTATGGCGGCCGTGTATTCAATGCTGGCAGCCGGATTGTTCCACTCCGTAATGTGGCCACTTATCTTTAATCTTGGGTTGCAAGAGCTTGGCCCACATACAAAAGCAGCATCTGGCATCATAAACCTTGGTGTAATAGGTGCTGCAACGCTCACTCCAATAATGGGAGTGGTTGTTGACACACCGGCACTGGGTGTGGGCGTAGCCATTTGCATGATGTTTATTTATTATGCTTATGTGCTATGGTTCTGCAATTGGGGTAGCAAAGTTGGACTTAGCAAGAATTAACATCAATAACTCTAAATACTATAAAGACTATGGACATAGAATTTGTAAGAAGTCGATTCATCAAGCATTTTGATGGTAAAGAAGGAAGTATATATGCATCGCCAGGGCGCATCAACTTAATTGGCGAACACACAGACTATAACGGTGGCTTCGTTTTTCCTGGTGCTGTAGACAAAGGGATTATGTGCGAAATACGCCCCAATGGTTTGAACACAATCATGGCTTATTCAATCGACTTGAAAGACCGTGTTGAATTCAAAGTAGACGATCCTGTTGGGCCACGCGCAAGTTGGGCACGCTATATTTACGGCATTGTCCAGGAAATGCGGAAATTGGGGGTAGATGTGAAAGGCTTCAATACTGCTTTTGCTGGCGATGTTCCACTTGGTGCTGGAATGTCATCATCAGCCGCCCTGGAAAGTTGCTATGCATTCGCCCTAAACGACATATTCGGCGACAACAAAGTGAGCAAATGGGACATGGTGTTGGCAGGTCAGGCAACAGAGCACAATTATTGTGGAGTCAATTGTGGCATCATGGATCAATTTGCAAGTGTATTTGGAAAGGCCGGTTGCTTGATGCGCCTGGATTGCCGCAGTAGAGAGTTTGAATACTTCCCATTCAATCCTGTAGGATATAAATTGGTTTTGCTTGACTCTGTCGTAAAACATGAGTTAGCCGGTTCTCCATACAATGACCGTCGCAACAGTTGCGAGAATGTAGTGAGACACATCGCAGCAAAACATTCAGAAGCAAAATTTGAGACATTGCGTGATTGCACATGGGAACAACTTGAAGAAGTAAAAGCTGAAGTAGGCGATGAAGATTATCGCCGTGCTAAATTTGTCCTGGGAGAGAAAGATCGCGTCCTGGCAGTTTGTGATGCTCTTAATGCAGGTGACTATGAAACGGTAGGCCAGAAAATGTATGAAACACATTATGGTTTATCTAAAGAATACGAGGTTTCTTGTGAAGAACTGGATTTCCTGAATGACATTGCAAAAGAAAATGGAGTGACCGGCAGCCGTATAATGGGCGGTGGCTTTGGTGGCTGCACAATCAATCTTGTTAAGGACGAGCTATATGACAAATTCATTGAAGATGCAAAGGCAAAATATTCTGCAAAGTTCGGCCATGCTCCTAAGGTGTATGATGTTGTCATTAGCGATGGAGCACGAAAAATCTGCTAATCACTGAATATACAGTCTGACATTTCTACGGCTCCCCAAAGTTCCAGCCTCAATATAGTTGACAAGGAAATACCTTAAATATACTATAACCAATAAGCAGAACTTTGGGGAGTTTAATTTATCCCAACGCCTTGTCTGCTATCAAGGTAACATTAATCCATATTATACATCCAACCTGTAGCCAACAACTCATTCGGGGAAAATGTTCATGAAAAAAATAAATGTGTTAGGTTTATTTTTGGCTTTGGCAACCACCCTTTGTCATGCCTACGGTAGGCAAACGATATATGTTCCTACTATTAAGACACTCCAAGTTGTAGTAAACCAAGACTGGCTTTCACCTCCTGTCATGAAACTCAATAGCACCGATGTCCTTAACATCAGTTTTGACGAAATGTCGCATGACTATCATCGCTTTGTATATAAGATAGAGCATTGTGAGGCAGACTGGTCTGTGTCTGACGAACTTTTTGAAAGTGACTACATCGAAGGATTCAATAACAACCCGATTGAAGACTATCAGAATTCCATAAACACTACTGTGCTTTATACTCACTATAAACTGCAAATTCCAAACGAAGAATGTCGATTAAAGATGAGCGGCAACTACAGGCTAACAATATATGATCAAGACAATGATGGCCAAATTGTGCTCACTGCAGAGTTCATGGTGGTTGAACCTATCATGTCTGTCGGTTTGGCTGTAACTTCAAATACAGACATTGACCTAAATGACAGTCACCAACAACTGTCTATGACGCTAAATTATGGCCCTATCAACATTACAAACAGGGAAGAACAAATCAGCACCGTTGTCATTCAGAACAACTGTCATGAAAGTTCAAAAATTAATGTAAAACCAAATATCGTGAACCACAAAGGCATGCGCTGGGAACACAATCGTGAACTAATATTCAATGCAGGAAATGAGTACCGAAAATTTGAGGTCTTGGCATTAAGCCATCCAACAATGGGCATTGAGCGAATAAGTTGGGATGGACATAATTATAATGCCTACCCTTTTGTGGCCGAGCCTCGCAAGAACTACCTATATGATGAAGATGCCAATGGAGCGTTTTATATTCGTAACAGTGACAACATCGACAACGACTATACGTGCGACTATGTATATGTACACTACAAACTGAAATCGCCTGAACTTTCGGAGCTTACACTTGCCGTGGATGGCAATTGGGCCACTTATGGCGACCACAACATATATCGCATGGAATATGATAAAACTGATGCAACTTACAACGCCGCCATACTTCAGAAGCAAGGTTATTACTCATATAGGTTTGTTGCCGTTGATGCTAATGGCAACATGACATTGGCACCAACGGAAGGAAGCTTTTACCAGACAGAAAACAGATACCAAGCATATATATACTACAAGGGAACTGGAGAAAGGACATGGAGGCTTGTTGGGTACAGGCAGGTTGAATTCAGCAGCGAAAATGCATTTGGAACATCAATCGGGTTATAATCCATTCTGCTGACAGTTGTGTGTTTGGGCGTCTTAACCCAGCATCGCTCATGCGCCGTTTATGGGTAGATATTGCTATTCACTTGCTTATACGCTCATGCCGGTCTGAAGTCTAATGCGATTCGTGTTAAATGGATGTAGATAGAGACGGGCGCGATTATTGAAGCAGAACCACTCATTGGCAAATCAAAAATACAATGTTTATCAAGTTTCCTGTCAAATACGTTATTGGAATATAAACAAACTATAATCGCTGTATGGTTACTTCATAATAAGTACACCATACAGCGATTCTCTTGTTCCAAAGTAACATTTGCCCCACCCTCGGCATCACAATTTCAATTCTTTCATGATGTCACTTAACTTCTTCAATGTTGATATGCGAGTTGGTACAAGTGGAAGTCTTAATACGTTCTCAATCATCCCCATTTCATGCAACATAGCTTTGACGCCAGCAGGATTCCCATCAACGAACAGCAGGCTGAACAAGTCAGTAAAGCGATGGTGAATCTCCCTGGCCGCATTGTATTCTCCATTGAATTCCAGCCTAATCATCCTTGAGAATTCTTTTGGCAATGCATTTCCGATGACACTGATTACTCCTACAGCCCCACATGATATCATTGGAAATGTCAAAGCGTCATCACCACTAATTACGTCAAAGTCAGCCGGCTTGTTTTTTATAATTTCGTCCACTTGCTCCAAGCTTCCACTTGCTTCTTTTATTGCTACGATATTCTTACAGTTGCGAGCCAGCCTGACCGTAGTCTCTGCGGTCATGTTCACGCCAGTCCGCCCGGGAACATTATAAAGTACAACAGGAAGCGCAGTAGCTTCGGCTATGGCCTTGAAATGAAGGTAAAGTCCTTGCTGCGTCGGTTTGTTGTAATACGGGCAAACGCTCAATATGCCAGATATGCCTTTCAAATCTGCCTTTTTCAATTCCTCAACAACTACAGCCGTGTTATTACCACCATGCCCCATTAGTATTGGAACCTTTCCTCCTACGGTCTCAACAACGAGTTCCTTTATTTTTTGCTTCTCAGTAGATGTGAGACATGGTGTCTCACCTGTTGTCGCCAGAATGCAAAAGAAATCGGCCCCGTTATCCAATTGATATCTAATCAATCTTACCAAAGAAGCATAATCAACCGAGCCATCCTCATTGAATGGTGTTATCAAGGCTATGCCTAACCCTTTAAAAAATATTGCGAACCATAATAATGTTGGTTATTCTAAGTTTGTAAGCGCAAAATTACACAAATTAATTGTAAAGTGTAGTCTAAAAAGAGTTTTTTTTAGGTTCTTTGGTTATATTTTGTTCAATTTTCATGGCATTCTATAATTCCAGTATTCTATAAACTTATAATCTTTGCTGGGCATGAAGTGATGACTGGCACCCCCTCAAATTCATTATGTTCAATACAGAAAAAAGAGCCTCATCTTCCCATTATCATTCACCTGGAATTATAAGCAAGCAATATCTGCCAAAGGGAAAAGAAAAGCATATTGATATTTAAAGAAGCTTTTCCCATCTTAATTTTGTAAAGCTTTTGTCATGCAATATCGCAAGGTATGTAACTATCAGGAAAACAACCATTTATGACAAATTCGCTAACAGCAATCAAGATGTGCCATATTTGCGCTCAAAATGTACCGTTTTGCAAAGAAAAACGGCACATTCTGCAAACCAATCCATGCCATACGCACTCCAATAGTACCATCAGTAAAGTTTTAGTCACGACAAAAACCACATAAACACACATACCAACCATCCATTGTTACATTTTATATTACGTGCAACAAAAATGACGCTCATCTCCTGAAACATGAACTTTTGCAAACGTAAAGGTTTACGTTATAAATTAAGCCACAATTATTTGTCAAATTGCAAAAAACGCAGTATCTTTGCAATAAACATTGAAAACAAAATTATAATTCATTATTATGAAGCCATTAAACAAACATTTTGCGCCAAAAAGCGTAATGCCAGAAAAAGTGATTCAATTTGGTGAAGGTAATTTTCTTCGCGCTTTCGTAGATTGGATTATTTGGAACATGGACCAGAAGACCGATTTCAATGGTTCTGTTGTAATTGTGCAGCCCCTCGAACACGGAATGGTTGACTGGCTCAACGGTCAGGACTGCCTTTATCATGTAAACCTGCAAGGACGTGAAAATGGCCAGCCTGTCAATACTCTTGAGCGCATCGACGTTGTTAGCCGCGCCCTTAACCCATATACACAGAACCAGGCTTTCATGGCACTTGCTGACCAGCCCGAGATTCGCTTCGTCATCTCCAACACCACTGAGGCCGGAATCGCTTTCGACCCCACCTGCAAACTTGACGACGCACCTGCATCATCGTATCCAGGCAAGCTCGTACAGTTGCTTTACCGTCGCTGGCAGACATTCAACGGCGACCCAACCAAGGGTCTCATCATATTCCCCTGTGAGCTGATATTCCTCAATGGCCACGTGCTCAAAGATTGCATAAATAAGTACATAGAGCTATGGAAGCTGCCTAAGGAATTCAAGGAGTGGTTCGACAACAGTTGCGGTGTATATGCTACGCTCGTTGACCGCATCGTACCGGGCTTCCCGCGTAAGGAAATTGCTGAAATCCAAGAGAAAATCAGCTATCGCGACAACCTTTGTAGTTCAAGCCGAGAACTTCCACTTGTGGGTTATCGAGGCTCCTAAAGAAATAGCAAACGAGTTCCCTGCCGACAAAGCCGGATTGCACGTGCTTTTCGTTCCGTCTGAAGAACCCTACCACCAGCGCAAGGTAACACTGCTCAACGGTCCGCACACCGTGCTTTCGCCTGTTGCTTTCCTCAGTGGTGTCAACATCGTGCGAGACGCATGCAATCACGAAGTTATCGGGAAATACATACATAAGGTACAGTTCGACGAGCTCATGCAGACCCTCGACCTGCCGATGGACGAGCTTGAGAAGTTTGCAAAGGATGTGCTTGAGCGCTTCGACAACCCGTATGTAGACCATCAAGTGACGAGCATCATGCTCAACTCATTCCCGAAGTTCTGCGCACGCGACCTGCCAGGAGTGAAGACCTATCTGGAGCGTAAAGGTGAACTGCCCAAAGGCCTCGTGTTTGGCCTAGCTGCTATCATAACATATTATAAAGGTGGCAAACGTGAGGACGGCACAGAGATTGTTCCTAATGATGATCCGAAGATTATGGAGTTGCTCAAGGAACTATGGGCGACAGGTGACACTCAGAAAATCACAGACGGCGTGCTCGGCGCAACGTTCATCTGGAGTGAGAACCTCAACGAAGTCAAGGGGCTCAATGCACTCGTAAAAAGCAATATCTTGACCTCATTCAGGAGAAAGGTATGCTTGAGGCCGTAAAGACAATCCTGTAACCTGACACTGAGTAAACCCGTTTGTGACATAAGATTAACAGTGGGGGCATTGAAGCCGCAAGGCTGCGATGCCCCTTTTAATTTAAGAGCATAACAACATGGATGACTTAAAGTATTTGCTCATTGAATATGCCAAAAGATACGAAACCACAGATTTTCTGGCAACAGACCCGAGCTGGTTTATGCACCAAGTGGACGGCAACCGGAATCGTGAAACGCTAGCTTTCATCGCTTCATGCCTAAGCTACGGCAGCCGTAAACAGTTCTTCCCCAAAATCCAGTACATACTAGACTGCTCGCATGGTGAGGTCTACGACTGGGTATATTACGGGCGGTTCGACAAAGACATACCCGATGACACCAAGCGATGCTATTACCGCCTGTACACATTCCATACAATGAACACTTTCTTTCATGCACTTAAAGATATGCTAACCGAGCATGGCACAATAGGGGAATACGTAAGGCGCAATGCCAACGATGGTTATTCGGCCATTGTAGCTATTTGTACGTATTTCTCGGGGAAAGGCATTGAGGTAATAATTCCTAAAGATACGAAGTCAGCCTGCAAGCGTGTATGTATGTTCCTTAGGTGGATGGTACGCGACGGTTCACCAGTTGACCTTGGGCTATGGAGTGGCTATCTTGACAAACGAACACTAATAATGCCCATGGACACTCATGTCATACAAGAGGCAAATAAACTTGGACTACTAAAAGGAAAAGGCGCGTCAATGGCTGCCGCTAGAAAGCTAACTGCACGTATGGCTGAAATATTCCCTAACGATCCACTAAAAGGCGACTTTGCCCTTTTCGGATACGGAGTAAATCATTAACAAATTCGATTATTAAAACTCAAACAAAATCTCCCTAATATATAAACAACCAGTGGCGGCCTACTTGGCCGCCACTGGTGCTATTATAAAGAATCTTAATAACTCCTGGCAATTATTACCCGACACTTTGATGGTTTGCCGCTAACCATATCTATGCCCGGTGTCTGCTCGTATGCAAACGGCACACAGCGTATTGTTGCCTGGGTATCTTCCTTAATCTTGGCCTCGGTCTCGGCTGTACCGTCCCAATGGCAAAGGAAGAAACCACCATCCTTGATACGTTCCTTGAACTCTTCGTAATTATCACACTCATAAACATGAGCATCACGGAACTTGCGGGCTTTCTCGAAAATATTATTCTGTATGTCATCAAGCAAAGCCTCAATGTGGTCAACTATGCCATCAAGCGGCAACGTTTCCTTCTCCAATGTGTCGCGGCGCATCAGCTCTATAGTTCCATTCTCAAGGTCTCGTCCTCCCATGGCCAAACGTACTGGTACACCTTTCAATTCATAATCTGCAAACTTGAAACCTGGGCGCTTGTTGTCTGCGTCATCATACTTAACACTGATACCCCTTGCCTGCAGTCCATCGATTACAGGCACGAGCTTCTCGGAGATTGCAGCCAACTGATCTGCCCCTTTGGTTATAGGGATGATTACAACCTGTATTGGAGCCAGTTTCGGAGGAAGCACTAGCCCATTATCATCAGAATGTGTCATGATAAGTGCTCCAATAAGTCGCGTTGAGACGCCCCAAGATGTGGCCCAGACATATTCTGGCTTGTTTTCTTTGTTAAGGAACATAACATCAAATGCCTTGGCAAAATTTTGACCAAGGAAATGGCTGGTGCCACTCTGCAGTGCCTTGCCATCCTGCATCATTGCTTCAATTGTATATGTGTCAAGCGCACCAGCGAAACGCTCTGTCTCGCTCTTCACCCCTTGGAGTACAGGAACAGCCATCCAATTTTCAGCGAAGTCCGCATAGACTTTAAGCATCTTCTGAGCTTCTGCTTCTGCCTCTTCACGGGTGGCATGAGCCGTGTGTCCTTCTTGCCAAAGAAATTCACTTGTACGCAAGAATGGACGTGTACGCATCTCCCACCTCATGACATTACACCACTGGTTACAAAGCAGTGGAAGGTCGCGCCAAGAGTGAATCCAATTCTTATATGTATTCCAGATAATTGTCTCAGACGTTGGGCGTATTATCAGTTCTTCCTCAAGGCGGGCCGCCGGGTCCACCTCGACACCGCTTTTATCTTCCTTTGCACGCAGACGGTAATGAGTAACCACGGCGCACTCCTTTGCAAAACCCTCAACGTGTTCTGCCTCTTTTGAGAGGAATGACTTTGGTATCAAAAGCGGGAAATATGCGTTCTGTACACCTGTACGCTTGAACATCATATCCAACTGATGCTGCATTTTCTCCCAGATGGCATATCCGTAAGGCTTTATCACCATGCAGCCTCTTACCGCAGCCTGCTCGGCGAGATCGGCCTTTACAACCAGGTCATTGTACCACTGGCTGTAATTGTCGGCTCTTTTCGTCAAATCTTTTAATTCTTTAGCCATTTTAAAACTGTCTATTAAGATAAATTTGACTGCAAAATTACAAAAAAACTCGAAAAAAGCAGTTGGTTCTAAATAAATAGATTACCTTTGCAATATGAAATTTATGTTCAACTTATAAATTATTGCACAATGAGAAAACTTAAAGTATTTACCTTAGTCCTTTGCCTTGGCATTGTCTTGGCAGGATGTAACAACACACAAAAGGGTGCTGCCATAGGTACAGGTGGTGGTGCAGTATTGGGTGCCATTGTTGGCAAGCTGGCTGGTAACACTGCAGTTGGTGCCGCGGTTGGTGCCGCGGTTGGTGCTGGTACAGGTGCCATTATAGGTAAGCATATGGACAAGGTGAAGGCAGAAGCCGAGCAAGTTGAAAATGCTCAGGTACAGGAGGTAAAGGATGCCAATGGACTTGATGCCGTAAAAGTGACTTTTGATTCTGGTATCCTTTTTGCAACCAACAAGTCAGACTTGAATGCCGCCGCTAAGAACTCGCTTGCAAAGTTGGCAACAGTACTCAACAACAATAAGACTTGCGATATTGCCATCTATGGGCATACTGACAACACAGGCAATGATGGCATTAACCAACCATTGTCTGTCAGCCGTGCAACAAGCGTATCGAATTATCTCAAAAGCTGTGGAGTATCGGCTTCACAAATTAAAACTGTTGAAGGACAAGGATCATCAAATCCCGTTGCAGACAACTCTACTGCTGAAGGACGCCAGCAAAACCGCCGAGTTGAGGTATATATGTATGCTAGCCAGGAAATGATTCAGGCTGCTGAAAACGGAACGCTATAAAATAAGATAAAAGTAGAATTATTGGGATGTATATCCTAAGAAAAATACGTATGATATTCAAATGGATGGTGGTCGCTTTCTTTGGAACCACCATCCTTTCTGTTATCTTGTTTCGTTTTGTTCCTGTGTATTTCACGCCACTCATGTTCATCCGGCTAGCAGAACAACAAAACCGAGGTGACAAAGTTCAGCTGCACCATAGGTGGGTTTCACTCGAAAAGATATCGCCATACCTTCCTCAAGCAGTTATGGCCAGCGAGGATCAACGTTTCCTCATGCATCATGGTTTTGACTTCAGAGCCATAGAATATGCAGCCAAAAACAACATGAAACATGGCAATAAGCGCAAACTAGGAGCCAGTACAATATCACAGCAAACAGCAAAGAACGTATTTCTATGGCCTGGGCGCACATGGGTCAGGAAGGGCCTTGAAGCTTATTTTACTGTTTTGATAGAACTAATGTGGAGCAAACAGCGCATAATGGAAGTATACTTGAATTCCATTGAAATGGGTGAAGGAATATATGGGGCAGATGCTGTGGCGGAATTGCACTTTGACTGTCATGCCGCAGACCTCACCAAAAGCCAGTGCGCACTTATAGCGGCTACCCTACCCAACCCACTCAAATACGACTCAAGCAATCCTAGCCCTTTTTTAAACAAGCGGAAAAGGCGCATCATGCGTGAGATGAAAACATAAAACAATTGCCACAAGAGGGTGTGGATTTCAAATATTAAACTGTAGAATCATGCTCCATAATGGACTTACTGTGCAAATTTTAATTTACCAAATCCCCGGCTTGCAAAAGCCAGGGATTTGTACATTTCGATGAAATAGATATTTACAAAAGAATAACAGTCTAAATTGTGACACTGCAACTTATAAAAATAGCATTATTGTCATCATTATAACATTCGCAAGATTTTTCCGTTAGCTTTGTCAATGACAGAGTTGTCGAGCGAAGCAAGATATATACGTGTCGTTTTCTCTGAGCCATGCCCCATACCTTCACTAATGACGGCAAGCGGCACATTCTGGCTTCTAGCTATACTCGCCCAGGAATGCCGGGCGACATACATTGTAAGCATTGCGTTCACACCTGCCTTTTCTGCCACAAGCTTCAGTTTCGAGTTTACCAAATGAAGGGCGTTTATATATTGCTTGCGCTCATCATTGTCTATTTTGATAATAGGCAACAGGTAATTTCCTGCTGTTGACTTGTATTTGTCTATGATTTCTTGCATACACTTTTCCCACTTTATGCAAAGTTTCTGCCCCGTCTTGCGCCTGTAATAAGTCAATACGCCATTTTGCAAGTTTTTCTTGTCCAAATATGCCATGTCAACAAATGACATCCCTCTAGTATAAAAACTAAACAGAAACATATCTCTGGCAAAATTGAGCATTGAATCAGCCCCAAGGTCTACAGTCTTTATCCGTCTGACATCTGTAAAAGCCAATGCCCGTTTATATGTCTTGTCAACACCAGTATAGACACTAGTGAAAGGCTTGCGCTGTTTTGTCAGTCCTTTCGCTACTGCGCGATTATATGCAGCCCTCAATATTCTCATATAAAAAGAGGATGTGTTTTTCGTCACTCCCTGCTTCTGCAAGTATGTTTCGTATAACATCATCATATCCTGGTCAATGTCGTCAAGCATAACATCTGTCATATGGGTAAACCTCATGAAACTGCGTAATGCGGACAAATAAGTCTCAGATGTACGGATATGCCCAATATCCCGCAATCGGGCTATCTCTCCATTCATAAAAGTCACAAAAGAGGCCCTGGCCGACACATTGACATCCTCCAACGAGACGCTACTGCCCCCCAATTCCAATGCAGCAATGACTTTGTCAAGCAATGCTGTTTCACTGCGTATACGTTCGCATATGTCACGTAGATGTACAGACAAGGCACTCCCTGATTTGCTACCAAACAGAATGTGGCGAGCCTCATTCCACTCGTTAATATCAAACAAATATCCGGTACAAATCAGTTTGACTGTACTTCCATTTGTCACTTGGTAATACACCATACCCTTTTCTCCCTCTACAGCAGAAGGCCTAAACTTAATATTAATCTTAACTGTTTCCATAGTGCATTTACTTTTATGAAACATTAATCTTGTTACAGATGCAAATGTATGCGCAAATGCGTAAAAACAGCAGCCGGGCGTCAAAAATAAAATACCCCGCCATACCACTACAACACTAGTTTTCATTGATTCTGTGCAACATATCTACCAAAAACAAACTCGCATTGCGTTAAACTGCAGGCATTTGGCTGATATTCCAAGGATTCTTTGTAATTTTGTAACGATAAAATATTAGCACTAATTAAAGCAATACAAATTATGAAAAGCGACCCCAAGGAGTTTGCCTATATTGCCAGAGCAATGAGACACTACACACTCTTATGATTGAAGTGGCTGAACTAAGTGTTTCCCGTGTATTCATATTTAGAGAACAGACTTATCACGGTCGTTGCCTAGTAGCATATAAAGATCACGTTGACGACATCAATTTGCTCAGCGACGATGACCGCAATGCATTCATGAGCGATGTTGTCCGTGTCACACGGGCAATGCAAAAGGTATTCAACCCTGACAAAATCAACTATGGAGCATACGCTGACACTTTAGAGCACCTACATATACACCTTGTGCCAAAATATGTAGGTGGCCCAGATTTTGGAGGCGTGTTCCGAATGAATCCGCAACAAACTTACCTGACAGATTCCGAATATGCATCAATGGCAGAAGCATTACGCAAATTGCTATAACTTACCTTTAAATAAATTAGGGTGAGCTTGCTGCCCACCCTAATTTATTATTCATTGCGTCTTTCATCGATTTATTGCCAATTGGGCAAAATTATCACTTACGCTTACGCTCCATTTCCGTATATTTTTTTGCCTGTATCCCGCACACTCCATATTCAACTGTATATCAGAACATTACGGAAATATGCCCCATGATGTTCCCAAACGGCATCTTTTACCTCCTCAAACGGTTCATATTGAATGCCCATATATGGCATTTTAGCAGCCATGAAAGCCATAAAGTGACATTAAATCTATTTTGTAAAATATCATTACCATGCACATTTGCCAGATATAAGTTCAAATTTGCCTTAACGTACAAGTTGTCATGTCTTTTTTCTGTTTATGCACGATTTTTAGCCACTTAATCTCAAAGCAGTACCGTTTGTTCAAATATGGCACTTTTATTAAAGCACGGCATTGGAATGGATGAATATTTTTTTGTAAATTTGCATCTAAAATTTGCTTACTGTAAACTATGCCTAGTTATATTTGCGAAACTGTTTTTGCGTATTTGCAATATTGTCGTATCATGCCTAGCTTTAGTCTGTATACAGGCATGTCACGATAATAAAGGCGATGACGGGCGTACAGCTGTGCAATTAGCTAAATTCATACGAACCAACGACTCAATCTTAGGGCTCGGTTCGCAAGCCATTTCGATATGCGACAGCATGATGGCAATGGCACCAGACAGCCAAACTTACTATGATTATTACATATTGAAAGGGCGATATTACCTATTGTCTTCCAAGCCCGATTCTGCACCTGTTTTCGCAAAACAGACATTGGCGTTTGCCGACAAACAGCCAACCACTCAACGCACAATGGGGTTAAAAGCATTTGCATACAGCACAGAAGCTTCATATTATCACCTGCTGAGGCAAAAGCCGCATGAAGTCATAAGGCTCAACACATTGGCATATGAACAAATTCTAAAGAGTGACCTCAACTATTATGCCCCAGAAATCACGGCAAATCTTGCAGATGCCTATATTTCAGTGGATGACCTTCCTGCCGGGGCAAAATGGTACCGCAGGGCTTTGTTCCTCGTTGATTCCCTTGACCTCCCTGGAGACAAAAAAATCACTCTTTACATGGGCCTAGGGCAAATATATACAAGTATGCACGATTACACTTCAGCCAGGCTTTACTATGAAATGTCAGAACATCAGTTTGACAAGATGAAACCCAATATGCAGTCGTATTTCCTTAACAATTATGGAAATTATTTCTATTTCACGCAGGATTATGACAATGCCCTATCCACATTCAGACGTCTAAAAAAACATCTTGTAGACATCGGCAGCAAAAACACCTCCGACATGGCCCTATGTCAAATTAACATGGCTGACATTTTCCTTAACAAGGACATGACAGACAGCGCAATGGCTTATGTTGAAAAAAGCTGCAAAGTTTTTTGAAGACAACAACGTCAACTCTGGCATATATTATGCCAATACCATAAAACTAGGCATAGCCATCAAGCAACGTAAGTACAATACCGTAAAGCACATATTAAAATCAGAAGACATAGTCGATGAATACAGCCAAACCCTGAAAAACATAAGAAGCAAATATTTAAGATACTATTATGCACAAACAGGGGATTACAAGTTGGCATATGCAGAACTCTTGCGAAACATGAACCAAAACGACAGCCTTGAGCATAACCGCAAACACATGAAAGCTGCCGAGATAATGATGCGCTATACCGAAGACACACTAAAGCTGCATTACCAAATTGAAATAAACGAAAAAAGTTGCAGAAGTAAACAAAAGCAGGGCTACGATATGGCTTTTCGTCAGTATCGCACTGGGCTTGACCTCAATTATAGTCAGCGGACTTATTACATATCGCAAACGGAAAATGCAGGCAAGGATGGAGATACAGACATTGCGACTCAACAATGCAAGACAACGGATTTCACCGCATTTTGTATTCAATGTCCTCAATGCCAGCATCGGACAGTCTGCCCTGCAAAAAGAAGATGCACTTCTTAAACTGACAAAACTCCTTCGTGCAAGTCTTGACATGACAAGCAAGCCGTGTGTTACACTGCGTGAAGAAATATCCTTTGTTACAGAATTCATTGAACTTGAAAGTTCCATATTAGGCGAAGGATTTGAACTGAACTTGGATTTGCCAAATGAAGAACTGCAAAGCAAAGTGATGTTGCCATCCATGTTCATACAAATTCTTGTGGAAAATGCAATCAAGCACGGACTTATGCGCAAAAAAGGACATAAAAGACTTGAGGTCAAAATTAAGTGTACAGACACAATGACAGACATTCAAGTGACCGACAACGGACCTGGCTTTGATATCCGGGTCAATGATAACGGGCGGTCAAAAAATGGGCTAAGCATAATCAGACATACAACAGCCATAATCAATCACGAAAATATAGGCGCAAAAAAAAAAGTTTGCCATTTGCAACCTGGAAGACGGTAGCGGAAATGTATGTGGGTGTATGTCAACCCTAAAGATACCGCGAACAATAAAATTCATATAATTACATTTTTATGAAAGCCATAATCATCGATGATAGCACAGCAGCCATAGAAACCCTGGCAGATAAGTTGAAGAAGTATGAAGATATTCAACTCGTTGGAACTGCCACCAATGGCAACATAGGCTTGAATCTTGCAAACGAAGTCTGCCCAGACGTAATGTTCCTTGACATCGAACTGCCAGATATGTCGGGAGTTGAGTTTCTTGAGCAAATAAATGTTACACTCAACGAACATTGCCAAGTAGTCATGTATACCGGGTACCCGCAATATATGCTACCGGCATTTCGCAACAATGCTTTTGACTTTTGCTTAAACCCATCGATGACAAAGAACTTGACAATATCATTAACCGCATACGGCATACTCAAAACAAACACTCTGCCCAAACAGACTTAGATGGGATTATTAAGCAAAGAAGTGACAATAAACTATTATTCTATACTAACTCTGTCGATTTCAGGCTTGTACATATTAAGGACATCGGCATTTTTCAATACAATCACGAAATAAGGGTATGGGAGGTGGTCATTGCTGGTCGTAAGACACCAATCAGGCTAAAACGCAGTGTAAACAACGAGACCCTGCTCGGAATTGACGAAAGATTCATCCAAGTGAGCCAAAGATATGTAATCAACATAAACTATCTTTTAGAGGTCAATGACAATAAATGTCAGTTCTATCCACCGTTCGACAAAATTGATTACGTAAAAGTCGGTCGCCTATTCCGCAAAAAGCTCATTGAACGTTTTTGCTCATTATAAAAAGCAATTGAATAAACAATGGTGCAAATATATAACACAAAGAACCATTTTTAGCCCTCCAGAAACTTCATTTCGGAGAATATTTCGTGAAAGCATTTTAATCCGTAGGGAGCGACATAGAGCTGGCTGTGTGACGAATGAGAATGAAGAACAGGGAGAAAATCCGGAATTGAGCCAGAAAAGACCGGCTTTAAAAAAGGTTCAGACAAATACAAAAAAAAATGGCACTGGCTCCACTATTGCGCCAGTGCCATAAAGCTCAATGTCTCACTAACCTTATTTATTCAGACTTAAATAAGTCTTTTATCCCACCAATGCTCCCCATTAAATTTGTGGCCTCATAAGGCAAATAAACAATCTTTGTCTTTTCGCCTTGGGCAAGTTCTTCCAACATTTTTATATACTTTTTGTGCAAGCAAATAGTTTGCAGGATTCGTGCTTTTCCCAACTGCCTCTGTTATTTTCTGTATGGCAACGGCCTCTGCTTCAGCTTTGCGGATTCTGGCCTGTGCTTCACCTTCAGCAAAAAGTATCGCCTCCTGTTTGGCTGCCTCTGCCCGGTTAATGGTTGCCAACTTTTCACCTTCCGACTGCAGGATATCTGAAGCTTTCTTTCCTTCGCTAGTCAAGATTGTCGCCCGTTTATTCCGCTCGGCTTGCATCTGTTTCTCCATGGCAGAGAGCACACTAGCCGGTGGAGTGATATCTTGCAGTTCTACACGGTTTACCTTTATGCCCCATTTGTTTGTGGCATCATCAAGCACGGCTCTCAATTTTGTGTTGATGGTATCCCGGCTGGTAAGCGTTTGGTCAAGTTCAAGTTCACCAATTATATTTCGCAAGGTTGTTTGTGTCAATTTCTCAATAGCATTTGGAAGGTTGTTTATTTCATATACGGCCTTGAATGGATCTACTATCTGAAAATACAGCAAAGCATTAATTTCTGTTTGGACATTGTCTTTTGTGATTACATTCTGCTTTGGGAAATCATAAACCTGCTCACGCAAGTCTATCGACGATGAATATGAATATCTTCCCCGTTCCAACACGACAATTTCCTTGGCCCTGTCTACAAATGGTATTATGAGGTTGATACCTGGCTGTAATGTCGCATGATAGCGCCCTAACCGTTCAATTATCTTTGTCTCTGACTGTGGAATTATCACCAAAGCCATCTTGGCGAAAACAAGGACACATATAATGCATCCAACTAATACGTAAATCATAAACTATACTATTTTGATTTTTTCACTTTAACAATCACACTATCACGTTCGACAATGGTTACAACAGTACCTACCGGCAACATCTCATGGTCTATGGCACACGCTTTCCAATCGTCACCGTCAACGGCTACACGCCCATAAGCACCAGAGGGAATCTCCTGGCTTACTACCCCACTACGCCCCAATATTGCATCGGCATTGCTAGCACGGTATGGCTTGCTCCTGTGCAGGCAACGCAAGGCAAATGGACGCACAAGGCAAATGCTTATAATTGAAATCACAAGGAATGCGACCAACTGTAAATATACGTTGCCTATCAATGAGCTCCCAGCCGCAAATGCGGCTCCTATGGCAAAACACAAAATGAAGAAACCTCCAGAGCACAATTCAGCCACCAACAAGACTATCGCAACGATTAGCCATGCAGCCCATGGATTTCCACTTATATAATCAATCATATATATATCAATTTGCGTGTAAAGTTAATATAATATATCCATTCAACCAAGCATTAATGCAATTAAATTTCACATTTATACAATGGCGCAAGAATATAGTTTAAAACAGTAAAACACAAGATTTCATGCAATCTTCCGTGAAAAAGCATTTTGCGCGTCAGCGTGACCCTATGTAAAGGAACAGCATTCCTAACAAGACCAAAACCAGGTCTGCAGCCTTTGCTTTAAGATTCTTTTCATGAAATGCAACTGCTCCAAACAGAAAACTTACAACCACGCTGCCACGGCGAATCATGGAGACGATGCTAATCATTGCCCCGGGAATTGTCAATGCGTAAAAATAAACGAAGTCTGCCGCGCTAAGAAAAACACTCACGCAGACTATACTCCAATGCCAATGGAAAGGGGTAGTATGTCTATGATTAGGCCACCATAAAAGTATAAGCATGATGCCCATCATAAAAAACTGATATATATTATACCAACTTTGTACTATCATTTGGTCAAGACCAACGCCACCTTCTCCAATGGGGGCCATCAGGTACTTGTCGTAAAGTCCACTTATAGCACCTAATGCCGCAGCCGCAACAATCATCCATATCCAACTATTTGTCTTGAAGTTAATGCCCTCTTTCTTTCCGCTATTACTGAGCATAATAAACGAAGCAACTGCAAGAAACACACCTATCCACTGCCACACATTAAGTCGCTCTCCGAAAAACAAAAATGCCCCAACCAACACCATGACAGGGCGAGTGGCATTAATTGGACCGACAATTGTAAGCGGTAGATTCTTCATACCGAAATACCCAAAGCCCCAGCTTCCAAGCACAATGCAGCTCTTAACCAATATATACTTATGCACTTCCCATCCTGCAACAGGAACATAAAACAACGTATCATTCAGCAGAGTAGTAGTAGCACTTAGGATAATCAGGGGCAAAAATATAAGCGAGCAAAACAGTGTGTTGAAAAACAATACCGGCAATACAGCATTGGCTGTAAGTGCTTCTTTTTGAACGCATCATAAAAACCTAACAATGCTGCCGAAAGAAATGCAAAAACTAGCCACATAATCGTATATTAATATTTAATGTTTTCTAAAAACAAGGCATGACCTGGCATGGATTCACCTGCTGCAGTACGTTTCTTCCCTTCAATGACTTTTTGAAATCTGCAATGTCCATACGATGGCGCCCAACTTCAATAAGGGTTCCCACTACGGCACGCACCATATTTCGCAAAAATCTGTTTGCACTAATTTCAAAATACCAAGAGGTAGGTGACAATTGGCGCCATGCTGCAGTTTTTACATCGCAAATTGTCGTTTTAACATCTGTATTGCTTTTACAGAACGCCCCAAAATCCTGATATTCAGGCAATAATGCAGCAGCCTCATTCATCATGTCAAAATCAAGTTTGTAATGTATTTCACACGAATATGCATGAACAAATGGCGATTTATGCAAATGTATGTAATAATGATATGTACGAAGTGTTGCACTAAAACGCGCATGCATACTTTCATCAACTTGCTCTATTTTGCTAATGGCAATGTCATAAGGCAGAAAACGGTTTAATTTATACACCAAATCGGCACACTCAATTTTTTTGCCAAAGTCAAAATGGGCAACCATCATGCGTGCATGGACTCCTGTATCAGTGCGTCCTGCACCTACAACAGGCACTTGTTCGCGCAACAATACGGCCAATGCTTTTTCAAGTTCAGCTTGAACAGTATTGCCATTAGGCTGAACTTGCCATCCATGATAACGGCTGCCATCATAACTTAATGTAATGAAATATCGCATGACTGTCAATCATTTAGGATGCAAAGTTAACAAAATGGCAGCAAATGATAAGCATCTTTTCACATATTTTTTCGTGAAGCAACTAACATGGCTGGCGAATTGATAATTCACAGGCAATTCCAGATAATTCATTCCCACCGTCAAATTAGAAGTGCAACTCCGCCACCGCCTTCCTCCGTCCTTGGAGCGTAGCGGAAAGGTCGGAGGAAGGCGGTGGAAGCCGTTCTTCGGGTCATCCAGCAATACAAAACAAAAAAGGGAGACCGCTGTCTCCCACGGATTAATTACTTTTGTATTGCAAATTTATGTACAAGCACTTAACCCGTGAGCAAAGGTACGCAATTTACCTGGGAAAACAAAGGGGTGAGACTCTGGAAATGATTGCTCGTTCCATAGGAGTCCACAAATCGACGGTAAGCCGTGAGGTCTGTCGCAACTCCACGCCGAGCGGCAGGTATATATGGAACAAGGCTCATGACATGACGGAAAGCCGCCTGCGTCATTCGCCCGGCAACAGATCCCTGCCGGCGGTGTTGAAATGGCGCATCATCGAGCTGATAAAAACCGAGCAATGGTCCCCACGGCAGATATCCGGACGTTTGGGACTGGATGGCATAAGCGTTTCCCATGAAACAATTTATGCCATCATCCGCAGGGACGAAAGTGGTGAGCTGGCCTCCCATTGCCGCCATAAGATGAAATACAGGCGTAAGGCCTCACGTCGGCATGAAACCAAGGCCACGAACATCCGCAACCGCGTGAGTATACACCAACGTCCGGCGGAAGCGGACGGCAAGCGCTTCGGTGACTGGGAAATGGACCTTATAGTGGACAAGGACAGCAACGCAATCCTTACGTTGACGGAAAGGAGCACGAACTTCCTGCTCATGGAGAAGCTCAAAGACGGAAAGAAGGCCGGGCCCGTGGCGAAAGCCGTGTGGAGGCTGCTCCTGCCTTACAAAGGACAAGGGGTGAAGTCCATAACAACGGACAACGGCAGCGAGTTCGCGGAGCACGAATGGATAACAAAGAAATTGAACGTACCTGTGTATTTTGCCGACTCCTATTGCGCATGGCAGAAAGGAGCCATAGAAAACGCCAACAAGTTGATACGACAATACATTCCAAAAAGGACGGACATCAGCACCGTTACAGAGCGGAAAATAGACAAGGTCAGGAAGAAAATCAACGCCAGGCCAAGGGAAAAACTCAATTTTTTGACACCAAAGGAGGTCTTTTTCAAAAATTTTTCGTAATGTTGCACTCGCTGGTTGACTCTGCCCAGATAATTCATTGATCGGAAACAACGTTAATCTATAATTATTTTTCGGTTATTCCATGGATTTTCCGTAATTTTGCTTTTAAAATCAAAAAGAATGAACGGTTATATCGAAATTAAAGGTGCGCGCGTCAACAATTTAAAAAATATTGATGTAAAGATTCCACGCAATAAATTCGTTGTAATTGCAGGTGTAAGTGGCTCTGGCAAGTCATCATTGGCATTTGATACACTCTACGCTGAAGGCCAACGGCGCTATATTGAAAGCCTATCATCGTATGCCAGGCAGTTTTTGGGCAAGATGAACAAGCCAGAATGCGACTTCATAAAAGGCATCCCTCCCGCAATTGCCATTGAGCAAAAAGTGAACAGCCGCAATCCGCGTTCAACCGTAGGAACATCGACAGAAATATACGAATATCTTCGCTTGCTATTTGCAAGGATTGGCCATACATATTCTCCTGTTAGTGGCCAGGAAGTCAAGAAACATTCTACTGAAGACATCGTCAATTGTATCAGCCATTTTGCCAAAGGCACTAAGTTCATAGTAATGGCGCCACTTCGCAAATCTGTTGAAAAAAGCATTCGCCAGCAACTTAAAGTGTATGTACAACAAGGATATGCGCGAATATTTTACAATGGAGAATTTTTGCGGTTGGAGGAAGCTGCTAACACAGAAGAAATAGACAATGCAGACAACAACGATATATATCTGGTCATAGACCGACTATCTGTTGATGATTCGAAAGATACAGTGTCACGATTAACCGACTCTGCAGAAACAGCATTCTATGAAGGAGACGGCTGCTGTAGAATCATGTTCATGCCATCAATGATTAGTTACGATTTTTCCACAAAATTTGAAGCTGATGGCATTACGTTTGAAGAGCCAACAGACAATATGTTCTCGTTTAACTCCCCAGTTGGGGCTTGCCCAGACTGTCAGGGCTTTGGAAGCGTTATCGGCATTGACGAAAAACTCGTCATTCCAAATTCATCCATCAGCGTCTACGATGGTTGCGTAATATGTTGGAATGGTGAAAAAATGGGAATGTGGAGGAACGAGTTTTGCAGAAGAGCTGCAAAAGACAATTTTCCTATATTTGAACCTTACTATAAACTTTCAAGGGAACAAAAGGATCAACTTTGGCATGGACTTCCATCTGACCAAGGCAAAGACATACATGAACAAGTGTCAATTGACGCTTTTTTCAATATGGTTAAAGAAAATCAATACAAGATACAGTATCGCGTAATGATGTCTAGGTTCCGCGGGAAAACCATCTGCCCGACTTGTCACGGTTCCCGATTGAAAAAAGAGGCAAACTATGTAAAAATATGCGGTCGAAGTATATCAGACTTGGTTGAAATGCCAATTGTTCATCTCAAGGATTGGTTTGAAAATCTAAATCTCAATGAACACGACTATGAAGTTGCCAAAAGAGTGCTTACAGAAATAAATAATCGCTTGCAATTCCTTTTAGATGTAGGTCTTGGGTATCTTACGCTAAATAGAAAGTCAAACACACTAAGCGGAGGTGAAAGCCAACGTATAAATCTTACCACATCATTAGGCAGCAGTCTTGTCGGCTCATTATATATATTAGACGAACCTAGCATAGGCCTGCATTGTAGAGATACAGAAAAGCTCATACAAGTATTGCGGCGGCTTCAAGCATTGGGCAACACTGTAGTTGTTGTGGAACATGATGAAGAAATAATACGCGCAGCTGGTTATCTCATTGATGTTGGCCCTGACGCAGGAACCCATGGCGGGCAAATCGTGTATTTCGGCAATGCTGCAAACGTATGGAATGAAAGTTCCACAAAACATCAATCAAGCCATACAATAAAATACATAACAGGGAAAGAATCCATTCCGCTTCCCAAAGGAAGGCGCAAATGGAATATGTGCATAAAAATCCTTGGGGCAAGAATGAATAATCTTCGAGGTGTCAATGTAACAATACCCCTGAACGTTATGACGGTAGTTACAGGAGTCAGTGGTTCTGGCAAGTCTTCACTGATTAAAGGAATATTATATCCTGCACTGAAGAGGCACATTGGAGACGCGTGTGATGCGCCTGGGGATTTTGACAAATTGGCAGGAGATGTGGATGCAATCAGCCGCATAGAATTTGTTGATCAAAATCTAATCGGCAAAAGCACACGTTCCAATCCTGCAACATACCTCAAAGCATACGATGCCATAAGAGAACTATTCGCTCAACAACCATTAGCGCAACAGTTGGGATTTACATCACAGTATTTTTCATTTAACACTGAAGGTGGAAGATGTGAAGAATGTAAAGGTGCCGGGGTAATAACAGTTGAAATGCAGTTCATGGCAGATTTGGTACTTGAATGCGAAAGTTGTCATGGCCATCGGTTTAAGAAAGACATACTTGATGTACGCTACGAAGGCAAAAACATTGACGATGTATTAAACATGACAATAAGTGAATCAATAGAATTTTTTGGAAAATTTGGGCAAAAACAAATTGTTAAGCGTCTTAAACCACTAGAAGATGTAGGTTTAGGATACATCAAACTTGGGCAAAATTCGTCATCTTTATCAGGGGGCGAGAACCAACGCGTAAAATTAGCATATTACATTGGACAAGAGAAGCAAATGCCAACAATGTTCCTTTTTGACGAACCAACAACTGGATTGCATTTTCATGATATCAAACGACTGCTAGACGCTTTCAGCGCGCTTATCGACAGAGGTCATTCGGTTGTAATTATTGAACACAACCTTGACATTATTAAATGTGCTGATTATGTCATTGACATGGGGCCAGATGGTGGCGATTGCGGTGGTAGCATTGTTGCTTCTGGAACTCCAGAAATGATTAGTGGTTGCAAAGAAAGTATAACAGGAAAATACCTCAAAAACAAACTATATTGACTCTTTTTTTATTCAATTTCCCAATCTATCATTTTTCCAAAAAACTTTATCGAGAAAAATTTTGCCAAAACAAAAAAAAATTACCTTTGCACTCGCAAAAAAGGCTTATCAAGCCGCCGACATGGCTCAGTTGGTAGAGCAATTCATTCGTAATGAATAGGTCCCCGGTTCGAGTCCGGTGTCGGCTCTTTTTACACTGCGGTAATAGCTCAGTTGGTAGAGCATTGGCTTCCCAAGCCGAGGGTCGCGAGTTCGAGTCTCGTTTACCGCTCACTTTGAAAAGCAAACACAAATAAGTTTTTATTAGTAATATCGAATCAACAGTGAAGACTAGGTGTCGAGGCTGTAGAAATGTAGGGACATTGGGACTCTACAATCCTTCTCCGCCGTGACAAACGAATCACGCGATTCCACGTACCGGTAATGATGGGCCTGTAGAAAAACGGTGGGGATTTACCAGATTAAAGATTAATTCTTTTACTTTGCGGCATGGAAAACGATTATTTGGGGTCAGTAGAAAAACGGTGGGGATTTTTCAAATTAAAGATTAATTCTTTTACTTTGCGGCATGGAAAACGATTATTTGAACATGTTGGCCAGTATAGTACTGCCTACACAGATATTGGATTACTTCTCCATAGTTGGGATATCCCAGACTTCAACGGAGATACATATTAGTCTGGACGAGAGGATGAATCCGGAACTAAGCGGGGACGTGCACTTTGAGTCCAAAGGCTTTATGGAAGCGGTAAGCGTGACGGACTTCCCGATACGCGACCATAAAGTAATTTTGAAGGTACGTCGCAGGCGTTGGACGGACACCCGCACGGGCAAGAGTTTCAGCATTCCGATAGACCTTGACATCGTGGCCAAGGGCACCCGTTACTCCAAGGAGTTCGGGGCTTTTTTAAAAGAGACGTATGGAGACATCCCCAGTGACCTGCCATACGCTTGAGGATTTCTATCACATAGACGGTCACACGTTCGAGAAGCAGTACAAGGAAACGTTGAGCGGATTCCGTCAGTGGGACCAATTGGGACATGCGGACGAGTGGCTGCTGTTCCCGGAGAATATCGGTCCGCGTCTGGCTATTGACGAGTCCTCGCTCTCTGGCGGTGAGCTGTACACGTTCGTGACCAACCGTGTGGCCCGTACACGTGAGCAGTCCTTGGTCGCCGTCGTTGCGGGTACCAAAGCGGAGGATGTGATCGCCGTCCTAAAGCGTATAGCCGAGGAGCGTCGCAACGCTGTCGAGGAGGTCACGCTTGACTTGTCGGATTCCATGCGCAAGATTGTCCGGACGGCATTCCCCAAAGCCAGCCGCGTCATCGACCGCTTCCATATCCAGAAACTGGCCTGCGAAGCCGTACAGGAGTTGCGTGTCAAGCACCGTTGGGATGCCATACAGCTGGCTAACGATGAGATGGAGGAGGCCAGACAAAAGGGCAAGGAGTATATCCCGTACAGATTTCCCAATGGGGACACCCGTAAGGAACTGCTTATACGTTCGCGTTACCTCCTGTTCAAGTCCGCCGACAAATGGACCGACAGGCAGAAGCAGAGGGCCGCGATACTGTTTGAGGAATACCCAGACATCAGGACGGCATACGGATTGTGCCATTCCCTGCGGATGACCTTTGCCAAAAACACGGTCAAGGATGCCGCACGTCTGTCCATGGCACGGTGGTACAACAAAGTGGAAGAAGCCGGATTTCACTCATTTAACGTCATAGCCGCTACCTTCCATGAGCATTATGATGAGATCCTGAACTTCTACAACAACCGTTCGTCCAATGCCTTGGCAGAGTCTTTCAACGCTAAAATCAAGATCTTCAGAGCAAACCTCAGAGGGGTTGCAGACAAGAAGTTTTTCTTATTCCGTATTGCAAATCTATTTGCCTATCCCCACTAAAAATCTACTGAGACGACAAATCTGCGACTTACAAAGAAAATCGTTACAATTCCAAAAGCCCGTTTTTCTGTAACGATTTGGTAACTCAACTTTGTCTGTTTGGGGAATTTGTTTGTCTTCAGAGTGGCTCTAAAAAGAAAAAAACAAAGCCCACAAATCATTGATTTTGTGGGCTTTGTCATTCGCTGGCTTTCAGATGTCTCTGAAGCCTTGCGGTGCGTACGAGATTCGAACTCGTGACCTCCTGCGTGACAGGCAGGCATTCTAACCTACTGAACTAACGCACCAAAAATCATTCCACCACAAACTGCGGTGCGTACGAGATTCGAACTCGTGACCTCCTGCGTGACAGGCAGGCATTCTAACCTACTGAACTAACGCACCATTTTTCTTGTTTGCGGGTGCAAAGGTAGGCATTTTTTTTATTTCGCCAAATAATTGAAGAAAAAAGTTATAAAAAAATTGCATTACCTTGGCATCAGAAAAATTCCGACCATCATAGAGCCATTCTGTCAATCTTCCAACCGAGACATACCCCATTTTACCAAACAGCCCTGTAGATGCTTCGTTTGTTGCATCTACAATCGCATATAATTGATGCAAATGCAGCACATCTTTCGCATAAGACGCAACTAGTTTCAATGCCATTGATGCATAGCCATGCTGTCGAAATTTGTTTTCAATAACAATGCCAACCTCTGCCCTAAGATGTTGTGGGTCGAAATTAACCAAATCTACAATTCCAACAACGTTTCCTTTGTAATTTTCAATTATGAAACGAACCTGCCTATCTGAATACATGTCATTTGAAGAATTTGCTATATAGTCATGAAGTGCATAACGCGAATATGGTACGTTAGTTGCACCAACAGTCCACAAATCAGGGTTATTTTCAATTCTATAAAGCCAATCTAAATCTTCAGGCTCCATTGCCCTTAACTTGACTTCGGAATCTAAAGCATTATAAATCATTTGATAATTTCGTCTGGAGTTATTATGATTTTTGTTTTATTTGAAAATGTTCCAAGTTTCATGTTTATGTTTTCATTATGTATTCGTTCGATTATGTGCAATATAGAGTTAAAAGAGAATGTATCTATATCAAATACGACATAAACACGAGTTTTATCTACATACAGTCTTAATATGTCAATTAATGAACTCCAATTATTTTCATCAGCATTATAACATTCAGCTGTTAGCCCTTTTCGTATAGCAATTAACTTACATTGATCTGTCATTTGCTGGCCACCGACAAATACAAAACGAGATTCTGTTCTACGTCTATTATATACAAATCCTAATGATTTGCGCAGTTTATTTGATTGCATTGCCAACAAAGCTGCCATTGCTTTAATACAAATAGCCAGCTTTACTGGTATACCAATATAAAAGCTTAGATGTCCATAGTGTTTACGGAAAAAAATGAGCATGGCTTGATAGAACACATGAACATATCGAAAAGAGGTCTTATGCGTACTCTCTCCTTTATAATGCAGAATTGGAAATGGCAAATACCAATTTTCGAATCCACCTTTTAACATACGATATGATAAATCAATGTCTTCACCATACATAAAAAAAAATCTTCGTCAAGATTTCCTATATTATCTAGTGCACTACGGCGCAACAAACAAAACGCCCCACTTATAACCTCTATACGAACTGGTTTGTCCCAACTAAGGAACCCCATATAATAGCGACCAAATATCTTGCTATCGGGAAACCGGGTACATAGGCCTGACATCTTATAGAATGAAATCAATGGTGTTGGCAACCCTCGCCTAGATTCCAGAGCTTTCGACCCATCAGGATTATACATTTTCACACCTACCCCACCTGCAGCCGGGTGTCGTTCCATAAAACTCAATGCATTGCGTATTGTGTTTTCTCCAACAAACGTGTCAGGATTTAGCAACAACACATACTCGCCGGTCGATTGTTTTATTGCCAAATTGTTAGCCCTTGCAAAACCAAGATTATGGTTACAGTCTATCATGGATATCCATTTATAACGGCGTGTAAGATATCCAACTGAATCATCCTTGGAGTGATTGTCTACAACAAGCACCTCACTATCAATCCCTGACAATGCACGAGCAAGACTGTTTAGGCATTGCTCCAAATAGTACTTTACATTATAATTGACAATAATTACACTTAGTTTCATCTTTCTTCACTCGCTGTTGACACCTCACAATAACATTTCCCCAACGCTGGATAAACAAATGGCATACACAATAAAAGGATTATAGCCATGTATCCAAACGTAGTCGCCATAAATAAATAATACAGCAGGGTATTAAGTATTAACGGGAAAGACAACAACAATATGCGTAGTGTTCCCCAGAGTAACAACGCTTTTTCTTTTGTTTGTTTCAGTCTTTTATTGACCATCCCGATTTTGAAAAGTTTCAATGCCAATGGAATTGCAATAAGCGTTACTAGCTCCATAATGGTTAGCCACGTAAATTCATTTTTTTTCATCCGTAGCGAACGTCCCCATTATAATCATTTCAAATTCATATAACGCAACTATACCCAATGCTATGATGATTGATGTACAAAATTCTGCCATCAAAATAGCCCGAACTCTTTTCATATAAATTTATTTTCCGTCAAATAACGTTCTATTTAGAATTGATCGCCCAAGCGTTACTTCATCTGTATACTCCAACTCATCGCCTACAGAAATTCCACGTGCAATTATGCTCACTTTTACATCGTATATGGAAAGCTTACGATATATATAAAAATTTGTCGTATCCCCCTCCATCGTGGAACCAAGCGCAAGTATTACTTCGCGAATGCCTTCATTTTCAACGCGATGCACAAGGGAATCAATCTCAATATCGCCAGGACCAATTCCGTCCATCGGAGAAATAACCCCACCAAGAACATGGTACAAGCCGTGATACTGCATTGTTGACTCTACAGCCATGACATCTTGAACGTTTTCAACAACACAAACAGTTGATTGATCACGACTCTTATCCAGACAAATGTCACACACATCGCTATCACTTATATTGTGACAAACTCTACAATATTTAACCTTGTCCATCAATTGGGAAATAGAATCAATAAAGCGACAAACTTCTCCTTTTTTCTTCTAAGCATATTGAGAACCAGCCTCAATGCTGTTTTCCGCCCTATCCCCGGGAATTTTGCAAACTCATCTACAGCCTTTTCCAATAAAGACGATGGATAGTGTTGTATCATATATTTATTTAATTTTTTCTATCTCACTTAATTCCAGCCATCTCGTACTTTTCTCATCCAGTTCTTCTTTAATCTGGGGTAGACGTATACTTTTTTTTGTCAATTCATCTATGCTCAATGTTCCGCTGCAAAGCTCTGCTTCAATTTTAGATTGTTCTTTTTCTAATTCAAAATTGTTTTTTCCAATTCATGGAATTCCATTTTTTCTTTGTATGTCATTTTTTCTCTTATCTTCGCGACGAGGAGAAGATATAGCTATGCCTTTTTTGTTGTTAACCACTGCCCCCTCATCTCTTTTTGGACTCAAGGGCATTCCACATTCTAAATTGAGTATAATTACCAGGAAAATCTTTTATAACACCATCACCTTAAAATACAAGCAAATAATCAACAACCTTGTCCATGAAATAGCGGTCATGACTTACGACAATAACACAACCCGGGAAGTCAGCCAAATATTCTTCTAAAATTTGCAATGTAACAATATCCAAATCGTTTGTTGGCTCATCAAGCACAAGAAAATTTGGATTCTTCATTAATACAGTGCAAAGATATAATTTCCGCCGTTCCCCGCCACTAAGTTTTCTCACATAGTTTTGTTGTTGTTCTTGCGTAAACAGAAAATATTGCAAAAAACTGGGATGCTGACAAATGTTTCCCATTCCCAATGTCAGTATAATCAGCAATGTCGCGAATTATATCAATAACTTTCTGATTTTCATCAAACTTAAGCCCCTCTTGCGAAAAATATCCAAATCGCACTGTATCCCCTACAACAACACGTCCTGCGTCTGGCCGTTCAATTCCAAGTAAAATTTTGATAAAGGTAGACTTACCTGTTCCATTATCGCCAACAATCCCCATCTTCTCATAACGTGAAAAATTATAGTAAAAATCTTTCATAATTATATGATTTGGGAACCACGCCTTGGAAATGTATTGACATTCAAATATTTTACTGCCAATATATACATTTGTGGATTTCAAGCGCATTTGCCTTTCCTCTATATGCTGTTTTGCAACACGTTCAAGTTCATAGAATGCGTCTTCTCTATATTTGGCTTTATGACCACGTGCCTGCGGCATTCGTCTCATCCAGTCTAGTTCACGCCGATACAGATTGTTTGCGCGTGCTATTTCCGATCTACGTGCATCAATACGCTCTTGCCGTTTCTCTAGATAATAACTATAATTCCCGCGATATGAATATAAACACTTGTCATCTAGTTCCAATATAACAGAACAGACACGATCCAAGAAAAAGCGGTCATGTGTTACCATGAGTAATGTTTTATTGCCACTGGATAGATAGCTTTCCAGCCACTCTATCATATTTAAGTCCAGATGGTTTGTTGGTTCATCAAGAATCAACATATCTGGTTCGGTTATAAGAACATTTGCCAAGGCAACCCGCTTTTGTTGTCCTCCACTCAATTGCCCCATTGGCTGAGACAAATCATGAATCTTTAGACGTGTAAGTATTTGCTTGGCTTTAATAACCATAGATTCTTCTCCATGGTGATTAAAACACGCATCAAGCACAGATTCCTGCGGGTCAAACAATGGTGATTGCTCAAGAAAACCAGTTTTTAAATCACGGCGGAATACAATATCCCCTGAATCACACCCTTCCTTGCCAGCCAAAATGGATAACAAAGTTGACTTTCCTTTGCCATTTTGAGCTATTAATCCAACTCGTTGACCAGCTGCTATGCTAAAACTAATATTCTTAAAGAGCTCTAGCGCCCCAAATGTCTTTGTTAAATTCTGTACGTCAAGATATGGTATGTCTTTTGCCATTGACTTATGCTTCTCTAAGTGACTTAATAATTGAATCTATATATTCAAGCAATTCACACTTTCCCATCTTCATTTCTGAAGATGTTATGAAGATTGATGGAAGTTCTTCCCATGTTTCATATAATTTATTTTTATATGCCTTTACATTTGCATTGACTTTATTAGAAGAAAGTTTATCCGCTTTTGTAAAAACAATTGAAAAGGGTATACCACTAGTTCCAAGCCAATTAATAAAATCCAAATCTATTTTCTGTGCTTCATGTCTGACATCAATCAAGACAAACACACAAGCCAACTGCTTGCGTTGAAGTATATAGCCACAAATCATTTGATCTAGCTTAGCTATTTCTGACTTTGAGCGTTTGGCAAAACCATAGCCTGGCAAATCTACTAGATACCATTCTCGATTAATTATAAAATGATTTATCAAGAGTGTCTTACCTGGAGTCGCTGATGTTTTTGCTAACTTCTTGTTATTACATAGCATATTAATAAGGCTAGATTTCCCTACATTAGAGCGCCCTATAAATGCAAACTCTATCTTATTGTCATTTGGACATAGTGACTCACGAGGAGCACTCAAAGTAAACTCAGCAGTCTTTATTTCCATTATCACTTCATTTTTTTTGCGCAAAATTAAGTCAAAAATAACGAACTTCAAAAAAAATGGGTGTCTTTTTGATAACGAACTATTGTCTAAATAACTTCCAATAGTTACTTACGTGTTATTAATTAAACGAATTCAATAAACCATATACACGCAAGCGGAAGGTGAGGGATTCAAACCCCCGATACCCGTAATGGGTATACCGGATTTCGAGTCCAGCGCATTCGGTCACTCTGCCAACCTTCCTGAAATTCGTCTGCAAAGGTACTACTTATTCTTGAGATATCCAAATTATTGGAAAGATAATTTTCTCAACTTCTCTTTAAATTTCATCGCTTCAGAACTTCGTATAGAAAATCGCATCTCACAAGTATTATTATAGGTTTGGGATATAATCCGAGGTGACATTTCTTTTACAATTCGCATTACAGCATTCAACATAACATACGGGAACGAAAAGACAATATCCTCTTCAACATACTTTTTCACAATCACCGCGTTTTTTATTGCTGATAATGCAGCTGTACGATATGCAATAGCCAAGCCACTTGTACCTAAATTGACCCCACCGTAATATCTAACAACAACAACCAAAATATCTGTAAGAGTATTACTATTTATCTGCCCAAGAATAGGTTTGCCGCCTGTGCCACTAGGCTCACCATCATCATTTGCCCTAAATACTGTCCTATCAGCACCCAGTACATATGCATAGCATACATGACGAGAGTCATAGTATTTTGTTTTGTAAAAGCCTATAAGTGCTTTTATCTCATCGGTTGTTGAGACATGATGAGAAAAAAGCGAGGAACTTACTCCTTTTTTTCGGTGTAATATCCCTCGCCTATCTTATCGTCTGCAATTGTAAGGTATTCGTCGTTCATTATGCCAACTTATGAATTACCAATCCAGAACGAAGTTTTGGTTCAAACCAAGTAGCTTTGGGCGGCATTATCATTCCATTGTCAGCAATATCCATAATCTGCTTCATGGAAACAGGATAGAGTGCCATAGCCATGCGCATTTCCCCGCTGTCAACACGTCGTTTTAACTCTTCCAAACCACGCAATCCTCCGACGAAATCAATCCGTTTATCGCTTCTCAAATCTTTAATTCCAAGAATATGGTCAAGAATCAACCTGCTAGAAATATCGACATCCAACACTCCAATTGGATCAGTCTCATCATATGAGCCTGCCTTAGCTTTTAAGCTGTACCACTCTCCATCAAGGTAGATTGAAAATTCATGCAGACAAGACGGCTTATAGCTTTCCATCCCTTTGCTTTCTACATAAAAAATATTCCTTAAGAGCCTCTAAAAATTCCTCTGTAGTAAGCCCATTCAAATCTTTTTACAACTCTATTATAGTCAAGTATGGTCAACTGGGAAGCCTGGAAACAGACGGCCATGAAATAATTATATTCTTCATTGCCAGTATGACCTGGGTTTTGTTGTGCTTTTTCTGCACCCACCAATGCTGCAGCTGCAGAACGATGGTGGCCATCTGCAATATAAAGACAAGGCATTTTTGCAAATTCTTCCGTGATGGCTGTTATATCAGCCATGTCACTTATAATCCAGAATTGATGGCGAAAACCATCAATAGGAGCAATGAAGTCATATACCGGGGCTGTTGCTGCATAACGCATGATAAGCGAATCGAGAACATTATTATCGGGATAAGCAAAAACACAGGCTCCATGTTTGCATTTGTTGCACGGACATGCTTCATTCTATCTTCCTCCTTGTCACGTCTAGTCAACTCGTGCTTTTTAATTACCCCGTTCAAATAATCATTAACATATGCCCCTACAACTAAACCATATTGAGTTTTGCCATTCATCGTTTGAGCATATATATAATAATGCTCTTCCAAATCTTGGACCAACCAACCATTTCTTTGAAATTTATCAAAGTTTTCCGCAGCTTTTACATATACACGCGGATCATACTCGCTTGTTCCAGGTGCGAAATCAATTTCTGGCTTGATTATATGATAAAGGCTCATTTCATTGTCGCCTGCCTCAGCTCTTGCTTCATCTGAATTTAGCACATCATATGGCCTCGACTCTATCTTTTCAACTAAATCTTTGGGCGGTCGCACACCTTTAAATGGTTTTATCTTTGCCATAAGCCAATTTATTTGTTTACCTGAAACGTCGTGTCACCAGTAGAGAAAAATGAGTTAATCTGCTTTGCAGCTGCAATACCTGCATTTATATTAGCCTCAGCTGTCTGCGCCCCCATTTTTTTTGGCGTACTAAAATAGCGGCCTGTAAACTTTGCAAACTCTTCATTTGCGTCTGGCATAATATCCGTGACATATTTCAAGTCACAACGTTCCCCCATCAGTTTCAACAGCTCGGGTTCGTTAATTATCTCTTTGCGAGCTGTGTTTATCAGTACCCTCCGGGCTTCATGCTACTAACCAATGCATACCCAATGCTACCTTTAGTTTCTGTTGTGGCAGGTATGTGTAGTGAAACAATATCACATATCTCAAAAAGTTTATCTTGACTGTCAACAGCTTTAACACCTGTTTTTTCTATTTCAGCAGAAGGACAATAGGCATCATAAGCATAAACATCCATTTCAAAACCTTTTGCTATACGAGCGACATTGCGGCCAACATTGCCAAAAGCTAATATTCCAAGTTTCTTTCCGCGCAGTTCCGTACCAGACTTACCATTATAAAAGTTTCTAGCGACATAAACAAGCAATCCAAATACAAGTTCAGCCACAGCATTTGAGTTTTGCCCTGGTGTATTCTCAACAACAACACCACGTTGCCTGGCATAATCCGTGTCAATTGAATCATAACCAGCGCCAGCCCTTACAACTATCTTCAAATTAACTGCAGCATCAAGGATTTCTTTTGTTACCTTGTCTGAACGGACAATTAATGCATCTACATCTTTTACTGCCTCAAGGAGTTGCGAAGTCTCTGTGTATTTTTCCAACAAGACCAACTCATTTCCTGCATTTCCTATTTCCTTTCTTATTCCTTCCACTGCTTCTACAGCGAAAGGCCTTTCTGTTGCTACTAATACTTTCATGACTTATTGCTTTAAATTTAATAACATTTGAAGCCACAAGTAAAATCCAAGGACAACTTGTGGCTTCATTATTTATAACATTAATGCATAGCTTCAAATTCTTTCATGCACTGTACCAGAGCATTTACGCCTTCAATAGTTTGTGCGTTGTAACAACTTGCGCGGAATCCACCTACACTGCGATGGCCTTTGATGCCGACCATACCTTTTTGAAGTAGCATATTCAAAGAACGCCTTTTCCAAGTCTGCATATTCGTCATTCATTACAAAGCAGATGTTCATTAACGAGCGGTCTTCTTCATTTACTGTTCCGCGGAATAATTTGTTCCTATCTATTTCGCCATACAGAATATCTGCACGCTGCCTTGCCAGCTTGTCCATAGCTTCAACGCCACCATTATTCTTCAGCCAACGCAATGTCTCAAGGGCACAATATATTGGAACAACTGGAGGTGTATTGAACATGGAGCCTTTCTCAACATGAGTACGATAATCAAGCATTGTCGGTATCTGCCGTGGAGCTCTACCTAGCTTATCATTTTTCAATATAATCAAAGTAACTCCGGCCATAGCCAGGTTCTTTTTGGGCACCAGCATAAATGCAGTCATACTTGCTTACATCAATCGGCCTGCTAAATATGTCTGATGACATATCTGCAATCATTGGTACATTTACATCAAGTTCCTTGCGAATCTCTGTACCATAGATTGTATTGTTAGTCGTTATATGCAGATAGTCAATATCGTTTGGGCAAGTCCATCCTTTGGGAATATAAGTATAGTTACTTTCAGCAGATGAAGCAACTTCTACAACTTCTCCAAATAGCTTTGCTTCTTTCATGGCCTTTTGGCCCATGTTCCCGTATTGAGATATGCCGCTTTATTTATTAAGAAATTGTATGGCACCATGCAGAATTCCAACGAGGCTCCACCCCAAGGAAAATCACAGAATATCCGTCGGGTATCTGGAGCAACTCCTTTATAAGAGCCACAGCCTCATCAACAACAGGCTGGAAATCCTTTGCACGGTGGCTGATTTCCATTAATGACAAGCCAGATCCATTATAATCCAAGCATTGCTTAGCTGTATTTTCAATAACCTCACGTGGAAGCATTGACGGCCCTGCATTAAAATTGTACTTCTTCATGTTACTGATGGTTTATTAGTTAATGACCTTTGAGTTTCTTAATCTGTGTGCGAAGATACACTTTTTATTTTATTCCGCAAAATAAATTACAAAGAATATGACAGGTAAATATGGAATTTATAGCGCTAAACCATATACTTGAATTATAGCATTGACATTAAGCATATCATATGATAAGGACTTATTTTACAATCTCAATTTTGGTTTTTATGCCTTTTATTTTCCTGCCATCTGTCATTGAAAGCACCTGGTTAACCTTGTCTCTTTTTACGGCAACATAAGTATAACGTTCACGCACATCTATTTTCCCGATATCATCTTTTCCAAGCCCTCCCACCTTACATAAGAAGCCTAATATGTCACCTTTACTTATATTGTCTTTTTTGCCTTTCCCGACATAAACTGTAGCCATTATTGGCAATGACGGCTCCGGCAAGTCTTTTTGCATTACAAATTCAGAAAAATTTTCACCAACATAATCGGGAACCTCTTCACCTGGGCTTAATAAAAAATACACATTGCCTGTAGATTGCCATCGAGCAGTTCTCCCTACCCTATGGATAAAAGAATCATTGGTCAACGGCAAATGATAATGTATGATATTGTTTACTTCTGGAATGTCTAGCCCACGAGAAGCAAGGTCTGTAGACACAAATATATTTGAACTACCATTTGAGAAACGATATAAAGCTGCCTCACGTGATTTTTGATCCAACCCACCATGAAACATGCTTACCACAAATCCTCGGCACTTTAAGTACTCCGTTACTCGTTCGACACTATCTCTATAATTTAGAAATACCATACTGCTTTGGGTACCAAGCACACACAACAAATCACACAATGCAACAAGTTTGTCTTTCTCTTCACTTCGAAGAGAAAACACATTTAAGCGTGAAGCTATGTTTTCATAAGGATAGTTCACTCTTGTTGCATTATTGATGTTTACAAAATCGGGGATTTGCTCTGCATTTGTTGCAGATAGCAAAAAACGACGTCTTACTCCTGGCAATTTGCTGAACAAAGTTGCCATCTCTTTCAAGAATCCCATCTCAAGAAGTTTGTCAAATTCATCAATAACTGCATAGCGAACAGTATAAGAAGATAAATTCCCTTTGTCAAAATGGTCAATTAAGCGTCCTGGTGTACCAAATACCACTTGAGGACGTATTTGTTTTATCTTACGATGTTCATCCATTGTTGAGCGTCCGCCGTAACAACACATAGCCCTCAATGGTAATTTCATACTGTTCAAAACAGAAACAGACTGCATTGCCAATTCTCGATTAGGAACGATCACCACAACTTGGAGTGCTTCTGACCGTTCGTCAAGCAAGCCGACCAAAGGTAATAAATATGCAAGGGTTTTCCCTGATCCTGTAGGAGACACAACAATCACATCCCCATGGCCATATGCAATACCTTTATATGCTTCATCCTGCATCTTGTTAAGTTCATTTATTCCTAACGTTGACATAATCTGACATGCTTTGTCCGTCATTGCAAATCCCCTTAGTTTTTAATTCAAATATTCCTGTTGGTGTCTTACGCTTCAATATCACTAATTCAGGCATACAGCCAAATATATCAGTTTTTTGAGACAAACTGGCTTCTACAGTCTTACGCGCAAGTTCTGGATGGTTGTTTTCTTCGCTCAAATGGCACAACCATACTTTGCAAAGTTTGTTCGTCATGTTTTCTGACAGCACATGGGCACAAACAGCATTACTTAAATGTCCTGTTCCACTTGCTATGCGTCTTTTCAAATATGGAGGATATGAACCGTTTTCAAGCATATCGCTATCATAATTTGCCTCAAGCACCAGGTAGTTAGCCTCCTTGATTTGGGCTTTCATCTCCTCTGTAACGCTACCAGCATCTGTTATCAGACAAAACACAGTCTCGTCATATACGATGCGGTACCCCACATTATCTGCACTATCATGTGGCACTCCAAAAGGGGTTATTTCGAATGGGCCAAGTTTAAATGATTTCCCTTTCTCGATATACCTGACATTATCCTTGCATACCTTTTTCTGTACACAATAATTCCGCTCAATCCCTGCATGTACTTCACGTGTTGCATATACAGGTAAATTAAATTCACTACTCATAGTGCCAACTGACTTTATGTGGTCAGCATGGTCATGGGTAATAAGGATATTTTTTACGGAACCCAAACTCAGCCCATATTCCCTAAAATATTTTTTCAACGTGCGCAAACCTATCCCGACGTCGATAATCAACCCTTCTGTGGCAGCCACCAATAAGTAGCAATTACCACTGCTGCCGCTGCCCAAAGATACAAACCTTAACATTACACATCTGTTTAATAAAACAAGTCATTGCAACACAAACAAGTCAAGAAAATCATAATACTGCATTGAGTTACAGTAACGCTAGCATAACGCACATACCGACTTGACAGAACCATGAATATAATTCACCTGAAAACATTGCAAAATGCAAAGTTAAACAAAATCAGCGTGATTGCCAAATAAAAAACAATCTTTACCAATTACATAAAAACAGAGTATTTATCAGCAGGGAAAGTCTACCCACTAAACCTGTGTTGAATTTTTTTCATCCGTCAGCGCAAAGAATACAGCAAAAAAAAGCTATCTTTGCGCAAAGATACTAAGGATAAAAAACATTATTAGATAAGAAACGGTATTATGATACAAAAATCTATATTCATAGTCATTGTTGCAATGCTGATGTATTCATGCTGTGATCAGTCACGGGACGCAAAAGAAGTTATCAGAAAAGACATTATTGGATTCTCAAATGCCTACTTCAATTTCAAATTAGAGGAAGCAGCTTGCTTTTGCACTGAAAGCAGCAAGAAATGGATAAGTTTTTATGCCTCAAACATACATCAGACAGACATTGAAGTGATCCGCTCACAAAAAAGAACAGCGCGCAAATACACATAGATGACATTATATTTAATGCAGAGGATTCCACTGGGACAGCTGTTGTACGTGTGGACAACTTCATATCACTAGATACATTGGGTAAGCCCGGGCAAATTGTGGAGCAATCTACGTTTCGCATAAACTTTATTTTGCATAATGGTACTTGCCTCGTCAGAATGGAAGCCCCACTGCGAAATGAAAAGTAAGATCCCTATTTAGCTTTGGTTGGATTATCGGATATTGGTCGCGCCCTGTGTATGCAGGGTTAATGGCTTTCATGCCAAAGTCAAACCGCAATATGAAATAATCAAAGTTAAGCCTAACACCAAAGCCGTAACTTACAGCAAGTTGTTTCCAGAAGTCACGCAAGTTAAACTGGCCTCCCGGCTGGTCATCATAATTCCTAAGTGTCCAGATGTTTCCTGCATCAACAAACAATGCCCCATTAAGTTTCCAGAACAAGTGAGCACGGTATTCCATGTTGAAATCCAACTTCATATCGCCAGTCTGGTTTATAAAATCAATGTTACCATCTCTGCCAATATATGTTCCTGGGCCTAGCCCTCTTACACTCCACCCCCTGACACTATTTGCTCCACCTGAAAAATAGCGTTTTTCAAAAGGCAATATCTTACTGTTACCATAGGGATAGGCTATGCCAAATCCGAAGTGCCACACAAGTGAGTTGTTGTAATCGAATTGCATATTCCAAGTGAAGTCAAAATCTGCTTTGACATATTGAGCATATGCAATGTTAAACAGGCTATACTGCCCCTCACTGTTTTTTGAAAAGTTAAATAGTTTGGCCCCAAGGCCGAGCATATTACCAGCAGTCTCCACATTGGCTTTGATTGCATATAGCCCGTTGTTATATGCATAGCCCATCCCAAGCCGCATTATAAACAAGTCCTCATAATTATATCGCAGAATGGCGTTCCTGCTGTTTTCATCTTCGAGATAATCCTTACGGAACGTGTCGGATATCCATGGCATGAAAACATAATTTAGGTCAATAAGGTCTATTTGATATCTGTCATTACGATTGCTATCACTCCACTTATAGCGCCATGCAACAGAAAGGACCCGCCTGTGGTATTCAGGACGGTTCTGAAGGTCATAAAGCAAGGAAACTTCAGACGTAGCTGTAGTCCGCCTTCGGAATCTACTGGATAAGAATGGAGCAATGAAGCGAGGGAACAACAAGCTGGTCTCCACACTATATTCCTCGAAATTCTCATTCGCATACCCTTCCAGCCCCCTTATTGCCTCGTAAGCCCCCGCAACTCAATGCTAAAGACTTCAGAGCCATGAAACAAATTACGGTTTTGGTATGTCAGTGAGGCCGCTGCGCCGAAATCGCCAGCCGTATTAGTACCTTCTGGTTGGAAACTAATGGTACTCGGCTTATTCATGCTTATCTGTATGTCACAGTCTAACGACAGACTATCAACATTCTCCCTAAAACCTACGTTTGTATACCTTACGGCTTGCAAACGCCCAAAGTGGTTGTAAGTTTTTTGTAAATCATTTGCCGAATAATAATGACCAGGCCTGATGAAAGTGTTGTTTTCCATGACGGATTTCTTCAGTTTTATGTTGCCGTCACCGGTATCACCACTAGCATAGTTGACAGTATTAACCTTGTAGCGCGGATGCAATGCATATGAACCGTCATTGCTACGATACGGGTGGAGCACAAGCGACAAGTCAACAAGGTTGGTGCCAATTGTAGAGTCAGCCGAATACGTGATATAATCTTTATTGAATTTATAAAAGCCATTGTCTGCAAGCACATCAGTTATGCGTTTGCGCTCCTTGTCCAAGCGCTCGACTGAAAACTGCATACCTGGTTTTAAACCCCAATTAGCACTATCATCCATACATAGCAATTGTGATATAACAGAGTCACCTATGTCATAACTCATATTATTAATATAATAAAGCTGTCCAGGATGCAATACATACGTTACGTCAATTTTCTTTTGCTTTTTCTTTGTCTCAACATCAACCCATGCCCTCAAAAAACCGGAGTTGCTTAACTCTGCCGTCAAGTCTAGTGCAGACCGTGCGGTGCGCACCGAATCATAAATTACAGGAGGCTCGCCCATGGAACGCAATGTGCGGTTTATCCACTTAGTTGTATCACGCCCCGAAAGCGAATATGTGGCCAAGGGGATTTTCAGTGCAGAGAACCACCTGGAGTTTCCATTCTGCCTGACACGCGACTTCATCTTGTCCATATCAATGTTGGCATATTTACCATCCAGTTTGACCTCAACATCATCAAGCAAGTAACAGCCTTCCGATACGTATTTCGTCTCAGAACACGATACAAATAGGAAAAACAGAATTATGTATACAAATAGCCTTAAACACATTTATTTACAATTGGAGTTGCAAAGTTAAAACTTTTATTGTAACTTTGCTGTAATTAATTGTTTATTTTTGCAAACCCGTCAAATATGCTTGAAAAGAGCTTGGTAAAACTCATACGTTCTTTAGAACACAAGAAATTTAGGAAACGCCATAACCTGTTTGTTGCAGAAGGGGCCCAAAGCCGTTGGTGACATCATGGCAAAAAACCAACCTTATGTCATATTGGCCACAGCAGAATGGGAACCGCCCTTACAACACAAAGGGCAATACCGCTTCATAAGGATATCAGAAGAGGAATTAGCCAAAATAAGTTTCCTGCAACATCCACAAAACGTAATAGGTGTGTTCCCAATTATAAATGAACAAGACATAGAAAACATTTCACCAGATGAAAAGCTTGTCATTGTAATTGATGGTGTACAAGACCCAGGGAACATGGGTACAATAATAAGGATAGCCGACTGGTTCGGCATAGAATACATAGTTTGCAGCAATGACACAGTTGATGCTTACAATCCCAAGACGGTACAAGCGACAATGGGAAGCCTGGCTCATGTGAACATCATTTATACTGACCTTGAAAGCTTATTTGATAGATTTTCAGGTAAAGCACACATTTACGGAACCGTTCTCGATGGTGAAGACATATATAATACGCAGCTTGAGAGCAACGGTTTCATTGTAATGGGCAATGAAGGCAAAGGCATTTCGCAAGCCATACGCAACAGGATTGACAAGAAACTGCTTATACCAAACTTTAGCAAAAGCGATACCGCAGAAAGTTTGAATGTGGCCATTGCAACTGCGATTACCTGTTCTGAATTTTTGAGAAGAAAAAAACGATTAACTGTCTCACGACAATTAATCGTTAATAACCTTAATAATCTAATACCATGAAAAACACATGGCAAAGATAGCTATTTATTTATTTTCAACAAAGAATATGCCAAAACCAAAGCCATATGCTTAATGTTATTTAAATGATGTGCCATCCCATTTAAGCGTTTTTAATACGTTCATGTGCTTTGTTACAATCTTGTCTCCTTCAATATACTGCGGTAAAGCAAAACTTACCGTCATTGTGTTATCGGTAGAAGAAAGTCTGGCTTCGGCGCAATAGTCAGCACAACCCATTCCACTTGAAGACAAAGTAGAATCTGAAGAAACAATCTGTTTTATGATGTCCGATGAGAGTGGATTTTTTATCCTTTTGATTTCTTTCCAGCCTGTAGTATAAAAAAAATTCACGACACTCTCCTTTATGCTATCCCCATAGGTTGTAACCATACAAATGATTTGACCATCCACTGTGGCCCCCGCTGGCTTATAAGGCAACAAACGCATCTCAAGCAATGATGCTGGGGTAAGAGTTGCTTTCAGATAGTCATTAGTCATTACGTCAAGTGTTGTGGTTCCGTTAAAAGAATTGCTAATCTTGGCCTCCATGTTTGAATCCAAGAAATCAATCAAATCTAACTTATTGTTTGTTGAAAGATATCTACATATCGTATCGGGCATTTGTTTAAAAACATCCCTGATTTCAACATTCTGGGCACACACTCCTAATTGCCAAAATACACAGCAAAAAAACTATGACAATATATCTCATATCTTACACTTATTAACTTATTGTATTACACTCTGGTTTACAGACTGTTACAAACTACATATGTCAGTTTGCCCAAAAGGCCCGAACAGGCACGGAAAACAGCACGTTCAACCTTCCAAAACTGCCGGGATGGCACTTAACAATTAATTCGTCACATTTCAAAGCAATGGCACATACATAAATTTAACTGACAATTCATCATGAATTCGAAAGGTGCATCATCATTGTGGCAACCAAGGCTGCCGTCTCGGTACGCAGTCTGCTGTCTCCAAGATGAACAGAAACATATCCTTCTGCCATGGCTTTATTAACCTCGTCAACGGTGAAGTCGCCTTCTGGCCCTATCAAGACGGTAGCAGCTTCAACCGAACAACTGGCTTTCAACTCGTCAAACAGATATGTACGAGGAATCTCTGAATAACAATGAGCAATATAACGCTTACCATTGGTGTTATGTGACAAGAAATCGGGAAACGACTGAATCCCATTGATAATTGGCTTCCAAGCTTTTCGGCTTTGTTTCATTGCCGATACAACTATCTTGTCCAACCTTTCTGTCTTTACCACTCTCCGCTCTGAATTTGCGCAATCAAGGAACGACACTTCGTCTATTCCGACTTCAGTCATTTTCTCTAACAGCCATTCCATGCGGTCTATCATCTTTGTAGGAGCTATCGCAATATGCAACTTCCCTTTCCATTGTGGCTGTTGCGGCATTGTCTCCAAGACTCTAAATCCGCAATGATGCGGAACTGCCATGGTTACTTCAGCAAGGAAGAACGTTCCAACTCCATCCATCAATATCATCTGGTCACCTTGTTTCATCCTCAATACGCGGACGGCGTGGACAGCCTCATCGCATGGCAGCTCGTTTGTTTTGGCTACATCGGGTACGTAAAAAAAGCGTGTTTCTTTCATTTGTTCATTCTACATTAGTGTCACAGCCCGACCTTTTTTTCAGCTCCTCTTGAATTTGCGAAGCAAGCCGATAGTCCTCATTCAATATGGCCTTGTTTAACTCTTCCGTAAGTTTATCGGTGTCAAGTATATTTATAGGTATTGCCAATCTGTCTGTGACCCCATTATATGGCATACTTTGCAAAATGAACAGGCTTTCTTCCATGAACAAATCTATGTTGCATATCTGCGACAACAATATGGCATCGCTAAGCCTGATAGGATACTCTTTAAGCCCGACAGTATCATTGACAACTGTTTTGTACTCACCATCTACAAGATTGTAGACATTAATCTCATAACGGCCAGTATCGGCATTGTCCCGTAACATATTTACAAGCACTTCTGGCAAAAGTTTTTCTTGCAATCTGTTTGTTGTCCGCCGTAACCCAATCTGATATTTCATGATTGCGTCACAGACTACACTGAGCATACGATGCTTACTTTCGTCAGATAATAGCACTATGGCCATGCCATTGCTTCCTACCACCTCTGAGATTCCGCTAAACACAAGTCTTGTTTTCGTCATTTTGATGTTTGTTTCTTATCAGGGTGGAACACTATGGCAAACAATACACAAACAACAAGTGCGTATCCCGAAAAAATAAACCAGCAGGTTTGCCAGTCACCTATAAGATAGCCGTCTGCCGTCCACGAACAATATCGATTTATAATTGCACCTGCAGACAATGTGCCGATTGTTGCCCCGAGGCCATTGGTCATGAGCATAAACAACCCCTGGCCAGAAGCCCGCATCTCTGGAGGACATTCGTTGTCAACATAAAGCCCGGCAGAAACATTAAAGAAATCAAAAGCAACCCCATAAACAAGACAGGACAGGACAAACAAAATCACACCTGGAAATGATGGATCGCCAATCCCGAAGAACCCGAAACGCAACACCCAAGCCATCATTGATATGAGCATCACAACTTTTTATACCGTAACGCCTGAGAAAAAATGGTATCATCAGAATGCTTAATGCTTCAGCCACTTGAGATAAAGACACAAGCATAGTTGCATTGTTTGCCCCAAACGTATCAGCCATTTCGGGGATTCCCTTAAAACTTGTAATGAATGGTGTCGCATAGCCATTGGTTATTTGCAATGACATCCCTAGCAACATGGAAAAAATAAAAAACAACGCCATCTTGCGTATCTTAAACAAGCGAAATGCATCGAGACCCAAAGTCTCTGTCCAAGAACGCGATGACTTTTTTTCTATTGGGCATTGAGGCAAAGTCAAACAATAAAGAAACAACAGCAGGCTTAACAAACCAGATACAAGGAACTGCAAGTGGGTATACTGGAATTTAGCGGAATTTTCGTCAAGCGTAAAATGGAAGCCACTTGCATCAATGGCAGCACAATTCACAAGCCACATCGCTACAATGAAACCGACAGTTCCCAGCACTCTTATTGGCGGAAAATCTTTTATCGTATCAAGCCCATTGGCTTTGAGTATGCTGAAAGCGGTGGTGTTAGAAAGAGCCAATGTTGGCATATAAAAAGCAACACTTAATGTATACACAGATATAAAGTGAAACTTATCTGGGTATGCGGCATTTTCCCAATAAAAAAAAAAGAGCGACCATTGCCAATCCTGCCACCAAATGACATAAGCCTAACAACAATTGTGGCTGAACATATTTGTCTGCAACAATTCCCATAATTGTTGGCATGAAAATAGAAACAATTCCCTGGATGGCATAAAACCAAGAAATCTCAGCGCCCATACCAACCTTACCAAGGTAGTTGCCCATACATGTAAGATAGGCCCCCATACTGCAAATTCCATGAAATTCATCACGGATAATCTAAATTTAATTTTGCCCATTTCCATCCTCTTATTTCAATAATTTACCTTTGACATACACCCTTAATACTCCACTTGCGTCTCTCGAAATTGTAGCAGAACCGCCCAGCCACTCTGTAAAAGGCAATTCTCCTGTTATTTGAAAGAAATCAGTGACCACGCCATCTACAATGTCTATGGCACAATTATTTATAATTCTGTCGTCAAGGAACACTTCATTGAACGCAATACGCTTTTTTGTTCTTTTCATTGCCTATCAACAGATTGTACTTTCATCACCTTTGCTTTTGGCATTTTCATATCATTGACATTCGTCTGTGGCAACGGCCTTACTCTGTCAGCAGAATCTTTGGGGCTTTCGGAACCATTGACTGGCAATTCTGACTCTTTTGGTGTGACCACATGAAATCTCACAAACTGCACCTGGCTTATAAACATCAACTTTAGTGTATGTGAATCATCGTTGCCCATGTTCAGATAAATGAAACCATCTATTGACTTGATATCGTTATTCTTATTCCCTGGAATCCTTAATTGGGATATTCCAGACATCCCAACACGATTCACATGAGTTGAGACACTGTCATTGTCATAATGAATTACAATATAGATTACAGCATCTTTCGAACCTGCTTGATAAACGAAATCGGTCACAAAGTTAAACAAAAAAGAGTCGCCACGTTTGAAAGTTGAATCTGCCTTTATAGTGAATGACATTTTATTATATGGAGGCATTGGCATAAGCACCATCGAGGTTGATTCACGCCAGATGTCAGCTGTGTCACCATCAGCTGTTAATTGCGAATACCTGCCGATTTCGCCATAAGATGCCCCAAGCCCCATTGCTTCGTTGCCGATACGCTCCGACAAGCTGACATAAATGTCATAAAGCCTGTCTGCATTTGTATAATAATATACCAAAGAAGAGTCAAAGTCTGCTTCCGAGATGCCATGCTTCTTTAATACGGCATGATAATATACATTTTTGTTATAAGAAATTTCTGAATAATCACGCCCTTGCACTGCCATTGCTTGCGCTATATAATAATCGTACAAAATATCTACCATGTCATCAGGTTGTATATAACAGTTCGGAACGGTTGGTTTGCATGACAGTATAAACACTGTCACAATGGCACAGAGAAGAACCTGCACACAATATGCTATAAATTTCTTATTGGGCATTTTCATTATGCTTTCCTGCATTCGGCTTAATTGAAATATGACTTATCTCCTTTCTGTAAAACAAGATTAACAATATCACACCGACACTAATGCTAGAATCTGCAAAATTGAACACAGGACTGAAAAACACAAAATCGTCTCCACCGGCAAATGGAACCCACTGCGGCCATGTCGTTTCTATTATTGGGAAATAGAACATATCAACCACCTTGCCCGTAAGAAACGATGAGTACCCTGAGCCAAATGGAACAAAGAACGACGTATAGAACTCAGACGATGCGCTGAATATCAAACCGTAAAACATACAGTCTATCACATTGCCAACGGCACCTGCAACAACCATGGCAAGGCATACAATATAGCCGCTCTTCGCCTGTTGCCTTACCTGCAAATATAAATAATACCCTATAAAGGCAATGGCAATTATCCTAAAAAGTGTAAGTGCAACCTTGCTTCCTATCTCCATTCCATAAGCCATGCCATTGTTCTCAATGAAACATATCTTGAACCAATTGGTAATGGTTATTGTCTCATGGAGGGTCATGTGTGTCTTAACCCATATTTTCAGAACTTGGTCAACCAAAAGAATGGCTATAATTATGAATATAGCCATTCTTCCTTTGTTCAATATTACGCTGCTCTTGCTCATTTCTTCCTGTTCTGCTTCGACTCAACACTCAGTGTTGCGTGTGGCACAGCGCGCAAACGCTCTTTGGGAATCAGCTTACCTGTCATGCGGTCAATACCGTATGTCTTGTTTTGTATGCGCACCAAAGCTGCTTCCAGTCCTTGGATGAACTTTTGCTGCCTACTTGCCAACTGAATCAACTCCTCCTTGGTTTGTGTCGCACTACCCTCTTCAAGTATCTTATAAGTTGGTGATGTATCATCCACATCATTCCCATCTTGATTCATAAGCACACTCATCATCTGCTCATAGTCGCGTCTAGCCAAAGCGAGTTTGTCGTTGATGATTCCCCTGAACTCTTCAAGTTCTTCATCGCTATAACGTGTCTTTTCTGCCATAATAGTAATGTTATGTTATTAAACGGTCAAATTTTAAATCTTCACAATCTCTATTGTTGCCTTAATTCCATCAAGGTCATATTCCTCTCCGGCATTATCAGCAACACTGATATTATCGGCAAGAACTTGTGTCTTTATATAGTCGGCATAGTCGCCAATAGTATTTATTATGCGCTCATCTGGCGATATTACGACATTGATGCGGTCGGTAATTTCCAAGCCACTGTCCTTGCGAAGGTTCTGGATGCGGTTAATCAATTCCCGTGCAAGGCCTTCACTCCGCAAATCATCAGTAAGCTCGACCTCAAGTGCAACAGTGACGTTGCCTTCGTTGTTGCTTAAAGCCACCCAGGGATATCCTCACTGATTATCTCCACATCGGCTGCGTCAACCTCAACATTCTGACCATTAATGCAATATACGGCCTTTCCGTTTTTCTCCAATTCAGCAATCTCCTCCTGGGTCAACGTGGCCATCCTTGCGGCAACGTCTTTCATGAGTTTACCAAACTTCTTGCCCATCGTTCGGAAATTACACTTCACTTTCCTGACTAGCACACCGGCACCTTCAGCAAAGCGTAGTTCTTTAACATTGACCTCATTGAGAATCAATTCCTTAACGGCCTCAATGTGATTCTTCTGCTCTTCATCTACGGCAGGAATCATTATTTCCTGCAGCGGCTGGCGAACCTTTTATGTTTACTTTACGACGCAAAGCCAACACCATTGACGTTACCTTTTGAGCCAGCCCCATCCTTGCTTCAAGCTCATTGTCAATATAACGCTCATCGGCCTCAGGGAACTTCGCCAAATGTACCGAGCTGACATTGTCTCTATTTGTCACGCTTATCAAGTCCAAATACAACTGGTCTGCATAGAAAGGAGCGAAAGGTGCGAGTAACTTAGCGACTGTTTCGAGGCAAGTGTAAAGCGTTTGATAAGCAGACAGCTTGTCGTTGCTCATCTCCTTGCCCCAAAAACGCTTGCGGTTTAAGCGCACATACCAGTTTGACAAGTCGTCATTGACAAATGCATCAATAAGGCGCCCGGCTTTAGTCGGGTCATAATTATCAAGTTCTCGCGTTACATTCTTAATCAACGAATGCAATACTGACAATATCCATCGGTCAATTTCTGGCCTTTCGGACAATTCGACATCAGCCTGTGAATAATCAAAGCCATCGACATTGGCATAAAGACTGAAGAATGAATATGTGTTATATAAGGTGCCGAAGAACTTGCGCCGAACCTCGTCTACTCCGTCAGGAGAGAACTTAAGGTTATCCCATGGCTCCGAATTGGTAAGCATATAGAAACGCACTGGATCAGCGCCATACTTCTCAATCATCTCAAAGGGATTGATAACGTTGCCGACATGCTTGCTCATCTTGTTGCCCTTGGCATCAAGAACCAAGCCACTGGAAATGACATTCTTGAATGCTACGCTGTCAAATACCAATGTTGCAATGGCGTGAAGGGGTAAAGAACCAACCACGCGTTTGGTCTACACCTTCATTAATAAAGTCGGCAGGGAAAGCCAACCGTTTGTCTATCAAGTCCTTATTCTCAAACGGATAATGTATTTGGGCATAAGGCATTGAACCAGAATCAAACCATACATCAATCAAGTCTGTTTCGCGCTTCATTGGTTTTCCTGTACTACTTACAAGTACAATGTCATCTACATACGGCCGATGCAAATCCACACGGTCATAGTTTTCCTTTGAATAATCCCCAGGAACAAAACCTTTATCCTTGAAGGGGTTTGAATCCATCATCCCGGCAGCAACAGCTTTTTCCATTTCATCATAGAGTTCCTGCAGGCTACCGATGCATTTTTCCTCGCCATCTTCATCGCGCCAGATAGGAAGCGGAGTTCCCCAAAAACGCGAACGCGACAAGTTCCAGTCATTAAGATTCTCCAGCCAATTCCCAAAACGCCCGGTTCCGGTAGATTCCGGCTGCCAGTTTATGGTTTTATTCAATTCCACCATGCGTTCCTTGCCAGCCGTTGAGCGAATAAACCAACTGTCAAGCGGGTAATAAAGAATCGGCTTGTCTGTGCGCCAACAATGAGGATAGTTATGTACTTGCTTTTCTATTCTGAATGCTGTTCCTGCCTGTTTCATCTCCATGCAGATAACAATATTCAAATCTTCAGCCTTACTTGCTGCTTTTTCGTCATATTTTCCCCAACATTAAACTCGGGCTTATATGCATTTTTCACATAATCGCCAGCATGATGGCCATATGCTTCAACGTCAACGCAATTCTTGACAAAGTTAGCGTCAAGTTCATCTAAGTCATAATACTTGCCCTCCAAGTCGACCATGGGCCGTGTCTCGCCTTTTTTGTTTATGAGGAACAAGGCTGGAATATGCGCTGCCGCTGCCACATGGGCATCGTCTGCACCAAACGTTGGAGCGATGTGTACAATGCCGGTACCGTCTTCGGTCGTCACGTAGTCACCTGGAATTACGCGGAAAGCCATTTCTTCAAGCTCTACGAAACGCTCTTTCCCATTTTCGCCAACAAAGACTTTCTCGGGATGAGCAGCTGCGTAATCATTAACAAAGTCAGCTGCATGGACTCCTATGTTCTGGCAAGGCTTGACCCATGGCATAAGCTGAGCATACTTCATGCCGACAAGATCAGTACCCACATAAGTTCCGACAATTCGGTATGGCACGACCTTGTCGCCATGCTTATAACTTTCCATGGGTTTGTCCTTGCCTTCTGGCGACAAATATGAGGCCAAGCACTCTTCGGCCATTATGACGGTTATCGGCGCATCGCTGTACGTGTTGTATGTTTGCACCGCAACATACTTAAAACCAGGCCCCACACACAATGCCGTATTTGAAGCGCAGTGTCCAAGGCGTAGTTGTCCACGCGGCAAAATAAGCCTCACCCCACTCTGTCCACTCTGCCTTTGGAGCCACAATCTTAAAGAGTGCAGTAGTGGTTGTGTCTTTGACATCGCGATAGCAACCGGGTTGGTTTAGCTCATGTGAGCTAAGGCCGGTTCCCGCTGCCGGTGAATATGGTTGGATGGTGTATCCTTTGTACAGAAGCCCTTTTGTGTGCAGTTGCTTGAGCAGCCACCACAATGTCTCCATATACTTGTTGTCGTATGTGATATATGGGTTGTCGAGATCAACAAAATACCCCATCTCCTCTGTAAGCCTACGCCACTCTGCTGTGAACTTCATCACATTCTCACGGCACTTGTGGTTATAATCCTCTACAGATATATATTTGGCAGACTCTTTGTTGTCAATATCAGCCTTGGTTATGCCAAGCTCCTTTTCAACCCCAAGTTCAACAGGCAGTCCGTGGGTATCCCATCCGGCCTTACGGCGAACCTGAAACCCTTTCATCGTCTTGTATCGATTGAATGTATCCTTAATGGCACGGGCAAAGACATGGTGTATTCCTGGATTGCCATTTGCAGAAGGAGGGCCTTCAAAGAATATAAATTGGGGACATCCTTCACGCTCTTCGACGGACTTACGGAAAACGTCGTTCTCATTCCATCGCTCAAGAACTTCCTTATTTACCTGAGTTAGGTTCAAGCCTTTATGTTCGGCGAATTTCTTTGCCATTTGTCTTAATTATATATTGAATATGTGTGAGCCGCAAAGTTAATATATTTTTTTTAGTAACCAAAATAAAATCATCTTTTTAATATAACATTACAACAGCACTAATTTACATGAAACCTATAGGGCTGAATGCAAACTGTTTACACACGCCATGTAGCAACCCTTAAGCCGCAATCTTAAAACATTTTGACAAAAGATTCTCACCGCCCCAACTTTTGCAGTATCACCATGCAAAACAGTGCATCCGATGCTCACGAACAGCCCGTTTTGCCCGTCAATACGCCATATTTTGCAACGCATAACGTCGCAGAATGTAACAATAGGATTATCAACACATTATGCCATAAATGCGAAGGCACAAATAATCCTTACAAAGTTGGAGTGGCAACTGGTATGTTCGGAATAAAATTGCAAACAAATAAAATGGTAATCCCGTATATTCCATAATCTATATGTTGTTTAAAATCTAACAGACACAAGATACAGGCGGGATTACCATGAGCTACGTCGCAGAAGTTTTAATTACTCAGCAACGAAATGGACGAGCATCAACACACCGAACTTTCTAAAGAATGGCATCTGCCATGCGACCTATCGCCTATGACACCACTAAGCCACAAGACATACAGCTCTTATCCAAAGCCTGTGTATGTTTTTTACTCCATTAGGCTTTTTCTATACCATTCAAAGAGCAGCTTGACTCCTTCGTCTATCTCAACCTTATGTGTCCATCCGAGTGAATGGAGTTTGGTTACGTCGATGAGCTTGCGCGGAGTACCATCAGGTTTGGACTTGTCAAAATTCACAGTTCCTGTGAAGCCAACAGCTTTAACAACAAGCTCTGACAATTCGCGGATTGTAAGTTCCTTTCCTGTTCCGACATTAATGTGGCAGTTGCGAATTTCACCCAGTCCAGGTATAGCACCTCCCCGACCAGCACTATTGTTCCTATCAACTGCACCGTCTGCGGTTGCCCCGTAAAACACAGAAGAGTACTTCTCAATACCTATGATATCTTTAAAGTCTATATTCAATAAAACATGGACACTTGCATCTGCCATGTCTTCACTCCACAAGAATTCACGTAATGGACTGCCCGTTCCCCAAAGTGTCACCACATTGTTCTCTATTCCGTATTTTGACAATACGCTTAAAATTTCATCCTCTGAATTATGGCCAGTGACGTTTTCCACCGGACGTACATCCATATCACGCCTTATGCTCTGCCAGTCATTGTCATGAATAAGTTTTGCCAAATACACCTTGCGTATCATGGCAGGCAGCACATGGCTGTTTTCCAAATGGAAATTGTCGTTAGGGCCATAAAGGTTGGTAGGCATTACGGCAATATAGTTTGTGCCGTATTGCAAATTATAGCTTTCACACATCTTTAGGCCGGCAATCTTTGCAATTGCATACTCTTCGTTGGTATATTCAAGTGGCGATGTGAGCAATGCATCTTCATGCATAGGCTGTGGTGCGTTCTTTGGGTATATGCAGGTAGAGCCAAGGAAAAGCAACTTTTTCACGCCATGCGCGTAAGCTTCGCTGATGACATTGCATTGAATTTTCATGTTCTGCATAATGAAATCAGCCCGATATAGCGAATTGGCCATGATACCACCAACAAACGCAGCCGCAAGGACAACGGCATCAGGTCGTTCCTCGTCAAAGAATTTCCTTACATCAGCCTGCTCTGTCAAATCAAGTTCATGGTGTGTCTTGCCAATAAGATTATTGTAACCTCTCTGCTTGAGATTATTCCAAATAGCCGACCCGACGAGACCACGATGGCCTGCCACATATATTTTTGAATCTTTACTTAGTGTCATTGCGCTTACAATAATGCAAAATTTTTACAACATATTTATTTGTTCAAATATTATTTTTCACATATAAGAATTGCTAAATTACATAAAGCCGCAGGCGGTTTCACCCCTGCGGCTTTATGCCTATTCAGCGACTTGAGCCTTGAGAAACAACTTCCTTACAAATTTCATATCATGTTTTACCATTATCTTTACCAATTGCTCAAAACTTGTCTTGCGAGGGTTCCAGCCAAGAGTCTGCTTTGCCTTGGTTGGGTCGCCGAGAAGTTGGTCAACCTCTGCGGGACGGAAATATTTCGGATCAACTTCAACAAGCACTTTTCCCGTAGCCTTATCTATACCCTTTTCGTCAATCCCATCACCAGTCCATTCAAGCTCAATCCCAACTTCCTTGAATGCAAGTGTGGCAAATTCACGTACAGTATGATACTCCCCAGTGGCAATGACAAAATCATCTGGCTGGGGCTGCTGCAGTATGAGCCACATACATTCTACGTAGTCTTTTGCATACCCCCAATCACGCAAAGAATTCAAGTTGCCAAGATAGAGTTTGTCTTGATACCCCTGGGCAATACGTGATGCAGCAAGAGTTATCTTACGAGTTACGAAGTTCTCACCCCTTCTTTCGCTTTCATGATTGAAAAGAATGCCATTGCAACAATACATCCCATACGACTCTCGGTAATTTTTCATTATCCAGTAACCATAAAGTTTTGCCACTGAATATGGTGAGCGAGGATAGAACGGGGTGGTCTCTTTTTGCGGCACTTCTTGTACTTTCCCAAACAGTTCTGAAGTTGACGCTTGATATATACGGCATGATTTTTCAAGCCCACAGATACGTACAGCTTCAAGCAGGCGCAATGTACCAACGGCGTCAACATCTGCAGTGTATTCAGGAACATCGAACGACACTTTGACATGGCTTTGTGCTGCCAAATTATATATTTCTGTTGGCTTTGTTTCGCCTATGATGCGTATGAGCGAAGAAGAGTCGGTCATGTCTGCCCAATGCAGATTTACGAGCCTGGCCTTTTTCATGTCACGTACCCATTCATCAAGGTACAAATGCTCAATTCGCCCTGTATTGAATGACGATGAACGACGGAGCAGCCCATGAACTTCATATCCTTTCTCGATAAGGAATTCTGCCAAATACGATCCGTCTTGTCCGGTTATTCCAGTAATAAGAGCAATCCTTTTTCCCATTGTGATAATATATGTATGAAATTAATATTTACTCATTGCCTGAGAATTGTTTTATTCTCTGTTCTTCGGATAACTTGCATATCAGTAGAGTGTTGTCTTTTTCTGCAATGATATAGCCATCAAGGCCTTGATGACAACCTTGCTCTCTTGCGTTGTATGCACAATGCAGTTACGGCATTCAAAGAGGTTTATGCCCTTGCCGATGCAGCTATTGCCATACAAGTCTTTTTTTAGTATGTTCAAGGAGCGACCCCCATGTTCCTAAATCACTCCATCCTAAATCAGCTGGACATACAAAAATCTCCTCGGCTTTTTCCATTATGGCATAATCTACAGATATGCTTTCGCATTGTGGGAAACATTTATCAATGGCAGTCTGCTCGTCAGCAGTTCCGTATACAGAAGAAAGAGCTTCAAACGTCTTTGCCATCGAAGGCTGGTAAATCCGAAATGCATTGGTAATTGTGCTTATGTTCCAAATGAAAATTCCTGCATTCCAAAAATACGACTTTTTCTGGATGTACTGTAAGGCAGTTTGTTGATCTGGCTTTTCGCGGAAAGAGTCTACTCTAAAAATCTCCTTATTCCTCAACGAACTTGTCGACATATCTGCTTGAATATAACCATATCCTGTCTCTGGGCGTGTCGGTTGGATGCCCAGCGTCACAATTGCGTCTGTTTCTGCTGTGAAATCCAGGCACATCTTTATTACCCTCGTAAATTCTGCATTATTCATCACAATGTGGTCACTGGGCGATACCACGATATTGGCAAGCGGATCCTTTGACTTGATTTTCCAGCTGACATATGCAATGCATGGAGCAGTATTGCGGCGACAAGGCTCGCAAAGAATGTTACTTTCTGGCACATCCGGTAATTGTCTCTTGACAATTGATGCATAGTTTTTATTTGTTACCACCCATATGTTTTCAGGACGGCAAACATCACAAAATCTATCTTTGGTCAATTGCAGCAATGATTTCCCAACCCCAAGCACATCGATGAACTGCTTCGGGTAGTCTGTAGTGCTCATCGGCCAAAAACGGCTTCCGACACCACCAGCCATAATTACTACGTGATTGTTTCTTTCTGCCATAGGTCAAAATGTTTATTGGTTGTAGTGCATTTGATTATCTATATTGTTGCATTGCTGCATTATTGTATGTCATGAATTTGCAGTCATGGAATCAAACCTTATCATCATGAGGCAATACCAGTACTTTTATCATGGTCGTTATTAGCACTTATGATTTTATTTAAATAGTCATTTAGCCCAATGCCTCCAGGAACAACATTGGCTAATACTGTTGTGGCTTCAGTTTTGTTGTACGTCAATGCTTTCTTGAAATAGAACAAGAACTCATCAATGTTTTGCATTTCCCAACAGCACAGTGCCATATAGGCATACCCGTCCGTCGTATTGGGGAAAGTGGAAAAATACATCTTGAACATCCTGTATGCCACTTCCGTATATTTATTGTCCATAAGAGAGACAATGACCCTCAACATGACATTTGGTGAACATGACGATTTAATCACCGCCTTGCGAAACATGGCTTCTGCTTCAGATGCCCTTCCCGCCTCAAGCAATATATGCCCACGAACGACAAGGTGCTCCACACATTCTTCTGCATCATCTTCGGCTATTGGCACCTTGTCAATATATTCAATGGCTTTCCCGTTTATTCCCAATGAACTGTAAACCAACGCCATTGCTTCATGAATCTGAGATAAATATCCACTCGAAGCACTTTGTGCTTGCCTTTCTGCTTTACGCAGATGGGCAAGTGCATCATCATAATGTGCAAGATGAAGCAATGTAGTTCCGACATTCAATTCGCCATATCCGTCTTTGGGGGCTATTTCGTTATACCGCCGGTAATATTCAAGAGCCTGCTCAAAGTTACCTAAACGGTATAGGCTACTGGCCTTTATGAACAAACCACTTGCGTCATGTGGGTTCAATGCAAGAGCATATTCACAACTAGTAATGGCGTCATTATATGACTCACTTTGGTTTTGCGCATTTGCCAATGACACCCAGTATCCTGCGGTCCGTGGGCTCTTGTCTATCAATTTCTCATAGATTGCCACAGCTTCTGTATATCTGCCAAGGCCCAACAATGCCTTACCTCTCATGTCGAGGCATTCTTCCCCATCCGGGTCACTACATTCAGCCAACCATTCATACGCCTTGTCATATACACCATAGTCAAGATACATACCCGCCGTGTCATATATGAAATCCTCATGTTCCGCATACTCCAATGTTGGAAAAACTTCATTAAGGTATGCCTCCGCTTCATCAATGCAGTCCTGGGCTACCATTATCTCTGCGCTTCAGGCATTTATAATCATAGTCATCCTTGTCGATTATTTCATCGGCTATGTCTTTTGCAGATTTTATGTCCTCCTCAGCCAGAGCTTCCCTTGCTTTGTACACAAGCGGCAAAGTTGCACTTGGATCGAATTCCAAGGCAGCATCCACAGCTGCCGATGCCTTATCCCTCAAGCCGACCATATTGTAATAGTCGGCTATGTCGATAAGGTCATCGGTGTCCATGAATATAGCTTGCCTTTTACTGACGGCCTCTTCATAGGCTGCAAGAATGGCCTTAAACTCATTGCTGTCGAAATATTCGTCGCCTGTGTGCATCATTTGTTGATTTTTGCCCATGTGTCTTTAAGACCAACAGTCCTGTTGAACACTAGCCTTTCAGGCCTGGTATCAAGATCGGGCGTAAAATATCCTATGCGCTGGAACTGCAGGAAATCGCCTGGCTGTTTCGTGGCTGCATAATCTTCCACATAGCAGTTTGTGAGAACCTTGAGTGAATCGTGGTTTAACAACTCGTGGAAGTCGCGTTCGTCTGATGCCGTGTTTTCAACAGAGAACAACCTGTCATAAAGCCTAACTTCTGCAGGACGACAATGCTTTTGTGCTGAGCCAGTGGAGCGTTCCCTTCACCTTGCGGTTTGCCCCCTCCATGCCTGTCTTGCTGTTAGGGTCGTATTCTGCGTATATTTCCTCAATTTCGCCATCTGAAGTTTTCTTACAGCCTGTACATTTTATTATGTATGCATTCTTCAGCCTTACTTCTTTCCCCGGAGACATACGGAAAAACTTTTTCGGCGCATTTTCCATGAAATCCTCACGCTCAATCCACAGTTCGCGGCTGAATGTGATTGTATGAGTTCCATCGCTTTCGTTTTCTGGATTATTCACGGCCACCATCTCTTCCGTTTGTCCTTCAGGATAATTGGTTATGATGAGTTTTACGGGGTTAAGCACAGCCGACACACGGCAGGCACGCTTGTTTAAATCGTTGCGCACAGCTGCCTCAAGCAACGCATAGTCATTGAGGGCATCGAATTTTGTGTATCCTATAGAGTCAATAAAGTCCCTTATGCTCTGCGCTGAATATCCACGGCGCCTCATTCCGCATACAGTAGGCATACGCGGGTCATCCCATCCATTGACCAACTTCTCGTCTACAAGCGTATGCAATTTGCGCTTGCTCATTACGGTATAGGTCAAGTTAAGCCGGTTAAATTCTATCTGCCTCGGGCGGTAGTCGGTATCATGACCTCTTTCGTGCTCATATTCCTTGAGGAGGTCTATGAATTTATCGTACAAGGGGCGGTGAGGAACAAACTCCAATGTGCAGATAGAGTGTGTAACACCTTCAAAGTAGTCACTTTGCCCATGAGCGAAGTCATACATCGGGTAGGCATGCCACTTGGTTCCTGTACGATGATGTGGGGTGTGGATGATACGGTAAATCACAGGGTCTCTGAAATGCATATTTGGATTTGCCATATCAAGTTTGGCACGTAACACCATTGAACCTTCCTTGGCTTCAGCAGTGTTCATCCTTTCAAACAATTCCAGATTCTCCTCAACCAGCCTGTCGCGGTATGGACTGTTGGTGCCAGGTGTCGTTGGGGTGCCTTTTTGTGCTGCAATCTGTTCTGACGTCTGTTCATCAACGTATGCCAAACCTTTCTTTATGAGCCATAAGGCAAAATCCCATAATTGCTGAAAATAATCGGATGCATAGTAAACATTGCCCCACTCAAACCCAAGCCACTTGATGTCATTGAGTATTGAATCCACGTACTCCGTGTCTTCCTTGGAAGGGTTTGTGTCATCAAACCTGAGATTACATATACCTCCATTCCTTTTGGCCACGCCGAAGTCCATGCATATGGCTTTGGCGTGGCCGATGGGATATACCCGTTCGGTTCAGGCGGGAAACGTGTTTGTATCTTTCCGCCGTTTTTGCGCTTCTGCCAAGTCGGACTCTACTATCTGTTCAACGAAACTCAAACTTTTCTTCTCCTCGTTGTCTGTGACGTTCTTGTCTGCCATTTGTTCGTATGCTTTGTTATCTAAAATCATAAACGTGTTTGCAAAGATACGAAATTAATTCATATTCTACATTTGGCAGTGTGGATTTTTGTATGTGCTGCATAATAAATTGATTCGATGCATAAATTTATGGCCAGTGCTCATTGGCCGATATTTGTATGCTGCCAAGAAGCATTGTTGCTTTTCACACACATTATTTGTTGATGGAAATTTGCAACAGGCGATGCGTCTTTAACACCTTTAACTTAATCAGCACAATGCGGCAACCTTGATTTATCATACATAAAATCAGCACGTTGCGATAAAATATTATTGTTATAGTTAAATAGTTCATTTAAGCTTTCAATATAGCCTGTTTGGCCCGTCAATATGGCCCAAACAAGCTACTCAAATGGCCGGTTTTCTAAAATAGTTTGTGAATGGATTAATTTGTTTGCACATATTTAACCCTGCAAAGAGCTAAGCTACATCAAAAAAACTATGGCATTTTTTTTTTGCCTTTTGCCATATGGCAAGTAGTCTTTGCCGCAATGTACCTTTGAAAATATATATTAAAAAGAGCAAACTATTTTGGCATTAAACTAGGATTTGCGTATTTTTGTAAGCATTATTTGGGATAATAACTTTCTGTAGGCGTGAAAGCTTTGAAACTTTGAAACATTGTATAAACAAAAGGATAGTTTTGGTATGAAAAAAACTTGTTTTTGCCATATTCATCATGGCACTGCTTATGTCATGCGTAAATACAGCACGGTTAACGTATTTCCGAGACATTCACCCAGACAGTGCCGTAACAGTAACACCACAACACGAAATAAGACTTTTGCCAGGTGACAAAATCTCTGTCGTTGTAAACAGCAAGGACCAAAAACTTGCAAGCTTATTCAACTTGTCAAATGCCCCAGTTGGCAATGCAAATGGCAACAATGACGCGATTGTACCCTATAGCTCATTACAATATACAGTCGACGCTTCTGGCAACATTGATTTCCCGGTTATGGGAACGATTCGTGTTGGCGGGCTAACACGCGATTCGGTAGCCAAGCACATCAAATCGCTGCTTGTAGGGCAACTGTTGCTCACTGATGCCGTTGTAAACGTGGAGTTTGCAAACTTATATGTATCTGTGCTAGGCGAGGTTCGTTTGCCAGGCCGCTACCCAATCAAGCGCGACTGGTTCACCATAATAGATGCAATAAGCATGGCAGGCGACCTTACGACTAACGGAGACAGAGCTCATGTCCTGGTAATGAGGCGCGAGGGAAATTTGCGCAGAGCATATCGCATAGATATGCGGTCGGCAGAAAAACTATATTCATCACCTGCATACTATCTCCGTCAAGGCGATGTAGTGTATATTGAGCCGCTAAGGGCCAAACGTGGTGAGTGATTTTATTTTGCAAAACCAACAAACGATTTTCAGCACTTAAGACTTTATGGAAGATAATAACAATAGCAATAACACCCCGACAACAGAAGAGACCTCTATACTGAACTTGCGTGAGATAATTTTGCAGTGCCTCAAACATTGGAGATGGTATGCAGCAACAGTTGGAGTTGCCATTGTTACGGCGTTTATTTACATAAAGGCCACGCCACCAACATATAAGCGCGATGCCTCTATCATGGTGCTTGATGCCGGCGCCGAATCATCTGCCCTTGGCAAGATGCTTGCCGACTTCACTGACATGGGCTTCACATTTTCTGACAAGTCAAATGCCAACAACGTCATGGCTGCCCTGCAATCGCCAGATGTCATGCGTGAGGTAGTTACGAGTCTGGGCATCGACGTAACCTACACATCTCCTGCTGCGCTTTACGATGTAACCTTATATGGCAAAACATTGCCAGTGGAAGTAAAATTCCGGGATGTCAAGCCTGAGGAAACCGCCTCAATGAGTCTCGTAATAAATGATGACGGCTCGGTTATCATGAGTGATTTTTCCAAGGACGGCAAGTCTGTCAGCTCGGACAACTTGCGCTGCCTTGTAGGGCAGACCGTAAGTACCCTGTTGGGGGCTGTGTCCATAAGCCCCACTGAACATTATGCAAAGGCAAAACGAGATTTTCGGAGCATAAATGTTGATAAAATCAGCATAAACACTGCGGCCAGTCGCTTTCTGGGCAATCTCTCCGTGTCACTTGCCGACAAGAAATCGACAATCCTCAACCTGTCCTACACAGACCTTTCTACAGAACGCGCCGAAGACATACTCAACTCCATAATCAACACTTACAACGAAGTTTGGGTCAAGAACCGCAGCCGTGTATCGAACAGTACGGCGCGATTCATTGATGAACGACTTGCCATCATCGAGCGTGAACTGGGCCTTGTCGATGCAGACATTGCTAACTATAAAAGCAAGAACCTCGTTCCTGACATAGAAACAGCATATACGCTCTCAATGGAACGCGCAGACAAGAACTCGGCTATGCTCCTTGACCTTAACACTCGGCTTGCCGTAGCCCGCTATATACGCAACTACATCGTTGACAATGCCAACAACGAGCAGCTCATACCTGTTGACCTGGGACTTGACAATGACAAAATTGACGCGCAGATAGAAAGCTACAATGCAATACAACTAGAACGCAACCAAATGATGGCCAACAGCGGGAGCCAAAACCCTCTAGTGCGCGACATGGACAAACAGTTGGCGCAAATCCGCAGAGCCATTGTCTATTCCATGGACAATATGATATTATCACTGTCAACGCGTATAAGCCACTTGCAGAACGACGAACAGAAAACCTATACAAACATATCTGCCAACCCATCGCAGGAGCAGTTCTTGCTTACAGTTGAGCGGCAACAAAAGGTAGAGGAGGCCTTATATCTCTTCTTGTTGCAAAAACGCGAGGAAAACGAGCTGGCACGCGCATTTAACGCTGACAACACCCAAGTGATAAAATCACCAACAGGCAGCGACGCCCCCATCGCGCCTAGGACTACAATCATAATGCTCATAGCCTTTGTTGCAGGCCTGGCTCTGCCAACAATTGCCATATACGGTTTAATGTCTTTGGACACTACTGTACACAGGCGGCGTGACGTAGAGTGTGACACTGCTGCACCTATTCTCGGCATACTCCCTTCATGCCCAGGCCGCCCGGCTGCAGGGTTGTTGGCCATATTGGGAATCGAACGCATTACACACTTAGCCTGCCACATAATGGTTTCGCCTGGGCATTCAGATGCCATTGGTGAGGCACTGCGTGTGCTCCGTGTCAACTTTGATGCCTTTCTCGGAGCAAACAGTGAACACAGCATTACTATTGTGACATCACTGGATGACAATGTTGGCAAAACGTTCGTCACTGCAAACCTAGGTGCTCTCATTGCCATGAGTGGGAGGCGCACACTTATTATTGATGGCAATTTAAGGCATCCTTCGCTATCAAATTTAGCAAAAGGCCATAAGCGAGGCTTGGCAGAATTATTGCGCGACCCGTCACTGGCAATAGAGGATGTAATTTGCGAAAGCGCGGTTTGTCACTTGCTTCACATACTGCCAGCCGGCATTACAGAAGCCAATCCCATAGAATTGCTCATTCGTGATGCCCTGTCTACGATTGCTGCAAAACTATGCAGCCTATACGATTGCGTGCTCATCGACAGCCCTGCGCTATCGCAAATGGCCGACACAACCCTGTTGGCGCAAATTGCCCAAAGCACCATCGTGGTTTTACGTGCAGGACAGACGCCACGCTCTTCAATATCAAATATTGAAAGACTGCGGCAATCAGGCCACTTTGGCAATGTGGCAATTGTCATAACCGACTCACCTGGCCATGGTGGCTGTGCATGATATGCCTACATGATATTTTTCCTGTACATGGTGAGGCCGCCTTTCTTAAATTGTTTAATGTGTATGGGCATTATTGATATTTGGTGTAAATGCGAACGCCTCCCACTTCACAGTGGGAGGCGTTGCTCAATAGGTATTAGCCGTTTAAGGTAAAAAGATTGTATTCAGGATAACGTTGGCAAAGGTAGTTATTTCTAAACTTACATGCAATTTTTTTTTTATGTTATATAACATGTTTGTGAATTTTATTTAGATTCAGCCTAAAACAGACATCAAAAATCATCATACCCACCCAAGTTAAGCAATAAATGCACAAGCAAACACCAAATGAAGTTTATATGTGAGACTTAATCAAAAGTGTAATGTTCTTCACTTCTTATTGCAAAACCAGCACTACATATCAATTCTATTTTATAACATGAGAAATCCTCTGTCCATAGAAAAGCTACCGGCATTTCTGAATACCCAGAACGTTAAACAATTACTGTCCGCCAAGACTATTTAGCGGACAGTAATTTATTGGGCAAACGTTAAGCAATCAGAGATTGAGGGATTTCTTTATTGCTTCAATCTTTACTTCTGCATCTGCACTGCAACGTGCGTAGCAATTTGGGCATTTCATTGTGCTATCCTTGACCTCAATGTAAAATTTAATCTTAGGTTCTGTGCCGGATGGACGCACACTGACTTTTGTGCCGTCTTCGCAGAACCCTGTAAAACGTTGCTTGTAGTGGGCATGTCAAGCTTCGTCTTTTCGCCATTCGCAGTTGTCTGCTCCAAAGATTGGTAATCTTTCCATATAATGATTTTACTGCCACCCAGCTCTTTTGGAGGATTGTTCCTGAAATTTGTCATCATCTGCTTGATCTCATCCGCCCCTGTTTTGCCTGGTTTCACAACATTCACGGTGAATTCTTTTGAGAAGCCGTATTCAATGTATATATCCATGAGTATGTCATAGAGAGTCTTGCCTTGGTCTTTTGCATAAGCACAAATCTCAGCAAGAAGAGAACAAGCTGAAACGGCATCTTTGTCACGAACAAAGTCCTCTGCAAGGAACCCATAGCTTTCCTCGCCTCCGCCAATATATTGCTGTTTCCCCTCTGAGAGTGCCATTTCGCGGGCAATCCACTTGAAGCCAGTATAACAATCTCGCATCTCGATACACTGTTTGTCGGCAATCTTGCGTATCACTTCTGTTGTGACAATTGTCTTTACTATGTAATCACCAGCTTTCATCAGGCCTTTAGCCTTGCGGTTTGTTATTATATAGTATAAGAACAGCAAGCATGTCTGATTACCATTAATGAGAATCCATTCTCCTTTGTCATTCTTGCAAGCCATCCCTACGCGGTCGGCATCAGGATCACTGGCCATCACAATGTCTGCGTCAATTTCTTTTGCATCCCGCAATGCTAAAGACAAAGCCTCTCCATTTTCTGGGTTCGGTGATACCACGGTTGGAAAATCACCACTCTTCACCATCTGTTCCTTTACACAGTGTACATTTTCAAATCCCCACAAATTCAACGACTGAGGGATTAGCATCATGCCTGTACCATGGAGCGGCGTATACACGATTTTAAGATCTTTCTGCCGTTTGATGACCTCGGGGTCAATACAAATTTCTTTAATCCGATTGAGGTATACTTCGTCAATCTCTTTACCTATGGTAGTAATGAGTTGTTTGTTTCCATTGAACTTAACATCAGCAATCTTTACCTTGTTGACCTCATCTATTATGCCCGTATCATGTGGTGCAAGCACTTGTGCTCCATCTTCCCAATATGCTTTATATCCATTGTATTCTTTCGGATTGTGACTTGCCGTTACGTTGACTCCAGCTTGACACTTCAAGTATCGTATTGCAAATGAGCACTCAGGTGTTGGGCGCATATCATCAAACAAATAAACCTTGATCCCATTTGCTGAGAAAACATCGGCAACCGTTTCCGCAAACAAACGGCTGTTGTTGCGGCAATCGTGGCAAACAACAACTGATATTTCTGCCTTATCGGAGAAATTCTTGCGTAGATAGTTGGCAAACCCCTGTGTTGCCATTCCTACTGTATAAATGTTCATACGGTTGCTCCCGGCTCCCATTATGCCTCTGAGACCACCCGTGCCAAATTCCAAGTCTTTGTAAAAACTTTCTATGAGTTCCGTCTTGTCCTCATTT